>OBLU010004066.1_pt1 | contig 13213 bp, 11 predicted proteins | sample 1518681 | NCBI WGS metagenome assembly OBLU01 (sample SAMEA3539304, study PRJEB22396) | soil metagenome | biome: tundra; feature: field; material: soil | place: USA | collected 2010-05 | depth 0.15 m | reverse complement strand
CAGACACTTCGAGAAGTGGTCTAGCATGTCAAATTATCCTTAGAAAGGAGGTGTTCCTCTAGACTTTTCGGTCTTCTTAGGCAGAGCGAGTCTGTTTGTAAATGATCAGTCTGGTACCGCAATCATACCGTACCTGCGAAGAAAGTCAAATCAACGGCGAAATTCCCTACTTAAGGAGAATTCCTCCGCCAAGGTCTGCAGATAGCAGACGACGCAGTTGGTTTGCGTTCTACTGCAAGACTCTGGCACTGACAAGGCCTCCAACGGGCAAAGCCGTGTCCGCGGCATTGGCAGGGACAACGGTAGAGAAATCATTGGCAACATGCCAGGAGTTGTAGGTAGCAAGAGAGGGATAGCCGTGGAGCTGGTTGTCTGAGCCGATATAGTAGATAGTGCCGTTCTTGTTGATGTCTTGGCCCGGCAGGTGCTGGGAGGAGGCATTGGAGGCGGTGTTTCCTAAAGGCTGCTGGTCAAGTTCCGGAGCGGTTACCACTAAGACGGAAGACCACTTAAATCCCAAACCGGTAAAGACCGAGGCAGAGGTAAAGCCGTGCCTGGTTTGATTGCTGATCAGGTAGATGGTGGGGTCCTTGGCAGTTTTGACCAAGGCGCCATCGTTAGGCAGCAGCAAAGGGCCTTGAGGCAGAGCCATGTCGGCAGCGGTGGCAGGGAGGGCATTACTGAAGTCAAAGCCGTAAGAGGAGAGCATGCCAGGATCGGTAATGCCGTGTGAGACGTTGTTGATAATCAGATAGAAGGTGCCGCGGTCATTGATTAATCTTATGGAAACGACGGGAGAGATGGGGCTGGGAATGGAACCAAGCGCACCCGGACTGCCAGTAGTCGAGGTTGATGCCGGGGTAGTGGAGCCTGCCGGAGGAGTGGTGCCAGGGAAGGAGTTGCGGACATTAAATATGGCAGTAGCGGTTTTGTTGCCAGTCATGGTTAAACTGCAGACTGTGCTGGTGCCGGCAATCATGCAGTCCCCGCTCCAACCGGCGAAGGTGGAACTGGCATCAGTTGTTGCCGTTAAGCTCAACATCTGGCTGGAGATGAGAGTGCCGCTGCAGCTTGAGCCGCAATTTAGGCCTGCTCCAGTGATTGTGCCAGTGCCAGAGCCCGACTTAGTGAGGTTTAAGGTGTAATAGGATGACCCGCCACCTCCCCCGCCGCCCGAAACGGCCGGGATGGTGACCGTCGCGTCCGTTGTCGTCGCCGTGTTTCCTTGGGTGTCTGTTGAGAGAATCTGAAAATCGTAGGTGGTGCTCGCCGCGAGACTGGTCAGGGTAATGGAGTGGCTCGTGACCAGGGCCGGGGTCGAGGACGAGGAGCCGTAGCCGGAGGTGGGGCCGTAGTTGACCTGGGAGGTGGCGGCCTCGTTCGTGGTCCACGAAATGGTGGCCGTACTGGCGGTGGTGAAGCTCGCTACACTTGAGATTGCGGGAGGATTCTCCACGTTGACGGTTTCAGTGGTGCTGGCGGTATTGCTGGACGTATCAGTGGACAAGGCGATTAAAGTAGTTGTGCCGTTAGCCACGCTCGTCGTGTTCCAGGGAACGGAGTAAAGGCTGCCGGACGATGGGGTAGTTGTAGAGCTTATGAGAGTGGAGGTGGAGATGCTTCCCGTGTAAAAAGCCAGGCTTTGAATCGTACCCCCGCTTTCGGTCGATGAGGCGGTGATTGTGACGTTCCCGGTGACAATGGAGTTGAGGGAGGGGGCGGTCCAGAAGACGACGGGCGTGGGGGAAGAATTTGAAGTATATGTAAGAGTCGTCGGTGGAAGGAAGGTCGGACTGGTAGTGGCTCCGTTGACCAGGGGAATCAAGTTTACCGTGCCCGTTGCCGTGGGAGTTAGGCTGAACGTTTGGGCCGCCGAAGAGTTGTTGAAGTTGAGGACCACTGGACTTAAACCCGCGCCAGCCGTGCCTATTAAGGAGAAAGTCACCGATCCGGTATAAGCTTTATTGGGCGTGACCGTAAAATTACTGGAAGTGGCATTGGCATAACCGCTGGAAGGGCCGCTGATGGAAAATGACGGGAGGGTGCAGGCGCCAATGCCGCTGCCGGTAGTGGTGGAATGAGCGTCCTGCCCCGTGGCTGTTTGCCAAGCCGCCAGGCCCGTGTATGTGGTAGTAGCTAAGGTGCCTTTATTCACGTTGGGAGTAACAAACGAGTTGTAATCTCCAACATATGTGTCGGTTGATGTAGCTAAATTGGCCCATTTAACATTAGATCCATTTGAAGCAATTATTGTATTATACAAGCTCAAGGTACTGCTTGCGCCGCCCATATAAATTCCGGTATTGGCAAAGGAACCGCTTATGTCGTAAATCGTGCTGGACGCAACACTAAAATAAACATTATTGTAAGTGCTGGAATAGCTTGTAATGGCCGCCTGCTGGTCATAAGCCCCGCACATTGAAGTATTGGAAATGTTCAAAGTTATATTGGGAGCAACTACGTTAAAAGCATCATGATCTGGCAACCCTAATCCGGAAGCCGTATATTGCTGAGAATTTGCAATCGTAGTCGTCCCAGAGCCGGTAACACAACCGGTGACGTTGTAACACGTTAAGCCGGTTACAGTTAGGGCATTTGTTGCAGCCTGTCCACCGCTAAAACCGGTTGCTCCGCCGACTCCTTCAATTAATCCCCCGTTGATGATAAAATTTGTGTAGCTTGATCCATCACCATTATGACCGAAAAATGCCGTAGCACTGGTTCCCGATGCCACCACGCCATCAATGAATGTGTCATTATTTAACGTTACCGGTTGCCCGGGTCCGATCCCATTGAAAGCGACAAACATACCGCCAATGGAATAATACTCATCAACAAATTTGGAATTATTAACAATACATCCGCCGGTGCAGTACGCATTATGCTTACCCCCTTGGTCGGATTCAATGTTATTATAAGTAGCATAACCGTTATCGACGAACTGAACAAAATTACCGTCGTTATATGCGCCCTTTTTTGAAGCGATATTGGTGACTGTGGCGTTGCTGCCCCATATCTCTACTCCAAGGGCCCTGCGCGAATAGGTGTACGTGTAGCCGTTTGTTGCAGGATTTGACCCATCGGAAGCCCTCATGTAAATAGTGAGGTTCGTCGGGTCAGTAGGCGCGCTGCCAGTGGTGAGATTTTGTCCGGGAATGTAATAGCTGCCTAAGGTTACGTTTGCTCCGGATTCAGTACTGGTGCTGTTTACAGAATTGTCATTACCGCCGCTTCCTGTCGGCGTGCACGGCGCGCTTTTACATTCCCACATGTTAATGAACATTGTCGCAATTGTGGTCGTGCCGTAGGGAGTAGTAGCATAGGTTCCCGGGCCAGGGACCGAGGCCTGATACAAATTGGGGTATGCTCCGCCGACAGCGGTCCAGGCGCTGGGCGGAATGACATCGCTGTTGTCTATCATGGGCATCGCTAAATTGGACGGCCCATAATCTTCTACCGTAATGTTGTTCTCTATGGAACTCCCGTTAATGCCCACCCATAAAGAATCGGTAAAGTTCGATCCTCTGCGGAGACAGATTGTCGTGCCGCTCGCGACAGTGGGTACAGCAGCAAGATGCTGGAACGGGGAAGACGAGGATGTGCCATTGTTGGAGTCATTTCCGGAAACACTGTTGACGTAATAGTTACAGGTCTGCGCATAGGCCCTTTGTGGTGAAACGTAAAGAGCCGGAGGCAATATCAAGATCAACAGGACAACTGTTGATATTCTTCGGTTGATCTTGGTGTTAGCAAATACTGTGCCCATATATGTGATGTTTACAAGCGACTCCGCCGGAAACGTAAAGGAGGCAAAACATAAATGCCCGTCTTCATATTCAGGTGCGTGGCCCTGAACGAATTGGGTAAATCCTGCCAGAAATGGAATACCCAATGTGTCAGCCGCGAAGTCAAGAGTGAGACTGAGGTCTGCCGATTCGACTTCGATTCGCTTAGTGTCTTTCTTTGGATTACGCTTTGCCATTTTGAAGTATAATCGACCATGGCGTAACTATCAAGTGTTAGCACCGGCATTGTGGCTAACCGTCTCGCGGCGTTATGTCAAGCTTTGCCAGTGTGCTACTGGACGCGTGGCCGTTCTTGAGGCAGCCGGGATATATTATAGGCTTCCACGAGGGTCGGCTTCGTGATTTAGACCGCCTGCATCCTAGGGACCCTTGTTAACAGTTCGCCTGCTTTCTGAGGAGAACTTGACTGGGGAAACGCGCCCTTTCGGATGCCGAACCGGACTATCCACAGCCCCAGGGGAGGCCCTCTGACATTCCGCCACAATGGCGGGATGACAGAGGGCCGCCACACCTTTCCCGGGTCTAGGCCGCAAGCCTGGAGCCGGAATTTGGGCCTGGAATTCAGCACTTTTCGGTGGTATTATATGCGGTCTTGGGAGGTGCTTAATGCCGAAACCGTTCGACGCTTACCGCGAAGGATACGAACGAGGCCGAAAAGATACTTTAGGAGGGCGACTGGCTGAGGCGACCATGGGAATGCTCCGGGACGATCCCGTCGGGCATTTCGCAGCTGGCTATAACGACGGCGCTGCCGGAAAGAAGTTCAACCCGCCCGCCGAGCAGGTCACCAAGGCGGCAGTGTCCAAGAAGGCAGTAAAATCAACCGCCACCGACCTAGAGAAGGCGTGGTATGGTCTCTGTAATTCCAGCAAATTCATACCCAAGCACATCGTGGACTACTATGTATCGGCACTGAACGCCGAGGGCAACCATGTTGCCGTCGCGGTTGGGCTGCACGATTTCACCTTTCACATCTGCCCAAAGTGCAAAGAGGAAGGACAGTTCAGAATCCACTTCCTGGGCCGCCTAGAGCACCCGGACTGCCAGTGGAGCGGCTACATGGGAACCGGCTCTTACATTGGTTTCCAACTCATGCAGATCCTGCACAGCGGCATGCGGGCCGGAAGCCAGATGAAAGAGGATGCCAAGCGGCCGGATGATAAGGGCAGTAGTTGGATAAACGCCGTCTTTGGCTTTCTGTTCGTGGGAATATTCCGGGCTGCGTTGGCTGTGATGCTCATCCCGCTGCACACGATCGTAGCGGTCTTTCAGCCAGGACAAACCGGCACTGACATCGCCAAGCGGATTGCGGCCATGGTTGTGTTTCTGGCGGTTGTCGCCTTTGGCGTGTACAAAATACAAACTGCAGACCGGCAACGGTTTCAGCCAACGCCGGTCGGTCCAAGCGGTGGCTCATCTCAAAACATGAGCACACCGGCAGCGTACGGATCTTATTACGTTATCGTAGAGCGGTGCCACGCGTGCGCATGGGACAATTGGCAAGCAGACACGCTGGCACCGCTGGCGAATGCGGGGTTTCGCGCGTTGACTGGGAGCCTCAGAAATGGTACGGTCGTCCCAGAACCGGTGACGTCGTGGGCCACATACATCCTCGTCGGACCCTTCACTGATGCAGGCAGTGCCCAAACTGCGTTGCAGCGGATCGAATCCATTCTAAAGCCAGTTGCGCTCGCTAAGTATGACCAAAGCAATCTGTTCCATGACGAGATTAGCGGCCAGCAAGCAGCCTACGCCGGATACATGACACGGGTCCTCCAATGAGGCACTAGCGTTCAAAGAGCAACGACCCGTCAAGTCCGGGGGCAGATGGCTTCAGCATCGTAAAAGGCATGTCGAAGAATCGCCTGGTTTCTTCGACAGTGTTGTGCGGCACGGTAGTTTAGGTGCTTCGCGGGTCCTTCGGCGCTCCTGGCTGGTAAGGAAATGTATGATGCATCCACTTCAGCCGCTCCTCAGCCAGCGCCGCCTTCACCGAATCCGAGAACAAATCGATGAGGAATCTGTCAACACCGGAGAAAAATGCCTCCGCCAGGCCGCGTATAGAAACAATGACCAAGTCAGCTGACACCTTTGGTCTGAAGGAGACCTCGGGTACCATGTGGTCGGCATAACCGACCATTCTGCACTTGCCTTGGCGGCTGAGCCTGGATTTGATGCCATGCGTATGCAAAACGCTGCAACGGGCGCCGTAAAGATCCAGGCCGGAGAGTTGCTCTTGGCAGGGGAAATGGATATACCGTTCAGCCCACTGAACAAAATCGTCGCCAGTTACGTCGGTCTGCTGCGGCGGCATGTTCAAAAAAGCCATGGCGTCCATTCCGGAATAAATTAGCGTCACGGCAGCAGGAAAACACTCACTGTCAATCAGTAAGCGGATTGGATGCTTTATTCCGGTGTAAACGACGTTTACAATTGGATCTCTCGTGAGATTAGCCATGGTCATGATTGGCCAGGTGCGGCGGCATGACCGTTGCCTGTCGGAGATTCCGGCGGCGATGCGGCAATGCGCGGCACAATTTCGTTCATCGTGTAGTGCACGAACTGCTTACCAAGCTCTGTCAGTTCATACTGCTTATCGTTATCGAATGCTGAGGTCATGACCCGGCTTGCTTCACCGCGACCGCGCCGCTCCGGCTCTCTTTTAATGAAGTTCCCGTAGTAGTCTCTTTCGCGATGTTGGCGGATGACGTGGCCAGTGCTTAGGTCGTGGGCCAGGAGCTTGAACAAATCGGCTTCCGCTGAATCTTCCCGCACGTCTGCGCCGTGGATAGCTTGCCAGATTTGTTGGCGCGTGCATCCTGGCGATTTGTAGACTTCCTTAATGACGGCAAAGTGTGGCTCGGAATACATGTCGATCCATTGAATGAACATGCGCACCACGTCGTCTGAGCAGATCTTCGTAGCGGCGGCGTTGCTGAGAAGGTTACGGATGAGCCGGCGTTTTTCCTCGCTCTCAGCCGCCGACCAATCGCGGAAGCACTTTTTAACCAGCTTTAGGTACTCTGGACTCTCGATCCGCTTGCGCACCTCTTCATCATTTTTGTCGAGCCTGCCCATGACCTCAAAAATGGTCATGGCGATTTCTTTGATCTCGTCCTCTTGCAGTTTTAGCCACGCCGAGAAGATTCTGTTGTATTCGGCCTGATCTTGTTCTGACCAAGCCGATCCCACTCCGGCAATTGCGCCGCCAATGCCAGGAATTGCTCCGAGACAGGCCAATGCAAACCTGGCCGCCTTCGGCCCAACGCCGCTGGCCAGAGCTGCCTCTAGCTGCTTTCGGAATTGATCTGTGGGGTCGTCAATCATAAATCAACCCATACCAGGCTAATCGTCAATGGAAGCCCAGGCCTCCTGCTCAACGTGCGACCATTCTTTGGCAATCTCTCGGTCAAGGTTGGTGTTAGCGATTGCTCCTTCGATAAGCCGCTGGCGCAGATCGGGTTCCTGCCGAACCTCTTTCTTCCCGTTGCGTCGCCGTACCTTGTTGCTTTCCTTTTTGGCGTCCTTCTTGGGACCCCAGTAAGCGCCGTTACCGTGTTTGGCGCCACTGTGTTCGGTTTTCTTGGCTTCGTATCCCATATCTAGCTAAATAGAGTCTTATGAAGGATTTGACAATGGATGGAGCGATAGCTCTTTCATCGGGAAGTCCTTGATGTTGTCAGTAAGCAGTGTCAGCTCATAGTGGATGGCCACGGCGGCGATGATCACGTCGCCCAAATTCAGCGTAGTGCCCTTGCGAGCGTAGTCGCGCTTAAGCTCGCCAGCCAGGCGGGCCGCCGGTGGCGCAATGGGGAAATGCCTTAGGCTGGCAAAGAGCTCTTCGGTGGCGGCTTCTTCCTTGGGCCGCATGCCGGCGTAGACCTCGGTGATATTGATGGGGCAACAGGCCAGGACATGACCAGCCTTGACCAACTCCAGCAGAAAAGCCGGGCGGCCATGCCTGTTGTTCAAGGCGTCAATGATGACACTGGTGTCGAGCAGGAAGGTGGCCATGATTAGCGGGTGGTTACTTTTTCAAAACGCTGGTCGTATTCGCGGCGCAGCTTTTTCACCCACTTGGCGGCTCCCTGCTTGAGCTCGGGATGGTCTTTGTCCTTCCATGCCCCGGCGGCGCCTTCCAACGCTTTGATCTGGCGCAGGCGCATCAACTCCTTCTCGGCTGCCTGGGTGAGGAAGGTGCTGCGGCTACGCTTGCCGACCAAGGTGTCAATCTCCGCGACCACTTCCTGCGGGATGACGATATGGGTTCGTTTGGTGTTCATAAAATTGAGGATTACGTATTAGGGGGGCCACAATAGGCCCACTAACAGTTTAACATTGTATGGGATTTTGTCAAATGGCGTTGCCCTTGTCCCCTTCCATCCCCTTCAGGGTCGAGGAATCGTCTAGTTTCGAAGGATGTTTTGCAAATCTCATTCTGGATGCTCGGTATTAGAAGCCGCGCTTCCCATCGTTGTTTCCGTGTTCGTTTCTGGTGCAGAATCTGTGGAGGGACTACCAGCTGAAGGCGCAGTCCCGATCCGAGGGACAATTTCATTCATCGTGTAATGCACGAACTGTTTCCCGAGTTCGGTGAGTTCGTACTGTTTTTCGTCGTCAAAAGCCGATGCCATGGTTTGGCTTGGTGTTCCTGTACGCCTTCGAGGTGGAGCCTTCAGGAAGTTGCCGTAGTAATCCTTCTCGCGGTGTTGCCGGATCACGTGACCGGTACTGAGATCGTGGATCAGGAGTTTGAAAAGATCTGCCTCCGCCGAATCTTCCCGTACTGCCTCGCCGTGAATCGCATCCCAAATTTGCTGTCTGGTCGTACCTGGGGATTTGTAGATCTCCCGGATGACGGCAAAGTGCGGCTCCGAGTACATGTCGATCCAGTTGATAAACATGCCAATCACATCATCCGTGCAGATCTTTGTGGCCGCTGCATTGCTGAGCAGATTGCGAATAAGACGCCGCTTTTCCTCGCTCTCGGCGGCGGACCAGTCTCGGAAACACTTCTTGACCAGGCGCAAGTATTCGGGGCTTTCAACCCTCTTCCGCACCTCTTCATCGTTCTTATCAAGGCGTGCCATCACCTCGAAGATCGTCATGCCGATCTCGCGTATTTCATCCTCCTGAAGCTTCAGCCAAGCTGAAAAGATCTGGTTAAACTCCGCCTGCTCCTCTTCTGACCAGGTTCCGGCAATTCCCGCAATGGCGCCGCCGATTCCGGGGATGGCGCCAAGGCAAGCCTAAGCAAACCGAGCCGCCTTTGGCCCAGAGCCTTTGCTGAGCGCGTCATCGAGTTGTTTCTTGAATTGATCTGCGGGATTGTCAATCACAATTTTGGTCTCTTGCCATTCCGCGCCCGTCATCGAATCAGAGAGTACCCCGAGAAGTTTGAGCGCTGGAAACGTTACGACTCAAGATCTACGACGTTTTTGCTTGGATGCGGATTCCTTCGGTCGTGCATCAATTATTGAATATGAGAGATTTAGGTGCTTATCCTCCGCTACAGCCTTCACACGCTCCGGTAGTTCGCGAGCGCGGGCTTGGGCAGCTTTGCCATCGCGATACCGAATCGCCAGAAATGCGCCATATTCAACTTCATCACTGGCCATGTAGGACGGAAGCTGCGCTTCAATCCCGTTCCAAAATTTCCCGTTGTGGAGCTTCTTGATTTCGAGGTGTGCTCGCTTCGAATACCCGTTTGAGAACTTGAAGTCAACTGGCCCGCGCCCAAGGTTCACTTCAGCGTCGAGGGAAATGTTGTTGGCGCGGCAGTATTGCTGAGCGATTCCTCTGAACAAAAGCTGCGGTGCGTGCTCTGGCTTGTCATCGCCTGGCTTGTTCCAAAGCAAATACCATCCACCCTGTTCCTCGATGAACAACTTGTACTGTCGAATAATTGATCCAATGATCCTTAGAAAGTCCTCAAACGATTCCGGAGGCGCGATGACTAAGGGATTTGCCTGGACGAATGAATCAGCCGCCTGATCCCACTGCCACACTCCTTTCGGATCCCGTCCAAAATCATAAGGCGAGGCGCTCTGGGCTTCCCTAGCGATAGTCCAGGCGCGCACGGATTCCGGATGCTCGCGGGCAGTCGCGATTATAGTCTTCTTGTCGACATTGCGCAGTACCCTGTAGTTCACGTCCTCGCGGAGCATTTGGTTCTCGTACGACTCCCACCAATCTTCCGCATTAAGCACCGGCAGGTCCCGAAGGAATCGCTCGGGCACAAACAAGAAAGGACCCTTTGTGGATGGATTCGTCGGCAACTGAACAGGCTCCATAGTCCAACGCAAACGCTCATCATCAAAGCCGCTAGCAAATAGCGTGTGGTCCTGTAAGGGGATTTGATGTCTACCGGCAACATCCTGCGTGTATTGAATCAGGCGACGCTTGAGAATCGTGCAGGTGATGTCGGAAATGCGGTCAGCGCCGATGCCTTCGTTCAAAATGCCAAGTTCTTCAAAGTGCCGTGGGTGTTCTAAACCACGGCGAATCGCATTCCCGATGGCTGTCGCGATACCCAGAGCATAACCCCGTCCCCCGCCGGCTCCGGCCGTTCCCTTGGCCGTGTAGCCCAAGCCTAATTCCTTCGGCTCCCGAAACGTCAATAAGTGAAGAGCCTTCTGGTAGGACAAGGTTTGCGGATTCAGCGCGCCTTCTGCGATCAACCGGAAAGCCACGTCAAAGTGCTGAATAATTTCGTCGTGCGCTGTACGCCAAAAGCCCCGCTTCTCGCGAAAGACCAAGAACGGATCGACAAACAATTCCGTATCCGCATTGAGAATGGCATCGAACCAGTCGTCCTTCGCGGTCCGGCCTATTTTGAAGTATGAACTCGCGAGCATATGAAGAAGGCACGCCCGCGGTGAGCGCGCTTGGTTACTTTTCTTTGGCCTTGAATTTCACGTGCACTGGTACCTTGGTCGGCTTCTCGGCGACAAAATCTACTTCTTTGCCGCTTTTGGTTTCGAAGGAAACTTCGGTCGGCAGCTTTACCTTCTTGTGCGCATCGAACTGAACGGTATGCTTTTTTGCCATATTTTTCCTCACGCGAGGCTTCCAGCACTGCGCCGAAGGCTTCGCCTTATCTTTGCCTTTAGGATAGACCCAAACGCTATCACTCGTCAACAGGGAGTGCTAAAATACCTCGGCCACCGGACACACGCGACGGGCGGGTCTTCACGAAGCCAAGGCCAACTCTACCCGGTGTGCGCTAATGCGGTTCTCGGCCATCCGGAGGTAATCAGGGCTGAGCTCGACGCCTACGTACCTTGCGACCCAGGTCCAACGCCACGATTGCTGTCGTGCCGCTACCCATGAACGGGTCCAGGGCGATTCCGCCCGACGGGCAGTCTGCCTTAATGGGTTGCCCGAATGGCGTCACCGTTAGTTAAGAGAGTTGTTTGTCCGCCGAGCGTATCGGCAAGTAGAGCATGTAAAGCTATCGCATCTCGCCGCGCACAAGACAGCCAGTTGACATTGGCGTGGCGTAACGATCAATCCCTATAAATAGGCCACGGAACATGTTCGTAGATGTTTAGCGCGGCAGGCCGTGAGGCGTTGCGCCGCGGCGTGCGAATTCATATAATGTACACATGAGTATAGCGTAGGCGCAATTGTCGTGCGAGTCCCAAAGACTGTTCGCAGCCGCGCCAAGTTGCAAGGTACAATCACAATGGTTGGTCAACGTATAATTGGCAATAAAGGACACGAGGTTACTGTCGCTCGCGAAATCGGACGCGGTGGGTTTGGTGTTGTCTATTTAGTAACAGACGATAATGGCCACAACTATGCGATGAAACTCATCGCGCCGGTTTCCGATCCGTCCGTCCGTCTTTCGTTCGAACAAGAATTGCGAAGCACCGAAGGACTGACACATGAAAATCTACTGAGCATTGTGGACTATGGTACCTGCCCAGTAGGAAATCAGCACGGGCTTTTTGCGATCAGTGAATACTGTCCGGACGGCGACTACCGCAGAACTCTCGAAGGTAGGGCGGGCGAATCAATTGATATAGCGGAAGTGGTCGGAGACTTTCGTCAAGTTCTTTCGGGGCTTGCCGTGTTACACACGAGAATTGTCCATCGAGACATGAAGCCCGAGAATGTCCTGATCGATGGTGGCCACCTGAAGATTGGTGATTTTGGCTTGGCTAAATTTGTGGACGAAGCAACGCGCACGCTCACTTTCAAAGGCGCGGGCACGCCGCGTTACATGGCACCGGAAGTATGGCTCGGCCGACATGCGACGTTCGCAACTGATCTCTATGCAGTTGGCGTGATGCTTTTCGAAGCCTTATCAGGACGGCCTCCATTTTCCGCGGCAGACACCAACGGGTTACGTGACCTACACTGCTATTCTCCAGCTCCACGCGTCAAGAGCTTCAATGCGAGAGTGTCAGACTTGGTAGATGGTGTGATCAAAAAGCTGTTAGCCAAGGATCCACGAGATCGGTATCAGGCAGCCGGGGAGGTGCTCGATGCACTCGTCACGGTGGCCGCGCCAAGTGATTCTGTCGTCGCCGCTCTAGCTGCCCGAATGCGCCAGCACCACGATGCCGCGGAAGCGGAACGATTGGAGCGCCAGCGGAATGCGCAAATAGAGCAGGACACACTGGCTAGGGACAGGTACATGGAGCAGGAAGTCATAGCAATGATTGATGAGGTTGTGGCAGATGTGAACGCCCAGCTAGCGGAGACCAAGATTACTACCGGCGCGATGGCAGCGAACGGCAAAGAATACCGTTTTGGGGATCGGGTGCTCCGGGTCCACTTCTTTCAGCCTGGAGAATTATATGCCAATCCTCGGGTGCCTGGGCGAATGAATACCTTGAAGAATAAGTTTGCAGTTCACGGTGGCTACATCGAGATCAAGGAACAGCACCAGGACCGCGAAGGATGGAATTTAGTTTTGGTCAGATCGCCTGAGAGCTTGTACGGTGAATGGCGCATCGTCGAGACTCGTGTTTCGGCTCTGACCGGACGCACGACGGCGTTTGAGCCGGTGGCCACTGAGGCACAATTGTTTGCGGATAACCTATCCTGTCATTGGGCGCACGCGATGCACGTCTACAATTTGAAGGACAAACCGCTGGTGCGAGCCGACATTATGGGAATCCTCGGAAGGTTCATTCCGAAGGGTTAAAGAACAGTTTGCACGGCGAAGTTGCGCTGGTGCGGAAGGCTTTTCAAACCCCCGGCGCCCACAAGTCTTTCCGCCCGCGCTCAGCCTTGAGTGCCAATTAGGGCGGATCGATCTGTTGTTCCTTGTGGAAATTAACAGCTACAAAATCGTCTACAGCCAGGTCGGGCCATAGGCACGCACTGGCCGTATCTTATTGAAAACATTGGTAGGCGCGGCCGGACTCGAACCGGCGACCCTCTGCTTAGAAGGC
>OBLU010004065.1_pt1 | contig 13216 bp, 6 predicted proteins | sample 1518681 | NCBI WGS metagenome assembly OBLU01 (sample SAMEA3539304, study PRJEB22396) | soil metagenome | biome: tundra; feature: field; material: soil | place: USA | collected 2010-05 | depth 0.15 m | reverse complement strand
GGAGCGGATGATCTGGCGCAACTGAGCCGGCACGGTGAAGGTGACCAGGTAGTAGGGCACGGGCAGCAGTTTGCGTCGCTGGCGGTCGAGCCACTCGGTGGCATCGGCGTGACCGCACTGGGGACAGGCCCGGTGATTGCACGAGTGATAGGCATAGTGCTCCCGGCCGCAGCCGCACCGGTAGAGTTGACCTCCCAGTGCGGGGGTGCGGCAGGACAAAAGGGCGGCGACGGCGCGCCGATGCGAGGGCAAGAGGCGCGCGCGATACTGCCGCTCATACGCCGGCCAGTGCCGGCGCAGAACTGCGGCCAGTGGGATCAAGGCCCGAGCCGTTAGGCCTTGAGGGCTTGGTGCAGGGTGTGGAGGGCCACCTGGGTGCGGGCTTCGCTGACGTTGGTCAGGTGGGTATAGAGGACGGTGGTGTCGAGGGACTCGTGCCCCAGATAGGTGCTGATCTGGCGCAGGGAAACGCCTTCCTCCAGGAGGTGGGTGGCGTAGCTGTGGCGCAGGGTGTGCGTGGTGGAACCGGGGTTGATGCCGCTGGCGGCCCGAGCCAGGCGGCAGGCGCTTTGGACACAGCTCTCGCTCATGGGGCCGGTGCTGAGGTTCATGGACTGGCTCAGGGTGAAAGTGCGGTCGGCCCAGCCCCGGCCCGGGGTGGGAAAGAGCAAGGTGGGGTTCTGGTGCGTCCGCCACCAGACCCGTAACTCTTCGATCCTAGCAGGGGTGATGGGGACGTAGCGCTGCTTGCCGCCTTTGCCGTGGCTCACCAGCAGGCGGGGTGGCTGCTCGCGCCCCAGAATGTCTTTGACCCGGATGCGGACGGCTTCGCCCACGCGCAAACCGCAGTGGTACATGAGGCCCAGACAGGCGCGGAAACGTGGCTCGCGCACGGCGGCCAGGAGGCGCTTAACCTCCGCTCGCGACCGCACAATGGGCAGCACTTGCGGTTCGGCAATGCGCCCCTCCCGGAAGACGGTCCAGCCGGTGACCTTGAGGCACTCGACGTAGAAGCAGAGCAGTGCGTATTTGGCCATCTTCATCGGGCTGCGGGAGTAGTGCTTGTGCTGGCGCAGGAACAGAAAGTACTCGCGGAGCTGGTCCTGAGTGAGGGTGGCCGGATCGCACTGGAAATGCTCGGCCAGTTTGCGCACATACCGGACGTACTCTTTCTTGGTCGGCTGCCGGTAATCTTTAAGCTCGACGAGCTGTTGGAATTGAGTGATAGAAGGATACGAAGTGTATTTCATAGGCTGGGCAGGGTGCCCTTGAGTGAGGGCGACTGCCCGGCCAAACTGAACTGAAGCGCCAATCATGCAACCAACGCCCTCCTCCCTCTGCCGCGCAGCGGCTCAGTTCAACAGGCCGGATTGCGGGTCGGTGAAGAAGACCCCCGAGGCATCGGACGTGTTCACGAGGTTAGTCTGGAGCTGTGTCCAGTGAACGAAATCGGTGGTGGCTTCGATCACGACGACCTGGCCGGGGACCGCACGGGTGTTGAAGCAGATTTGGCTGGAGTGGAGGCCGAAGACCCCGTCGTTGGCGAGAATGGAGGGCGGGGCCAGCACTTGGGCGATGCTTTCGACATACCAGCCGGACCCAGTCCAGTATCCACCGGTGACGTAGCCCCGGGCGCGGACGGAGGAATTGATGGACAAAGATAGGTCGTTCAATCGCCAGCCACCCGAGACTCGGACTCCCGTGCCCAAGCCAGCCCAATTGGCGTCGTAAGCAGAGGTTTCGAATGTGGCGCGCGAGACTTCGGGGCTGGTGCCTCCTCTCAGCCAGGTGATGCTCTGCCCGTCTGAGGACAAGAATTGGGTGGCGGCATCAGTGGCGGTGAGCCGCGCAATACAACTCCGGGGCTGGCCGCTCACGGTGCTGAAACCGCCCCCAACCAGGACTTTTCCATCCGCCTGGGGGGCGAGGGCGAGCACGGTGGAGTTGGCGGTGGGGAAGAATGTGGTGTCGAGCGTGCCGTTGGGATTGAGCCGCCCGAGGTTGCTGCGCGCCTGGCCCGCCAAAGTGCTGAAGCCGCCCCAGACTATGATCTTGCCATCGGCTTGCAAGGCCAGCGAGTTGATGACGCCATTGGCGCCGGGATTGAAAGCGGTGTCCAGCGAGCCGTCGCTGTTCAGACGGCCAATGTAGTTGCGGGTCACGCCCGCCAACGTGGTGAAATTGCCTGCCACCAGGATTTTGCCATCGGGCTGGACCGCGATGCAATAAACGTAACTGTTCGCGCCGGGATTGAACGACAAGTTCACAGTGCCATCGGCGCTGAGGCGGGCGAGGTAGTTGATCGTATGACCATTTAGCCAGGTGAACCATCCGCCGATGAGGATCTTGTTGTCCGGCTGAAGAGCCACAGCTATGACTTGGTTGTTGGCCAACCCGCCGAAGCCGTCGGCCGTGCCGTCGGGGTTCAGACGACCGATATACGTGTTGCCCGCACCGGCCAGGGTCGTGAACCAACCGCCAACCAGAATCTTGCCGTCGGGTTGGACGACCAGGGAATTCACGAGAGGCGGCAAACTACTCGATGTGATGCCGGGGCGGAAGGCAGCGTCGAATGACCCGTCGGGATTGAGCCGGCCGATACAGCTCTGAGATTGTCCGGCAAGGGTCGCGAACCAGCCGCCCACAAGAATCTTGCCATCCGGCTGGATAGTCACACAATCCACCGAGGCGCTCGCGCTCGCCCTGAAAGCGGTGTCCAGCGTGCCATCGGAATTGAGCCGGCCCAGTTCAACGACGTTCTGCCCGTCGAGACCTACGAAGTTGCCGCCAACGAGAATCTTGCCGTCGGTCTGGACGGCCAGTGCGCGGATCTGATCGTTCGCGCCCGGGTTGAAAGAATCCGCAACAGCCAGGTTCACGGTCAAAGTGGCCCCGCTGCTGGTCACAATGCCAAACGCGCTGGTGACGACGACGGAGTAGCCGCCGATGCTTGTCCGCTGAACATTGGTAAAGGTGAGTGTGTCCGCGCCCGCCCCGGGAATGTTCGTGCCGTCCTTGCGCCATTGATAAATCAACGCGGTGCCGCTGGCGCTCACGTTGAAGGTGACGGTTTGTCCGGCATCGGCCAACTGGTTGGTGGGCTGGGCGGCGATGATCGGCTCGACCACCCTCAAGGAGGCAACCAGGCTCGTGACGCTGCCGCTGCTGTTGCTGATGATCACAGAATAGGCGCCCGCATCGCCGCCCAGGAGGTTGCTCAACGTCAGTGTGGGCGTGGCCGAGCCCGAAATGTTCCCGCTGTCGAGCAGCGGATTCCCTCCCTTGAGCCACTGGTACGACAATGGCGCTGTTCCTCCCGCGGCAGCAAAGAAGGTCGCGGCGGTCCCGGCGTTGTTGGTCCGGCTGGCCGGCTGACTCACGACCATGGGCGCGCCAAGGATGCTTTCCGCGAACCAGGCTGAGCCGTTGAATTCTCCGCCGGTGACGAATCCCCTGGCGCGAAGGTTGCGAATGGGCGGCAGGGCAATCCCTGTCAACTGCCACCCGCCAGGGACTCGCTGTCCGGCGCCGAGGCTGGTCCAATCCACGCCGTTGGTGGAGGTCTCGAAGGTGGCGAGCCAGGCTTCGGGACTTGTCCCGCCGCGCAGCCAGGTTATGCTCGAGCTGTCGGAGGTGAGGCTTTGCGTCGCCGGGTCGGTGTTGATGAGACGTCCGATGTTCGTGCGGGCCACGCCGCCGAGCGTGGTGAAAGTGCCGGCGACCAGAACCTTGCCGTCAGCTTGCAGGGCCAGGGAATAGACGATGCCGTTGGCGTTGGGGTTGAAGGTGGAGTCGAGGGTGCCATCCCGATTCAGCCGGCCGAGGGGGTGGATAGACTGGCCGTCAAGAGTCGTGAACGACCCGCCGACCAGGACCTTGCCGTCGGGTTGGACAACCAGGCATTGAACGGTGGAGTTGGCGGTGGCATTGAAATTCGTATCCAACGTGCCGTCAGCATTGAAACGGCCAAGGCGTGTGTGAGCATGGCCGCTGAGCGTGGTGAAACTGCCGCCGACGAGAATTGCGCCGTCCGGCTGCACCGCCAGGGAGTAGATGATGCTATTGGCTCCCGCAATAAAGTTTGTGTCGAGCGTGCCGTCGCTGTCGAAACGCGCGAGGTTTGTCCAAACGGTTGGTTTTGAGATGGTGAAACCGCCGCCCGCGAGAATCTTGCCGTCCGGCCGGAGGGCGAGGGAATTGATCGTGCCGCTGATGTTGGGATTGAGATTGTTGGTGAAAACCGTGTCCGCCAAGCCGTCGGCATTCAAGCGCCAGATGCTCAGTATCCTTTGGCGCGACTCGGCGGACCCGGCGGCCAGAATCTTGCCATCCGGCTGCACCACCAGCGAGGAGACCGCACCCGACAGAATCCCAGGGCTGAATCCCGGGTCCAGCGTGTCGTCCGGATTGAACCGCACCGGAGTGGGCACAAGTTTGGCCGCCGCCGAGGTGCCAACCAGAACCTTGCCATCCGGCTGGACTGCAAGTGCGGTCACCGACGCGGCGCCGGGGTTGAAAGCATCGGGTGTGGCCACGTTCACGGTCAACATTGCGACCGTGCTGGTGGTGCTTCCGAAGGCGGTGCTCACCACGACGTCGTAGTAGCCGGCGTCGGTTCCTTGCGCGTTGATCAGCGGCAGGGCGGCATTGGTCGCGCCCGACAGCGGGGCGCTGTTCCTGCTCCATTGATAGTGGATTGGCTGGGCGCCCGCAGTGGTGACGCCGAATACGACGGCTTGACCAGCTTGCACAGCCTGAGTGACAGGGTTGGCTGTAATGAACGGATCTATCACCGTAAGCGTTGCGACCTGGCTGGTCACGCTGCCCCAGGAATTGCTGACGATGGCCTGGTAGGTCCCGGCGTTGTTGCCTGCCACATTGGCTAGAGTCAAGGTCGGGGTTTGCACGCCGGATACGTTGCCCACGTTGTCGAGGTTGGTTCCGTTTTGGAGCCATTGGAAGCTCAATGGAGCAGTGCCCAGGGCCGTCACGCTGTACGTGACGCTTTGCCCCGCGTCTTCGCCTGGCTGACTGGCTGAGGCTGGCTCGTCAGCAAGGGGTCGATGACGGTGAGGCTGGCGACGAGGCTGGTGATGCTGCCGGTGGCATTGCTGAGGATAACGCTGTAACCGCCCACATCGGCGCCCAGCACGCTGGCCAGGGTCAGCGCGGCGGTGTGCGTGCCTGAAATATTCACGCCGCCGCTCAGGTTGACGCCGTTCTTGAGCCACTGATAATTGAGCGGAGTGCCACCGTAAGCAGCGACGCTGAAGGATGCAGTAGAGGTGGCATTGTTGGTTAGGCCGACCGGTTGGCTGGTGAGCACGGGGAGGCCGGCGACGGTTTCGACGAACCAGTTTCCGCCCACCGCAAAGCCGCGGGTCCGTACAATGGAGTTGGATGGGATGGAGAGGCCGATTAGTTGCCAGCCGCCAGCGATGCGCGAGCCGTCGCCAAACGCGGCCCAGGCGAAGCCGTTGGTGGAGAACTCGAAGGTGGCGCGCCAGACTTCCGTCCCGACGCCCGCGCGCAGCCAGGTCACACTGGAATTGTCGAAAGAAAGGCTTTCGGTGGCGGGGTCGGTGGCGGGGAGGCGTCCGAGGCTCGAGCGCGATTGTCCGGCCAGCAAGGAGAAGGCACCCCCCACTATGACGCCGCCATCTTTCTGGATCGCCAGCGCATTTACCGGGCCGCCGCCCGGAGCGAAGGTCAAATCTGGCGTGCCATTGGGATTGAGCCGCCCGAGACCGTTAAGCGGTACACCGCCGAGTGTGCCAAATGCTCCTCCCACGACAACCCTGCCATCCGTCCCAAGAGCGAGGCAGTTGATGGAATTGTCGGCGATTGGATTGAACGAGGCGTCCAGCGAACCGTTGCTGTCGAGCCGACCGATGAAGTTGCGCGGTTGGCCGTCCAGTGACGTAAAAGAGCCGCCCGCAAGGATCTTGCCATCGGGCTGCACCGCAAGCGAAAGCACATCACCGTTTGGTCCGGGGTTGAACGAGGGATCGAACGTGCCATTGGCATTAAGCCGGCCGAGGCGGTGACATGGCTGTCCGTTCAGCGTTGAGAAGCCACCGCCGACGAGGATTCTGCCATCGGGTTGGACGGCCAGCGACTCGACCGGGGCGTCGGCTCCGGCATTGAAGTTGGTGTCGAGCGAGCCATCAACCAGGACCCGGCCAACGCGGCTGCATGATAGCCCGGCCAGCGTGGCGAAATCGCCTCCGGCGATGATGGCGCCATCGGCTTGCACCGCGAGACACCGCACCAGGGCATCGGCGTCAGGGTTGAAACTGGCGTCAGGCGCGCCAGAGGAATCAAGTCAGGCGAGGCGATTGTGAGTGTGTCCGCCCACGGAAGTAAATGCTCCCCCGAGGATGACCGTGCCGTTGGTGTTGATGGCGATTGCCTTAACGGCGCCACTCGCGCCGAGATCGAACGCGTCCACGTCGATGGTGCCGTCCGCATTCAAGCGCGCAAAGTTGTATCGGGAAGGGCCGAACTGGCCGGTGTTAAAACTGCCGCCAATCACGATCTTGCCGTCGGGTTGTACCGCCAGGGCGTTGATTTGGCCGATGATGCCTGGGTTGAGTGAATCAGCGGTGGCGAAATTTACGGTCAGAATCGCCACCGCGCTGGTCAGGACGCCATAGGCGTTGCTGACAATCACGTCGTAGAAGCCGGCATTGGTTGCTTGCAGGTTCGTGAACGTCAAGGACGCTGACGTGGCACCGGCCAAAGGCGCTCCACCTTGCCGCCATTGAAAGATCGGGGGCGAGGCGATGATCGAGACGCTCAGGGTAGCGCTCTGCCCGGCGCTGGCCGCTTGGGTGACAGGTTGGCTCGTGATGATCGGATCAATGACCGTTAGGCTGGCGACGAGGCTGGTCGCGCTGGCAAATGCGTCGCTGACGACGACGGAATACCCGCCCGCGTCGCTCCCCAGCACGCTGTTGAGCGTGAGCGTGTTGGAATGCGAGCCGGAAAGGTTCGCGGTATCGCTGAGGTTCGTGCCGTTCTTGAGCCAGGAATAGGCCAACGAAGCCTGGCCAGCCGCGGTCACGGTGAAAGTGGCGGTGGTGAGGGCGTTGTTGGTGAGGCTGAGCGGTTGGGTGCTGATGTACGGATCGAGCACAACCAACGTTGCCACCTGGCTGGTGAGGCTAGTATGCGCATCGTTCACGACGACTGAATAAGCGCCCGCGTCAGGGCCGAATACGTTATTCAGGACTAAAGTGGCGGTGGTTGTGCCAGAGATGTTGGGGCCGTCGGACAGGTCCTTTCCTCCTTTGCGCCACCTGTAGCTGGGGCCTGAACCGCCAACGGCCTGGATAGAGAATGACGCTAGCGTGCCCGCGATGTTGGTGCGGCTGAGCGGTTGCTGGCTGATTGCCAGCGGGCCGATGTTGGTTTCCACGAACCAACTCGAGCCGCTGTATAGCGCGTCCTGGATGAGCCCGCGAGCGCGGATGGTGGCGCTGGCCGGGAGTGAAACGCCGGTCAACTGCCAGCCGCCCGAGATGCGGACCCCGCTGCCGACATTGTTCCAAGTGGTGCCATTGGTGGAGACGTCGAAAGAGGTGCGCCAGACTTCAGGCCCGGTTCCGCCACGGTGCCAGGTGATCTTCGAACTGCTGTAGCTGAGGTCTTGAGTCGCCGCCGCGGTGTTGTTCAGCCTGCCAACCTCGCTGCGATTGGTCCCGGCCAGAGACGAAAACCCGCCGCCGACGAAGACCTTGCCATCAGCCTGTATAGCCAGGGAGACAACCGAACCGCCCGCTCCTGGATTGAACGTCGCATCGAGCGACCCATTGCTGTTGAGCCTGCCAATGTAGTTGCGCGTTTGCCCCCCAAGCGTGGTGAAGTAGCCGCCCACCAGTATTGATGCGTCCGCCTGAACGACCAGTGAGTACACCTCGTCGTTTGCGCCAGGATTGAAGGCTGTATCCAATGACCCATCCGCATTGAGCCGGCCGATGTGGCTGCGGACCTGCCCGGCCAGGTTCGTGAACAAGCCGCCGACCAGGATTTTTCGGTCCGCCTGCAACGCCAGGCAGTTCACAAAATTGTCTGCGCCAGGGTTGAAGGCGACGTCGAGTGAGCCATCGCTGTTCAGTCGGCCGAGGTAATTGCGGTTGGTCCCGGCTAGAGATGAGAACCAGCCGCCGACCAGTATCTTCCCATCCGGCTGCGGCAGGAGTGAAGTTACCCCCCAGCCGGTGCCTGGGTTGAAGGCGGTGTCGAGCGAACCATCGCTATTGAGCCGCCCGAGACAGGTGCGGGTTTGCCCGCCCAAGTGTCCGAAGAAGCCGCCGACCAGGATCTTTCCGTCCGCCTGCAACGCCAGGCACTCGACCGGCCCGTCGGCTCCCGGGTTGAAGGAGAGGTCCACCGTGCCATTGCTGTTGAGCCGGCCCAGGTGACTCCGGGATTGCCCGCCCAATGAGCCAAAACCGCCTCCAACCACGATTGCACCATCGGGCTGGAGCACCAAAGCATTGACGAACCAATCGGCCCCCGTGACGAAGGACGTGTCCGGTGAACCATCGCTCGCGACACGACCAATGTAGTTTTGCTGCTGCCCGCCGATGTAACCGGTGAAGAAACCGCCTAGCAGAATCTTGCCATCTGGCTGCACCGCCAGGGCGCAGACCATGCCGTTGGGATTTGGACTAAACGAATCCGCCGTTTGCGAGTAAAGCGGCTGCACCAGGCTGAGCACGACCAGCGCCAGGAGTATGCAGGACGCAATGCTCCGCTGCATCAGCGGGCTATTGGTTCCAGGATCCATGCCCGACTATTGAAGTACAGATCGGTCGAAACGGCAAGCCCTAGGAGTGGGTGTTAGCGTCTGATATTTGAGGGGAGGTTTTCTCATTCGTGTGAAAAACGAGGGCAGGCAGGTGGTCAAAAAGATACACTTGGGGATCGCATCCCCCGGACCAACACCGGACCAACACCGTAGCAACACCGTGCCTCCACCCTTGGGGTGGCCCCGCGGCTAGTTCCCAGGTTATTATGTTGCGCTCCGCAAGGCCAGCCACCAGGGCACGATGACCAGCAGGGCAAAGACCAGGCCGCTAAGCAGGTTGGCTTTGGGCTTCTGTGCAATCTCGGGGACCAGGTTCAAGAGCCCACCCAACATGCACCCGCTGGCGAATCCCCCAAGGTGGGCCATGACATCGGTCCCCGGCGTTAATGCCACAAGAACGAAGAGCATAACTCCGCCGCAAATGCCGCTGAGAATGAATCTCGCCGCGTGCGGCGTCTGCCGCCAAAGGGAAAACGATTGCACCGCTAGCAGCCCGAGGCTGCCCATGACCATCCCCGAGGCGCCTAGGCTCCGGTGCGTCTGCAAGGAGATTAGCCCAGCGACGAGGTTTCCGCCCGCTCCCGCCAGGTATGCTGCGAGCAATCCTGCTCCGGTGCCGTAGCGCCCCATTGTCAGGCCGAGCAGAAGAAGTCCGAGTGTCGCATTGGTGGCCAGGTGCGCGAGGTCAGCATGCAGCCACATGGCTGTGAACAGCCGCCACCACTGGCCGTGCGCCACTGCGGTTCCGTCCATTACGCCGGCGGATTGCAGATCGGTATGGGTGCTCAGCCAGAAGAACAGGCACGCCAGCAAGGCCCAGGCCAGCGCGCCCCAATCGAACAGGAAGCCGGGACGGAAGACCTGCTGCTGCCACGGCCAGCCCCGGTTCTCCAAGTGATACTGGCGGATCGTCCTGATCGCGTTCCCATAGTCCTGATTGGCCACCAGCAGTCCCCACCCGCTGCCATCCTCGGACTGATCGATGGTGGTCTCGATGCCCTGGCTCACGAGCACAAGGCTCCAGTCCATCGCCTGGCGGTGTGAACGAACCGGGATTCTGGCGGTCGCAGGTTCCATGTGTGGTTCAGCGTGGCATCATTCTTCCGGCGGTCACTCTCAAAGTAAGGTAGGGTGCTCGGTCTCGCTCGCAAAGTGTTGATTTTCTATCAGAGGAGGCACCGTTCTCAATAAAGAGAGGTTTCCCCCCAGCCAGCCACGCTTAAGCGTGGGGGTATGGAAGGGGTATGGAGGGGGTGTGGAGGTGCTCCGATGTGGGTCGTGCAACTAGCTGATATTGTTAAACTTACAAAGGCGAGAATGCGACCCCCAAATGCAGCTTTTTGACCACCTGGCTGCCGTGGTTCCCTCCCGTCTCCTATGGCGGCGCTTTATCGGAGCGGCTGGGAATTGGCGGCCCAGCGACTGGGTTGCGGGCCAAGTTCGAGTTCCAGCGCGCCGCCCCCCACGAGAGCTGGGTGCGGAAACCAGAATTGGTTCAGTGGCTGGCCGTTGAGCTTTGCGGATTGAATGTAAACGTTCAGCGCGGAATTGTTCCGCGTGGCAATGGTAAAGGTTTCGCCGGGGAAATAGCTCTTATTGAGCCGGATGGTCACGCGGTTGAATACGGGCGAGGTGATCTGGTAGGTGGGGTTCCGCGCCGCACCGCCTTCCACATCAAAGAGGCCAATGGCCATCAAGACGCCGACCGCGCCCATCTGACCTTGATCTTCGTCGCCGTTGTAGCCACCCAGCGGTGTAATGTCCCCGAACGTCTGCGCCTTGACCGCGCGCACCCACTTCTGGCTGAGCCACGGCGCGCCGGCGAGATTGAACATATGCGCCATCGCCGTCGAGGGCTGGTTGTCGTAATCCACCCACGCGCCCCCGTGCTCGCCGTGGGGGACCATGAACCGCGCCGGTTCCGCCAGCTCGAACTGTTTGTTGAGGACCCGGACGTAGCCTTCCGCACCGCCGAACAGGCGAATCAGCCCCGCGACGTCCTGGGGAACGAAATGCGTGTAGATAGCAGAGTTCGCCTCGCAAAACCCTTTGCCGGCGAAGGAGCCTTGTTTGCCTACCGCCGCGAAGTCCCGCAACCACGAGCCATCCTTGAGGCGCGGGCGCATGAACTTGACCGACGCGTCCCAGAGATTGGTGTAGTTGAACGAGCGCTTCGTCAGCCAAGCGGCGTCGTCGGTCTTGCCGAGGGCCAGTGCGAATTGCGCCAAACACCAGTCTTGATAAGCGTATTCAAGCGTCATGGCGGCACCATCCTTGTGCATGCCGCTGCCTTCGATGTCCTCCGGCACATAGCCGCGCTCGACGTAGTAATTCATGCCGCCGCCTTGGGCGCGAGCCGAGTGTTCGTAGCCGGCATGGTCGCGGATGCCGCCGGGCAGCGCGTTCTTGCGCAGGCCGGCGTACGCTTCCTCAGCGTCGTAGTGGCGAATCCCTTTGTTGTAAGCGGCGGCAAAAAACGGCGTCGCCGGGTCGCCGATCATTACGAAGGTGTAGTTGCCGCCGGACGGCCCGCGCGGAATCAGGCCGCCGTCGCGATACATGTCCAGCATCGTGTTGCAGAAGCCATCCATGACCTCGGGATACGCAAACGACCAGAGCAGATTAAGCGACCACTGGCTGCCCCAGAGGGCGTCGAAGTTGTAGTGCGGGAAGAGGGGCTTGCCCTGCGCGTCCGACCTCACATGGCGCGTGACGGGTCGGCTGCCGGTCATGTCGCAGTAACTGCCGTCCACGTCGCTCACGATGCGCCGCCCGAGCAAAGCGTGCCAGAGGTCCGTGTAAAACTTCACGCGCTCCGCCTCCGTGCCGCCTTCGACGGCGAGGCGCGCGAGCCAGTCGTTCCAGTCGTCGCGGGAGGCGCGCACGACGGCGTCGAAGTCCCAGCCGGGGAGTTCGGCCTCGAGATTCTTGCGAGCGTTCGCCTCGCTCACATACGAGAGGGCGACTTTCATCAGGACTTGCTCGTTAGCCTTCGTCTTGAACCACACAAAGCCGCCGACGTTGGTGCCGGAAACCGCCATCAGATCTTGCAGCAGCTTGCCGTTCTGCCATGCGCCGAACGTGACGGGCTTGCTGAACTGCGCGACGAAATAGACCGTGAACGGCTTGGGCCGCCGTTGCGTCGGCGACATCACGGAATGGCCCGCGATCTCCGTTGGGCTGACCTGCCCCACGGCGCTGGAAGTCATCCCCGCCAACAGGGTCGCACTCGTGTAAAAGGCGATGCAGGACTTTTCGCCGGCGGGAAATGTGTACCGATGAAAGCCAACGCGGGTTGTAGAGGTCAGCTCCGCGGTGACACCGTAGCGTTGCAGGAAGACTTTGTGATAGCCGGGATGCACGACCTCGTCGGCGTGCGAGAATGGTGACGCCGCCGCAGCCAGGCCATGGTGCGACTGGAATTCGCCGGTGACCGGCATGACCGGCACGCCGTACAATTGCCAGCCGTGGACATGGCTGAAGCACTGGATGTTCGTGTCGCCATAGATGTAGCCGCTCATCCAATCGCCGCCGACCGTCGTGTCGGGGCTCAAGTTCACCATGCCGAACGGACGGCAGGCGGAGGAAAAATAGAACCAGCGCGACTTGTGGGTATCAATCAGCGGATTGACATAGTCGGCTGGCGCCTTTTCGGCGCGACCAACAAGTGGCGCAACCAGGCTCGCGAGCACCGCAGAGGCAGGAAAGATTCGTCTGACAAGAACTGTGGACAATTGGATGCTCATTCCAGCGGCATCTTAACCCGAAGATTTCAGAACCCAGTAGCCGCCGACGGCAGTCAGCGCCATTTCCAGTGCAGGAAGAATGCGCCGACTGCCGTCGGCGGCTACACCCCGTTGATGAAAGGTCTTACGGCGCCGCGTAATTCCGTCCACCAGGGGGGACTTCGCCCGACGTGCCGGTGGTAACATTGGTCGGCGTTCCCGAGAGGGGGATGTAGGGAGGTCCGACGGCAGGCCCTCTCGCCATTCCCCCTCCCAGCACACTTGGGGAAGCGGGGGCTGTCAAAGTTGGGGTCGAGGACGCAGCTTGAAGCGCAGGCTTGACCTGAGCCGCCTGGTCGAGCGTCATGGCCACCGAGCCAACGTTCCCGCCATAGCCCGCAAGCACTGTGTCGATGGAGGGCTTCAGATCCGGTAAGGCAGACTCAACTGCTTTCACAATCTCTTTGCTCGCGCCCGGCACCGCCTGGGATACCGCCAGGGCGACGTTACGATAGTCGTTCGGCACCGCACGGCAAACGGCCTTCACAATCGCGCCTGCCTGGGACGGGGCACCCGCCGCCGCCGCTTTGGCAATGGCGCTGGCCTGCTTCGGTTGCTCGACGGCCGCAGTGCCGGCCGCTACGGAGGCCATCTCCGGCACCGCCCGGGCAATGGC
>OBLU010004063.1_pt1 | contig 13219 bp, 11 predicted proteins | sample 1518681 | NCBI WGS metagenome assembly OBLU01 (sample SAMEA3539304, study PRJEB22396) | soil metagenome | biome: tundra; feature: field; material: soil | place: USA | collected 2010-05 | depth 0.15 m | reverse complement strand
GAGACACTGGCTTGGAGCCCGGTGCGACGCGCGTTGTAGAGAATTTGCTCGCCGGGAGACGATGGCCGGAGCTCGCGCTCTGGTCTTCGTCTTCGTAGCTGTAATGGCGTTCGATTGCGTCGTCGGATTCCGTGGGCCGGCCGAAGCGATTGCGTTGGGGATATGGCGTGGCGTACGCGGAGCTGGAGAATTGCGGACGCGCCGGTGGGCTGCCGAGGTCTTCGATGAGGCGCGAGGGCACCTCTTCGAGGAAGCGCGACGGAATGCCGGTCTCGGGCATGTCGGAGCCGTAGCGGCGGCGGTACCGGGCGCGCGTCATGATCAGCGTGTCCATGGCGCGAGTCATGCCGACGTAGCAGAGGCGGCGCTCTTCTTCGAGGCCGTTGGGATCGACGAGCGTGCGCGAGCTGGGGAAGAGGCCTTCTTCCATGCCGGCGAGGAAGACGAGCGGGAACTCGAGGCCCTTGGCGGCGTGCAGCGTCATCAGCGTGACGCGGGCTTCGGCGGAGTAGGAGTCGGCGTCGGAGACGAGGGCGGCGTGGTCGAGGAATTCGGTCAGCGTTTCGCCGCGCTCCTGCGCGTCCTGCGCGGCGTTGGCGAGTTCCTTGAGGTTCTCGATGCGGGAGAAGGATTCGGGCGTGGCTTCCTCCTCGAGGGCGCGGATGTAGCCGCTGCGGTCGTTGAGGAACTTGATGAGTTCGGGGAGCGTGGCGGGGTCGCCTGGCTTGCGGAAGGGTTCTCGTCCTTCGTCCGTGGAGGGTGAGGCTTCGCCGCGACTGTCCGTGGGGATCTCGGCGGCTTGTTCGCGGGTGGTGTTGGCGGAGCGCTTGAGGACGACGGGCGCGAAGGGATTGAACGCGGTCGAGTCGATCGCGTGGGCGGCGTCGGTGTCGGCAGCGTTTTCCGGCGCGATGGTGGAGAGCTCTTCGGTGGGGCCGAAGTCGAAGCCGAAGTTGAAGCTGGTGTCGAAGGAGGTGTCGGGTTCGGGAGGGGCTTCTTCGTCCGTCGCGGATTCGGATGCGAAGGCTTCGGGGTTAAAGTCGGCGTCGGCCGTTACGCTTTCTTCGGCAGCGTCGGACGGAACGCTTAGTGCAATCTCGGCGACGAGTTGGTCCGCGAAATTTGGGCCCAGCATGGCGCGCGCGTCCGAGATGAGGCGGCGGAATTTGGCGAGGGCCTGCAGCGCTCGGGCGGGCAGAAGTTGCTCTTCGGTGGCGCGGGCGATCGCGTCCCAGGTGCTAATGCCAGCGGTAAGGGCGATGCGCTCGAGTGTCTCCATGGTGGTCTTGCCGATGCCGCGTGTGGGCGAGTTGACGACGCGGGCGAGCGCGATCGAGTCGTGCGGGTTGAGGACGAGCTTCATGTAGCTGAGGATGTCCTTGACCTCGGCGCGATCGTAGAAGGAGAAGCCGCCGACCATGTGGTACTGGATCTGGTAGCGGCGCAGCGCCTCTTCCACTAGGCGCGACTGCGAGTTGGTGCGATAGAGGACGGCGCACCGGGGAAGGTCTTCGTTAGCTCCGGCTTCACGGAGGTATCGCTGGATGCGGTCGGCGATGAAGAGGGCTTCGTTCTCGCCGTCGGGAGCTTCGTAGTAGCCGATCAGCGAGCCGCCCTCGCGCGTGGTGAAGAGCGTCTTGCCCTTGCGCTGGGTGTTGTTGGCGACCACGGCGGACGCGCCTTCGAGGATGATCTGGGTGGAGCGGTAGTTCTGTTCGAGGCGAATGGTGCGGACCTCGGGGAAATCCTTCTCGAACTCGAGGATGTTCTTGATGTCGGCGCCGCGCCAGCTGTAGATGGACTGGTCTTCGTCGCCGACGACGCAGACGTTGTGGTCCTTGCCGGCGAGCAGCTTCATCAGTTCGTACTGCGGGCGGTTGGTGTCCTGGTACTCGTCGATGAGCAGGTACTTGTAACGCTTGTTGTACCGCTCGCGAACCTCGGGCGCGACCTTGAGCAGGCGCACGGTTTCGAGCAACAGGTCGTCGAAGTCCAGCGCGTTGGCCTTGAAGAGTTCCTTGCGATAGATCTCGAAGATGTGCGCGATCTTCTCTTCCATGGGATTGGTCGAGGCGAGGAAGTACTCCTGCGGATCGATCATGTGGTTCTTCGCCCACGATATGCGGCCGAGTGCGACGCGCGGCTTGAGAGATTTGTCGTCGATGGCGAGGCGTTTGAGCGCGGTCTTGACGACGGCCTGCTGATCGACTTCGTCGTAAATGGCGAAGTTGCGGGTGAGGCCGGAGTTGTTGACGCGGAGCGCTTCGATGTCTCGCCGCAGCACGCGCACGCAGAAGCTGTGGAAGGTGGAGAGCAGCGGCTTGGCGAGGGAACTGTGGCCGAGGATCTTGTCGACGCGCTCGGCCATCTCGCTGGCGGCCTTGTTGGTGAAAGTGACGGCGAGGATGGAGTCAGCGGGGACGCCGCGCTCTTCGATGAGGTAGGCGATGCGGTGCGTGATGACGCGGGTCTTGCCGGAGCCTGCGCCGGCCAGCAGGAGCACGGGACCGTCGACGGCCTGGATGCCTTCGCGTTGCTGCGGGTTCATGTTGTCGAGAAGGCGGGACACGGCGGGCACTCCAATCTCTATGTTAATAGGCTGCGCGGTGGATTGCGAATCGTGTTGGGGGCCGCTGATTTTTTTGCAGATTTTCGGAACCGGCGCACAACAGGATGCGTAGAAGGAAATGCGACGAGCTTTACTGAACCATGGCAGTGAAGCCCTGTCTAATCCAGAAGGAAGACTGAGGTGTTATGCGAATTCGTTCCGTATTCCCAACCGCTATTGTTGTCGCGGGTTTCATGGCAACGGCTGCTGTTTACGCCGCTCCTGCCAAAGTTCAATCGCCTGTTCATGCGATGTTTGCAAAGACCCAGACGGTGAAGGTCTCCTTGCGTAACGACTCCAACTCCCAGATGCAGTTGAAGGTGGGCGACCAGGTGATGTCGATCGATGCGGGCAAGACCGTCGCGGTCAAGGTGCCGGTTGGGACGCGCATTGTGATGAACGCAGCAACCTCCACGCACCAGGCCGGTGAATTGATCGCTGAAGCCACCACCGCGCTGGACAACGCAACTCTCGCGATCAAGTAAGGCGCCAACGTCTCATTAGCGGACAGATTCAATCAAGGAGCCAGCCCCCGCCAGTTGGGCGGCTGGTTTTCCTTGGCCGCTTGTTATGCTCGAAGGATGATTCAGAACGTTGCTGTCTTCTGCGCCTCCGCGGATGGGGCTGATCCGGCGTACTGCACCGCTGCTGTCGAGCTTGGGCGTGCACTTGCCGAGCGAAATATCGGTGTTGTGTATGGCGGGGCGAAGGTTGGCCTGATGCGGGCGGTCGCGGAAGCTACGCTGGCGGCAGGTGGCCGGGTCGTTGGCGTCATTCCTGCTGTGCTGGTGGACCTCGAAGTGGCGCATGACGGGCTCACGGAACTGCACGTCACCGACACGATGCACACGCGCAAGGCGCTGATCGGCCAGCGATCGGATGCGTTTGTGGCGCTGCCGGGAGGGTTCGGGACGTTCGAGGAGTTGTTCGAGGTGCTGGCGTGGCAGACGCTGAAGATTCACGCCAAGCCGGTGCTGCTGCTGAATACGAACGGCTTTTATAACAAGCTGCTGGCGTTTCTGGACCATTGCGTTGAGCAGGGAATGTTGAGCCAGCAGAAGCGGGAGATTGTGCTGGTTGCCAACACGGTGGACGAGGCGCTGGGATTGTTGGGAGTGTAGCCGGCGAGAAAAGCCATGTCCCCTGGGGCTGAAGCCCACAATCCAGCTTTTGTTGAATGTCCGGGCTGAAGCCCGGACCTATCTCAGACGTTCATTTTTCGGCGGGTGGCATACATCGCACTGGCAGACGCGGCGGAGGTAGTCCCAGGAGTAGATGCCGGCTTCGTGGCCGTCGTTCCATTTGAAACCGAGCGCGTACTTGCCGATGGGCGTCACTTCGACTGGCCGGGGGGGCTCCTGGTACATCATCAGCAGCGCCTGGGCTTTGGGCTTGGGCTCGCCCGGGGCGCGTCCGGACTTTTCGCGCTCATCGTTGCAGGTGGCGCAGGGGCAGGCGTCGCGCAGCCAGCGGAAGGTCCACGAGCTTTGGTGGCCGTCGCGCCAGTCGATCTCGACGCCGGTGCCTTCGGTCTTCTTGACGCGGACTTTCAGCGGGGTGACGGCGTCCGCGGGGAGGCGTTCGTCGTTGTGGCTCGCGGTCTGCGCGTCTTCGCTGCTGACGATGCGGATTCCTTCGTGGCTCACGGCTGGACTTCCTCCGTTGGGTTGCGGTCGTAGCGCAGTTTGAGGACGAGGATACTGACGGAGAGCACCAGGGTCACCATGTTGGATGCAATAACGGGCCTGGAATGGGTGTAGAGGCCGTAGATCAGCCACAGCAGGACGCCGACGGAGAACATCAGGAACGTGGGCAGCGAGACGTCGCGCGCCGAACGCCGGCGGACCACGCGCGCCAGTTGCGGCACGAAGGCCGCGGTGGTGCAGAAGGCAGCGATGAAGCCGAGGTCTTCTATGGGCGCGGTGCTGATCGGCGTCATGATTGTCTCCAAAAGAAGTATGCCGCCATGGTGCAGCCAGTGACGACCACGATGGTGCGCAGCACGGTCGCGTTCATCCTTCGAGCATACTGCGCCCCCACGTATCCACCAATGCCGGCGAAGGCCATGGAGACGAGGCAGTAGTGCCAGACGATGGCGCCTCCGAAGATGAACGTGACGACTGCGCAGAAGTTGGAGAGACAGGCTGCGAGGACTTTTAGCGAGTTCAGCGCGTTCATCTCTTCGACGCCGAAAAGGGCGAGCGCGCTCATCAGCAGGAAGCCGGCGCCGGCGCCGAAGTAGCCGATGTAGAAGGTGACGGGGAAGATGACGAGGAAGAGCGGGATCATGGCCGGGGTGCGCGGGATGTGCGGCTCGGCGGAACGACGGCGCAGCCAGCGGGAGACAGGGCCGCTGATCCAGAACAGGAGCGACGCACTCAGGAGCAGCCACGGGACCATGTGCATGAACGTGACCTGGGGAGTATGCAGCAGGATGTAGGCGCCGCTGATTCCGCCGAGGATGGAGGCAGTGACGACGACCGCGACCAGGTCGCGGCGGAGGTCCCCGTGCAAAGCAAAGACCGAGGCGAGCTGGCCCGGCCACAGTGCGACAGTGTTGGTGGCATTGGCCTGGATGGGCGGAACGCCGATGGCGAGCATCGCGGGAAAGGAGATGAAGGATCCGCCGCCGGCCATCGCGTTGATGACTCCGGCGATCAATGAGGCTGCGACCAGCCAAAGATAAGGAACGTGTGCGCTGAGGCTGGAAACCATCTCTTTCTATTGTAGCGATTCAGCCGGCTAGCCGGTGAGCGATGGCATCTCGGGCGTTGCGGCGATGAGTTGGCGGGTGTAGGCGCTCTGCGGTTGCTGGCAGACTTGCAGGCAGTCGCCGAGCTCGACCAGTCGGCCGCGCTGCATGACGGCGACACGATCGCAGAGGTAGCGCACAAGCGGCATGGAGTGCGAGATGAAGAGATAGGTGAGGCCGAGCTCGCGCTGCAGGTCGCGGAGAAGGTTGATGACTTGTGCGCCGACTGAGACGTCGAGGGCGCTGACGGGCTCGTCGAGGACGAGGAAGCGCGGACGCAGGGCGAGGGCGCGGGCGATGTTGATGCGCTGGCGCTGGCCGCCGGAGAATTCGTGCGGATAGCGCGGGAGGGCGGAGCTGTCGAGGCCGACGGAGCGGAGGAGTTCGGCTAGTCGCGCGGCCATGCCCTCGGGCGGCGGCTCGCGGTGGATCGCGAAGGGCTCGGCGAGGATCTGGTTAATACGCATGCGCGGGTTGAGCGCGGCGTAGGGGTCCTGGAAGACGATCTGCATGCGGCGGCGCAGATCGCGCATCTGGGTGGACGAGGCTGGCGGCAGCGGTTGGCCTTCGAAGAGGACTGCGCCGGCGGTGGGCTCGATCAGGCGCAGCAGCATGCGGGCGACCGTGCTCTTGCCGGAGCCGGATTCGCCAACCAGACCGAGGGTCTCGCCGGGCTGGATGGCAAAGGAGATGTTGTCGACGACGCGGGTCACTCCGTTGTCGCGCGGGTATTCCTTGGTGAGGCCGCGGGCTTCGATCAGCGCGGGCGGATTCGGCGGCGTCATGTCCGTTCGATGTTCGGAGTCGCCGTTCAGGGTGGGCATAGGCGGAATGGTAGCATCCCTATGGGCGCGCCCGATGCTGTGCGGGCTTGCCCAAACCAGCACTAGATCAGGAGCCTTGCAGTTATGCCGGACGCGATCAGCCTTGCAGGAAAGAGTGTTCTCATCACAGGGGCCAGCGCCGGGATTGGGTGGGCGACGGCGCTAGCGTTTGCTGGCAAGGGCGCGAATGTGGTGGTTACGGCGCGGCGCGAACAGAGGCTTCGCGAACTGTGCGATCTGATTGGCGCCCAGGGCGGCAGGGCGGTATTTTTGGCGGGAGACGCGGCCGAGGAACACACTGCGCAAGGGTGCGTGGTGCTGGCGGTGAAGCAGTTTGGCCGGCTCGATATCCTGATCAACAATGCGGGGGCAGGGAACTACAAGAACCTCGTCGACACCAGCGTTGCGGAATACGACGCGCTGATGGACTCGAACATGAAGAGCAGCTTTTTGTTTGCGAGACATGCGGCACCGGTCATGATCGAACAGAAGAGCGGCGAGATTCTGTTCATTTCGTCCGTCGCGGGGTTGCAGGGCTATGCGGGCGAGGCCGTTTATTGTGCCAGTAAGTTCGCGCAGATTGGATTTGCGCAGGCGCTGGACGGGGAACTGCGTAGGTTCGGCATCAAGGTGGGGACGATTTGTCCGGGTGGGGTAAAGACGGAGTTCGCGGTGGGCAAGGGGCGGACGGAAGAGGGTGTGAAGAACTCAACCATGATGCAGCCGGGCGAGATTGCGGATGCGATCGTGTTTGCGTGCATGCAGCCGCGGAACGCGCGCATCCTGCAGATGACGGTGCGCCACATGGGCGAGCAGGGCAAGTAGCGTCAGAAATCTTCCGCCGCAGCGGCACCATTGCTGGCCGGCACTGCCGGTTGTGGCACCGAGACCCCACCGTGCTTGTAGATCACGCCGCCCTTCATCACCCAGTCGACGTGCTCCATGACGGTAATGTCCTTCAGTGGGTCGCCCTTCACAGCGATCAGATCGGCGTAACGCCCCGGCTGAATCGACCCCTGCGTATCGCTGACGCCAAGCAGGTCTGCGGCGTTGTGCGTTGCCGCCATGATCGCGTCTGCCGTCGACATCCCTGCTGCAACCATCAGGGCGAACTCGTGTGCGTTAACCCCCTCGGACGTGTCCGTGCCGAACGCGATTTTTACGCCGGCCTTGTATGCCCCCGCAAGCATACCCTTCATCAGCGGAGTTACTTCCAACGCTTTCTTCGCACTTGATGGGTTCAATTGCTCAGGGTGCAGCCTCGCGGTCTCGTTCACCTGGTCGGCGACCAGAAGCGTCGGGACGAGGTAGGTTCCGTGTTGCACCATCAACTTGTAGCTTTCCGCGTCCGCATAGGTGCCGTGCTCGATCGAGTCGACCCCCAGCCGTACTGCACTGTCGATTGCGAGCTTGCCATGCGCGTGCGCGGCGACTTTCATCCCCAGCGAGTGTGCTGTGTCGATCGCCGCCTTGATCTCTTCGTCCGTCATCAACTGGGCCTTAGGGTCGTCGCCGATTGAAAGGACGCCTCCGGACGGCATGATCTTGATTAACTCGGCACCGCGGCGTTTGTGCTCGCGCACCTGCTTCATCGCATCTACCGGGCCGTCGACGACACTGCCACCCCAATTCTTATCGGACCAGTCGGGATCGATTCCGTTGAGCGGGTCGCTGTGGCCACCACTTGGCCCAAGCGGCTCGAGTGAGACCAGAATGCGCGGCCCAACGGCCCAGCCGCGGTCGATTGCCCGCTTGAGGGACAGGTCGATGCCGTCGGTCGACCCCATGTTACGGACCGTCGTAAAGCCCTCTTCCAGCAGGTTGCGCGCGTTTGCCTCGGAGCCGATGGCCGCTTCCATTGCCGTGATGGTCAGGCGTGCCTGAAAGACGTTCATGCTCGTGTGTGGCGGGCCCATGTGCTTGTGCGCGTCGATCAGGCCGGGCAGTAGCGTCGCGTCGCCAAGGTCGATCACCTCCGCGCCGTCGACGGCAATCGTGCCAGACTTCACTCCGGTGATGTGCCCATTTACGATGGTTACGGTCACCGCCCCCTGCAACTCTTTGGAGACGCCGTCCAGCATGTGCGCGGCGTGGATGATGATCGTCTTCGTGGGGGCTCCGGCAGCCTGTCCAAGTGCGGCCGGCCCGGCAAGAATCGCGACGCAAATCCCGAAACATGACTTGAGCAAGGGGAATCCTCCGGGCTGAAACTCCAAAGAATGCGATTCCCGGAGTGTATATCAGCCAGATGCGTGCTTGCCGAACCGTAGGATCGCCTCACCACACACCGCCGCTATTCGCCGCATGAGGTCACGGACGGGCTCTTCTTTGCCATTGGGAAGGGGTTTCCGAACGGAAGATTGACCGTCTGGAGCCACTCGCGGGCCACGTGCCGACCGTGCACACGTTCGTGTATGCTGGTTGCCACCCAGCGGGACGGAGGTTTCTTCTGGGCAATTTTCGCCGAACAGGTGTCCTGGTGCGGCATTGATCCACTGAAGTCTGTCCTGAGCGGCTGGCCTGATGGGTTAATGGCCGGACGTGTGATCCAGGCGGTTTCGGTACCAGTACAGAACGATCCGGCGGCTTGAGCAGGGAGAGGTCACTATGAGTCACACCTTCGCCATCGGTATCGGCGGCGCGGCTGGTCAGGGTGTCGCCACGCCAGGCGACATCTTCGCATTGATCTTCAGCCGGCGCGGACTGCACCTTAACGCCTACAACGCGTACCAATCCATCATTCGCGGCGGGCACACATTTCTTACGATTCGCACGGGCGTCGACCCGGTGGAGAGCATGGGCGACGGGATCGATCTGCTGATTCCGCTGAATCAGGACACAATGGCGCGCCACCTCCGTCTGCTGGCGGCGGGCGGTGCATGCATCTATAACGCCGACAGTATCAAGCCGGGCGACGCTGCGGAGGGCGTACAGCTATGCCCGCTGCCGGTGAGCACCCTGGCGGACATCACGCGGAATAAAGTCGCGCAGAATACGCTAGCACTGGGCGCGGCGCTCAGCATGATGGGCGTGGGCTTTCAATCGCTGGAGAGCGTCCTGGCCGCGCAGTTCGGACGCAAGGGCGAGGCCGTGGTGAAGGAGAACGTCGACATTGCGCGCGCCGGATACGACTACGCCACGGCGAACTTCAAGCCGTTCGCGAAGCCGCTGCCGATGACCGAGAACCGCTACGCGGTGCTCAGCGGCAATGCTGCGTTGGCCATGGGCGGCGCGGCTGCTGGATGCAAGTTCTACTGCGCGTATCCGATGAGTCCCTCGACCGGCGTGCTGCATTGGATGGCGTCGCACGGGCGCAAGGCGGGGATTCTGGTGCGGCAGGTGGAGGACGAGATCGGCGTCATCAATATGGCGATCGGTGCGGCGCATGCGGGCGTACGTTCGATGTGCGCGACCTCCGGCGGCGGCTTTGCGCTGATGACCGAAGGCCTGGGCCTGTCGGCGATGGCCGAGATTCCCGTAGTGGCGATCAACTGCATGCGTGCGGGCCCGTCCACCGGCGTGCCGACCAAGACCGAGCAGGGCGACCTGTGGCAGGCGCTGGGCGCGGCGTTTAGCGACTTCCCGCGCGTGATCGCGGCGCCGCTGGATATCGGCGACTGCTTCACTTTGATGGCGGAAGTGTTCAACCTGACCGACAAGTTCCAGTGTCCGGCTATTGTGCTGTGCGACCTGCTGCTCTCCGAGGGCAGGCTCAGTGTGAAGCCTGAGTTGCTCGACTTCAAGCCGCACATCGATCGCGGCGAGATGATCACGTCCAACGGCGATGCGCACGAGGAATACCTGCGCTACAAGATCACCGAAAGCGGGATATCCCCACGTGCGATTCCGGGCATTCCCGGATTCACCCACGTGGTGTCCAGCGACGAGCACGACGAGAATGGCGTGCTGATCAGCGACGAGTACACCAACCACACCAAGCGCCGCGCCATGATGGAGAAGCGCATGCGCAAGGTTGCGGGGATTGAGGCTGCGGTGCCGAAGCCGATGCTGGAAGGGCCGGCGGACGCGGACGTGACGCTCATCGGCTGGGGCTCTACGGATGGGACTATTCGCGAGGCGCGCGCACGGCTCGCGGAGCAGGGGATCACCACGAATCAGTTACAAATTCGCTGGCTGGTGCCGCTGCACGGCGATGCGATCCTCGAGATTCTTGGCAAGGCGAAGCACACGATCATCGTGGAGAACAACTATAGCGGCCAGTTCGCGCGGTACCTGCGCAGCGAGACCAGCTTTGTGCCCGACGGCCATATCCGCAAATACGACGGAGAGCCTTTCATGCCGCACCACATTGTGGAAGCGGTGCGTGAACAGCTTGCCGGAACGACCACCCTTTCGGTGCCAACCCACGAAGTGATGGTGTAAGGAGAAGAGACGATGGCGACGATCAATATTACGGCTCCCAAGCCGATGGTGATGGCGGATCTCAAGGGCAAGGTCGATCCCGACTGGTGCCCCGGTTGCGGCGACTTCGGCGTGCTTGCGGCGGTGCAGAAGGCGCTGGTCGAGTTGCAGATTCCCAACCACCAGGTCGCGACGGTCAGCGGCATCGGCTGCTCGTCCAACTTTCCGGGCTTCATCAATACGTACGGCATGCATACGCTGCATGGGCGCTCGCTGCCGGTTGCCTCGGGGCTGAAGCTGGCGAACCACGAGTTGACGGTGCTGGTGACGGGCGGCGACGGCGACGGCTTCGGCATTGGCTGCGGCCACTTCGTGCACGCGATGCGACGCAACATCAACCTGAACTATTTCGTGCTGGACAACCAGGTCTACGGCCTTACGACAGGGCAGACGTCGCCGACCAGCCGCATCGGCATGAAGACCAAGAGCAATCCCTACGGCAACATGGATACGCCCGTGAATCCGGTTACACTGGCGCTTTCGGCAGGTGCGACGTTTGTGGGGCGCGGTTTCAGCGGCGATCAGAAACACCTCACTGAGTTGATCAAACAGGCCATTCAGCACAAGGGCTTCTCGTTCCTGGATATCTTCAGCCCGTGTGTGACGTACAACCACGACAACACGTTCCAGTGGTTCCGGCCGCGGGTGAAGAGACTCGAAGACAACGCGGATTATGATGCGACCAACTGGATCGCCGCGATGGAGAAGGCTACCGTGTGGGGCGAAGAGATTCCCATCGGCAAGTTCTACGAGCGGACTGATCTGCCTTCGCTCGAAGAGACGGAACCGGTGCTCGACGCGGGGCCGATGATCAGCCGCGACCTGCACATCCCGGCGGACGTGGCGAAGAAGTTCGTCGAAGAATTGATGTAGTCAGTGGCTGCGTGGGCGTTGCAGAATCGACGCGCCGCCCCGTTCAGCGCAGGAGCCGCCGCCAGCTACTTTAGATTCGCGATGATGTTGGACTGCGTGTCGGATGCGGACTTCATCACGTTGCTCAGCATCTGCTCGACCTTGGTCAGCTGGTCCATCTCCATTTGAATCTGCAGCTGTTGCTCCTGGTTCATATCGTTCTGCTGGCGCGCCGCCTGCTTGGCCTTGGTGTTCTGCTGCATTTGGTTCATCGCCTGCTGCAGCTCTGATTGCTGGTCCTGCGCACACTGCATCATGACCAGGAATACCACTGCATCGATATCCATCCCGCGGAGGTTAGGGAAGGCCTGGGTAACTGAAGCCCGCGCTCGGTTCTGCAATTGGGCTGTAGTCATCGCCGGTTGCTGTTTGGTCGTTGCCGCCAGTTGGGCTGCCGCAGCTTGGACCTTACTCTTCGCTGATGGCGAGAGGTTTGCCGCGAGTCGGGCGTTTTGACGCACGGCTTCATCGGGTAAAGGACGCACCTGCGATACGATTGGCGCCGCGGCTCTCTGTTGGGCTGCAGATGGGAGCAGAAGCGAGAACAGCATCAGAGCCGCTGCACGCATAGGAGAACTCCTCCATCAAAGAATGTGCTGCTGCTGCTGTCGTTGTTGTTGTCCGTCCGCGCTAAATGTCCAGGTTCTTCACGTCGAGCGCGTTCTCTTCGATGAACTTGCGGCGGGCCTCGACGTCTTCGCCCATCAGCGTGGTGAAGATCTCCTCGCATGCGGCGATGTCTTCGAGCCGCACCTGGAGCAGCGTGCGGCGTTCCGGGTCCATGGTGGTGTCCCAGAGCTGCGGCGCGGTCATCTCGCCGAGGCCCTTGTAGCGCTGGACCTGGTATTCCTTCTTGCCCTGCTCGATGACGTAGTCAAAGACCTCGCGCGCCGTCTTCTTCTCGACGGGGTCATGCGAGACCTTGCTGTTGCGCTTGGCCGGTTTCGCCTCGGCAACGGTGCCCGGAGCGGCGGCTTCAGCGTCGACGCCTTCTTCGGACGCGACCTCTTCAGCCTCTTCTTCGGCTTCAACCTTCGAGGTCTTGGCGGCGTACTCGATGTAGAACGGCGGCTCCAGCTTGTCGCGGAGCTGCGCGTGCTTGGCCAGCATCTGGCGGCTCTCGGCGGTCGAGGCGAGCGCCCAGTCGATCTTGCGCACCGCGCCCTGCGAGTCGGTGAAGGTGACCGAGTAGGTCTTGTGCTCCTCGTCGTGGAGCACTTCGCTGACGTCGCGGAACTGGTATTCCTTCACCAGGTCCTTCAGCCGGCTGCGCATCTCCCTCAGCTTCGCCTGTGACTCGAAATCCACGCGCCGAACCGAATCCTTGCCCTCATGGGAGAAGACCTCGGCGAAGGCCTGGGTCACCGCCGTATTGCGCAGGCGCTTCTCGACCTTGTCGAAGAAATCGAGGTAGTCCTTGAGCTGCGACATGAACTTCGTCAGGTCAGCGCCTTCGAGTTTCGCGCCGCCATCGCCATGGCGCAGGATCATGCCGTCCGACGCGCGCTTCACCATCACCTGCACGTACTCGCGCTCGTCCTTGATGTACTGCTCGAACTTGCCCTTCTTGATCTTGAACAGCGGCGGCTGCGCGATGTACACATGCCCGCGCTTGATCAGCTCCGTCATGTGGCGGAAGAAGAAGGTCAGCAGCAGCGTGCGGATGTGCGATCCGTCGACGTCGGCGTCGGTCATCAGGAT
>OBLU010004062.1_pt1 | contig 13219 bp, 10 predicted proteins | sample 1518681 | NCBI WGS metagenome assembly OBLU01 (sample SAMEA3539304, study PRJEB22396) | soil metagenome | biome: tundra; feature: field; material: soil | place: USA | collected 2010-05 | depth 0.15 m | reverse complement strand
AGACGACTGCAGACGACAACCTGATGCACCCCCCATGCACCCCGGAGTCGGAGGTAAGCGTTGACGTCCCCATGACCTTGGCACGATAGGAACACCGGCAGACGGACATTGCGCATGCGTCCCGCGCTGCAGCCAAGTAGCGGTGCGGGCTCAGGAGGAACCGCTGTCGTCGGTGGTCGCCAGGTAGTCGTCGAGGCTGGCCAGCAGGCGCATCACGTTCGGCGGGCAGCAGGCGCACTCGTACCACGGTTGGCGCAGCGCCCCTCGCTCAACCGGGTCGCGATGCTGATCGCGGACCTGCAAGGGGTTGACGTAAGAGAATCCGCGGCCGTCGAGCGCCAGTCCGACCAGGAATCCGTTGTACAGCGTGCGCTCGATCAGGTCGGCGTGCCGCGCGTCGCCGGTCACCAGCAGCATCCGCCAGTTCCACATGATCGACGCGATCGCGGCGCAGGTCTCGCCGTAGCAGCGGTCGGGAGGCAGCTCATAGGGATCGCCGAACGCCTCGTCCTGGTGGTGGGCGCCCAGGCCGCCAGTCACGTAGCTCTTGCGGGCCGCCATGTCGTGCCACTGCGCCCGAATCGCCTCCAGCAGCTGCGGCTCGCTGGTCTCCAGGTAGATGTCAGTGACCCCGGCCGCCAGGTACAGCGCCCGCACCGCGTGGCCGGCCACCTCGGTGGCCTCCCGCACGGGGATGTGGTCCTGGAAGTAGCTGGATCCGAAGTGACCCGAGCGGAGCTGACCGTGTCCCCGCTGGTCGACGAAGTGCTCGGCCAGCGCCAGGTGGCGCGGCTCGCGGGTCAGGCGATACAGCTCCACCAGTGCCATCTCGATCTCTGGATGTCCAGGCGTCGACGGTCGGCGGTCGCCGGTGAAGACCGTCTCGATCAGGTCGACGAAGCGGCGGGCCACGGTCAGCAGGTGGTGGTCTCCGCGGCCGCGGGACTGGGCCACCGCGGCCTGGATCAGGTGCCCGGCGCAGTACAGCTCGTGATCGTGGGTCAGGTTGCTCCATCCGGGCTGCGCCACCTGGTAGTAGCTGTTCAGATAGCCGTCGTCGTACTGGGCGTCGGCGATCAGCTCGATCGTCGTATCGGCAGACCGCGCGAGGTGGTCGTCGGGTCGGCGGGCGAGCTCCCAGCCGATCGCCTCCAGCCATTTGTAGACGTCGGAGTCGGCGAACACCATCCCGCGGTACGGCTCGTCGCTGCGCCCGGCGGCGGCCCGGAGGTTGCCGAAGTTGCCGGCGTCCTCGAGGTGACCGACGGCCTCGGGCAGCAGCACCTGGCGGTTGATCTGCTTGCGATCCGCCCACAGGCCGCCCGCGATCGCGGCGTCGTCGAGCGCCAGCGGCGTTAGGCGAGCGTGCGGCGAGCGATCCAGCTCCAGCGGCCCGGTGCGCTGAGCCGCGGCGGTCATCATGGCTCGTCGATCAGGCGGCGACCGGTTTCGGGATCGAACACGTGCAGGCGCGCGGGGTCGAACCACAGCATCACCGGCCGACCCTCCCGCGCCTGGCTGTCGACGCTCAGCCGGGCGACGAGCTGCGTGGCGTGGCGCCGAGACGCGATCTCCGTGCGCATCTGGGCGCGCAGGTTGGCGTCGAGGTTGGACAGCGGCTCGTCCATCAGGAACGCCTTGGGGTCACGGACGACGGCCCGGCCCGCAGCCCGACGGGCCGACGAGGATCGTCAGCTCCCCGTCGGCGATCTCCAGGCTGAGCTCGTCAATGGCCGCCGTCCCGTCGTCGAACAGCTTGCTGACGGCATCAAGCGTGAGCTCAGCCATGCCAGCGCCTCTCCCGTTTGGTCGGGCGCAGCCGCGCGTCGGCGACCGACTGGGTGAACCGGAACCGGTGCGCGCCGTCGCCGTTGGCGTTCCTCGACCGCCGGGCCGCGGTCGCGGCGGACGTGGTCAGGTTCAGCACCGTGACCGAGTTGGCCGGGAAACGATAGGTGAAGCTCGTCCCCACCGGCCCCAGGCGCCGGGTGGACGGGCTGACCGCGTATGGACGCGACAGCGAGTTCATCGCGTTGGGGTTGCCGGTCAGCACCGTCGCGGTGCCCCCGCTGGCGCCGCGGCCCACCCCGGCCAGGCTCACCTGGGTGGTGGCCGGCGCCGTGCCGTCGTTGACCACCCCGATGTAGGTGTGGCCGCTGCCCTGGCTCGCCACCTGGAACAGCGTGCCGGTTCCGGACACCACCTGGGAGCCGATCACCTGACTGCCGTGTCCGTTGGACAGCATCTCCTGGGCGTAGTACGACGGCGACGCGTAGCTGTTGAGCGCGTCGTAGCCGATCAGGTTCGTCGGCCAGCTGGGGGCGTTGACGTTGACCAGCAGCGGCGCGTAGGACGCTCCGATGACGAGGTCCGCGTTGCGCTCCACGCCGGTCAGGAACGCCGATTCGCCGACCGCGTCCGACAGGGTGCCGGTCGGGGTGCCGTTGGTGGTGGCGTACTCGCCGACCAGCACCTTGGGCCCGGTGCGGCTGACGCTGTCGAACAGGTGCGCGTTCTGGGCGAAATACGACGGATCATTGTTGTAGTAATGCTCGTCGACGATGTCCATAGGCCGGCTGGTCACCGGTGTGGTGGCGACGATCTTCAGCTGCGGGTACGCGGCCTTGATCGCGTCGTAGAACATCGGATAGCGGTAGGCGTTGTAGCTGCCGGTGGTGTCGAAGAAGTCCTCGTTGCCGACCTCCACCATGTTCAGATCAAACGGCGCCGGATGGCCGTCGGCGGCGCGCTGGGCGCCCCAGTAGGTGCTGGTGGACCCGATCGCGTACTGGATCTCGTCCAGCCCCGACTGCACATGGGGCTCGAGCTGGTCCTGGGGCACCACGTCCCCATCCAGATCGTAACCGGCCCACACGGCCAGGACAGGCTGCGCGTGCAGTTGCTCGGCGAGCTCCAGGTACTCCAGCAGCCCCATCCCGTCCTGTGACCAGTACCCCCAGGCGCTGTTGTAATGGCCAGGCCGGTCCTGAATGGGGCCGATCGTGTCCTCCCAGTTGAACCGCGTGGCGATCGTGTCGCCCTCCAGGTAGTTACCTCCGGGGATCCGGAGATATCCCGGGTCCAGGGCGGCGAGCTTCTGCATCAGGTCGATCCGGAAGCCGTTGTCGGCGTTGTCATAGGTCGGCGGGAACAGCGACACGAACGTGAACCACAGGGTGCTGTTCGACGCCGCCGAGGCGGGGGTGGAGATCACGAATCGGCTGTCCAGCGAGGCGGGCACGCGCCCGTCGGTCTGCAGCGTGGTCGTGAACTTGTTCCAGGCGTTGGTCACGCCGGTCACGGTCGTGGACGACCACACCTGCCCCGAGTCACTTTCCAGATCGACGGTCAGCGGGCCGTTGGTCGCGGCGCTGCTGCGGGCGTAGAACGACACCCGGTACGTCGTCGAGGGCTTGACCGGGATACCCCAGTAGCCGGCGTTGGCCACGCCCACGCGGCCGCCGGAGGTGCCGCTGCCGATCGACAGCTTCAGGCTCACCGGGTTGGCGGAGTTCAGCGGGACGCTCGAGTCCAGCGAGATGCTCGCCGTGGTGCCGGGGCTGGTCACCGCCGACCAGGCCACCGGGCTGCTGGAGCTCTCCTTGAGATCCCGGTTGCGGATCAGCTCGGCGTACAGGCCGCCGTCGCCGGAGTGATTGATCTCCTCCAGGAACTCCCCGAACTGCGTCGGGTGGATGGTCGCCCCGCGCTGGGTGGCGTCGACGGTCAGTCTCCCCGGACCGGCCAGCTGGCTGATCTGGGGGGCGCCGAGGGCGCCGGCGTAGGTCTGGACGTCATCGATCTCGCCGGAGACGTAGTCGGCCGGAGCGCTGTTGAACAGCGAGCGCCCGACGGCCAATGGCCCGGAGGCCGACCAGTTGGGCACGAACGGCTGCGTCTGCTGCAGGGTGCCGTTGACGTACAGCGAGATGGTCTGCGCCTGGGCGTTGTAGACGCCGGCCAGGTGGTACCACTCGTCGGGCTGCGGGATGATGTTCGGCGCCGTGGCGATCACGCCCAGCGCCTTGGGCGAGTCGTACGCCGGGCGGGTGAAGGCGAACTGGTGGGTGTCGCCGCGCAGCTGCAGGAAGAACCCGCTGATCTGGGTGCCGTCCTGGCTGACGAACGTCTGATAGCCGTTGACGTTGTTCAGGTAGACCCAGGCCGAGACCGTGAAGCTCTGGGTGGTGTCGATCACCGGACCCGAGCTCTGGGCATACTGACCGTCGCCGTTGAGCGACAGCGCGTGCGGCCCGACGACGCCCGGGCCCCACGAGGCGCCACCCTCCAGTGTGAGGGGATTGTTCTGCCCCGAGCTGTCGGCCGCCGTGGTGCCGGAACCCTTGTCGAAGGTCCAGTGTCCGGTGAGGCTCGTGCCCGGATCGGCCGCCACGAGTGACGGCAGGGCCAGGATGATGGCGCCGAGGGCGATCGTGACGGCGAGCAGTCGGGCCGGCTGTAGCCGCGGGCGGCGCCGCGGCGTGGACATGGTCATGTACCTCTCCCTTCCGGGGTCATTCGGACCACGCTCCACGAGCGCGGCGGTAACACCAGGCGGTCAGGCTCAAGCAGGGGGAGTATGCGGGGCAGCACGCGATCCACCCCGGGCGGCGTGTTGGCCGCGTCGAGGTCGTCGTCGCACAGGACGATGTGCTCGCTGGGTGCCAGGCCGGGCAGATCGCGTACGACGGTGCGCAGCTCCATCTCGTCGGCGCCGCGATTGACGGCGAAGATCGTCACGGTGCCGGCGTCCGGATCGTGGACGGCGGTCGCCTCGAGCAGGCTGACCTCGCCCTCCTCCGCAACCCGGTAGGTCCCGGCCTGCACCTCGACGCGCAGCACCGTGCCGCGTCCATACCGGGACGCGTGCAGGAACGGATAGAACGTCGTCTGGCGCCAGGCGGGTCCCCGGTCACGCGTCTGGATCGGGGCGATGGTGTTCAGCAGCTGGGCCAGGCAGGCGATCCTCACCCGGTCGGCCCGGCGCAGCATGGTGATGATCAGGCAGCCGACGACCAGTGCGTCGGCCACGTTGTGGACGTCCTGGGCGATCCCCGGAGCGCGCTCGAACGCCCCGTCCGTGCGCTCGAAGTCCGGGTTGCCCCGCTGGTACCACACGTTCCATTCGTCGACGCTGAGGCCGATCCGCCGCCGGCTGCGCCGCCGGGCCGCGACGCCGTCGGCGATCGCGGCCACCCCGTCGATCATCCGCCCGAGGTCCAGCGAGCACGCCAGGTAGGCGTCGAGATCCGGATACCGGGCCGGGTCGTAGTACGAGTGCAGCGAGATGTAGTCAGCCACGTCCCAGGCGCGGTCCAGCACCGTGTCCTCCCAGGCGCCGAACGTCGGCATCCGTGAGTGCGAGCTTCCGCACACGACGAGCTCGATCGACGGGTCGACGACCCGCATCGCCTTCCCCGCCTCGGCCGCCAGCGTGCCGTACTCCGCCGCGTCCTTGTGGCCGATCTGCCACGGCCCGTCCATCTCGTTCCCCAGGCACCACAGCCGCACCCCATACGGGTCGGGGTGCCCGTTGGCCGCGCGCCGATCTGCCCAGCAGGTGCCGGCGGGGGAGTTGCAGTACTCCACCAGCGCGCGGGCGGCGTCGATCCCGCGCGTCCCGAGGTTGACCGCCAGCATCGGCTCTACCCGGGCCTTGCGCGCCCAGGCGATGAACTCGTCGGTCCCGATCAGGTTGGGCTCCAACGACCGCCAGGCGAGGTCCAGGCGGGTGGGCCGCAGCTCGCGCGGGCCGACGCCGTCCTCCCAGTCGTAGCCCGAGACGAAGTTGCCGCCGGGATAGCGGATCGTCGTCACCGCCAGCTCGCGCACGAGCGCGAGCACGTCGCCGCGGAAGCCGTCCTCGTCGGCGGTCGCGTGATCCGGCTCCCACATCCCCCCGTAGACCGCTCGCCCCATGTGCTCCACGAACGAGCCGTACAACCGGTCGTCGACATCGGCGATGGTGAACGACGGATCGATCACCATACGGGCCGTAGAGCGATCGCCCGCCATCAGACGGCCAGCGTGGGGGGCGGCTCAGGGCGAAGCTCCGACTCCGGGCCACCCATCTGCCGGGCCGGCCGGCCGTCGCCGATCGCGGTGCCGCTGTCGGGGTCGAAGAACTGCAACCAGGGCACGTCGAGGGCAAATCGCGTCCGCTGCCCCGCCTCGACGGGCGCGCGCGGCTGCACCCTGGCAATGCCTGCATCCACCGGGGCGTCACCGGCGGCGATGTCGTCAGCGCTCAGTGCGCGCTCCTGCTCGCCCACGCGAGGCACGTCCAGCGTGAAGTGCACGAAGAGCTCGTTCCCCAGCGCCTCGACCAGCTGCACGTCGGCGTCCAGCGACGCGCCGGCGGCCGGCTGGGGCGCCGATTCGTCGCCCGGGAGCATCAGGTGCTCGGGGCGAATCCCGACGACCAGCGGCCGGTCGCGGTAGGAGGGCAGGTCGGGCAGGCGCTTCAGCAGCTCGGCGGGCAGCGTCACCGTCTGGGAGCCGAGTCGCATCTCCAGTCCATCGCCTCTCCCGGTGATCGTCGTCTTGTAGAGGTTCATCGCAGGGGAGCCGATGAACGACGCGACGAAGATGTTGGCGGGATGGTCGTAGAGCTCCTGGGGCCTGCCCACCTGTTGCATCACGCCGTCGCGCATGACCGCGACGCGGTCGCCCATCGTCATCGCCTCGATCTGATCGTGGGTCACGTACAACGTGGCGACTCCCAGCCGCCGCTGGACGCGCATCACCTCGGCGCGCATCTGCACCCGCAGCTTGGCGTCCAGGTTCGACAGCGGCTCGTCCATCAGGAACACGGCGGGACGGCGGACGATCGCGCGACCCATCGCCACGCGCTGGCGCTGACCGCCGGACAGGTGTCGAGGCTTGCGCTTGAGGACCTGGTCGAGGCCGAGCATGCCTGCCGCCTCGCGGACCTTCTCCTCCCGGTCGCGCTTGGAGACCCCGCGCATCTCCAGCGAGAAGCCGATGTTCTCCGACACCGACAGGTGCGGGTACAGCGCGTAGTTCTGGAACACCATCGCCACGTCGCGCTCCAGCGGAGACAGGTCGTTGACGACCCGGTCGCCGATGCGCAGCGTCCCGTCGGTGATCTCCTCCAGGCCGGCGACCATCCGCAGCGCGGTCGTCTTGCCACAGCCTGAGGGACCGACGAGTACCAGGAACTCGCCGTCGCGCACCTCGAGGTTGAAATCGCGCAGCGCGCGCACGCCGTTGGCGTAGGTCTTTGAGAAATGCTGTAGGGAAAGCGTTGCCACGCGTCGTCCTCCTCGCTCAGTTGGCCAGTCCGCCGACCAGCAGGCCTCCGCGCCACTTCTTCTGGATCAGCCAGAACAGCAGGATCAACGGCACCATCGTCACCAGTCCGCCGATCACGATCAGCGGGAAGATCCGGGTGTCACCCGAGGCCTGGGCGCGGCTCGCCCACACCCCCATGCCCACCGTCAGCGGGAACCGGCTGTTCTCCGAGAAGATGATGAACGGGAGGAAGTAGTTGTTCCACACCGCCACGACGTTGATCAGCAGCACGGTCATGAAGGCCGGCGCCATCAGCGGCAGCGCCAGCCGGCGGAAGATGCGAAACTCGCCCGCGCCGTCGACTCGAGCGGCGTCGATCAGCTCCTGGGGGACGGCCGCGTCGATGAACGTCTTCATCAGGTAGACGCCGACCGGCGCCACCATGCTGGGCAGGATCATCCCCCAGGCGGAGTTGATCAGCCCGACATGGGCATAGACCAGGAACAGCGGATAGCTGATCGCCGTGACCGGCACCAGCAGCGCCGAGAGGACGAACACGAACAGGCCGCGAGACCCGCGGAAGGCGAACCGGGCGAAGCCATAGCCCGCCAGGGTGGAGAGGATGGTGGCACCCACGCCGCCCACCACCGCGTACAGCAGCGTGTTGACGAACCACTGGAAGTACACACCGTCGCCGTCGACGTTCTGGAACAGTGACGAGAAGTTGTCAAAGAACTTGAACGGCCCCGCGAACCAGAAGCCGAACGAGCTCAGCAGGCTCGTCTGGCCCTTGGTGGAGTTGAACAGGACCCACACGATCGGGATCAGCGTGAACACCGCGAAGACGGCGCACGCCAGCGTGATGAGCGCGACGGTGCCCCGGCCCAGGCCGAACAGCCGCAGCGGCACCAGCTCCTCCTGCTCCTCCAGCCGCCGGGCCCGGCGGCGGCGACGGCGGTCGGCCGCCCAGCGGGCCCCGCTCGACTCGCTGAGCGCGCTCATGCCACCGCCTCCCGGTGGCGCCGCAGCAGCAGCACCGCGACCGAGATGCCCACGATCACGAATCCGAGCACGACCGCGGCGGCGGCCGCCTGGCCGTACTCCTGACCGGCCACGCCGGTATTGTAGATGAAGATCGTCGGGGTGAAGTGGTTGGAGATCGCCTGCGGCTGGAACGCGGCGATGATCTGCGGCTCCACGAACAGCTGCAGCGCCCCGATCATGTTGAGGAACACCAGCATCACGATCGCCGGGCGGACCATCGGGAGCTTGATCCGGAGGATCACCTTGCGCAGCGGCGCCCCGTCCAGCACGGCGGCCTCCACCAGCTCACGCGGCACCGACCTCAGCGCCGTGTACAGGATGATCATGTTGTAGCCCGTCCACTCCCAGATGACGATCACGAAGATCGTCGGCCAGATCAGCGAGGATGAGAAGAAGTCGGTGTTGTGGAACCCCAGCGTGTTGGCCAGCTGCACGAACGGCCCGAACGAGGGCGCGAACAGGAAGTTCCACATCACCGCGCCGACGACCGCGGGAACCGCGTACGGGATGAAGAAGATCGCCCGGAAGACCCGGCCGAACCGCGCCACCCCGAGGTCGAACATGGTGGCGAAGAAGAAGGCGATCGCGAGCATCACCGGGATCTGGATGGCACCGAAGATGATCACGTGGATCACGCCGTACCAGAAGTCCCCAGAGGACAGGATCTGCTTGTAGTTGTCCAGACCGGTGAAGTGGGTGCCACCGATCAGCCGCGTCGTGTACAGGCTCTCGCGGATCGCGTAGACCAGCGGCGCGATCATCATCGCCACGAACAGCACGACGAACGGCGCGACGAACCAGCGTCCTCGCCGGTCCCGGCGATTGATCCAGCTGGTTCGCCGGCTGCGGTGGCGGATCCGAGAGCGGAGCACTCCGCCGGACGGTTGTGCGGTCACGTCTGACACGAGAGCGAGATACGGGTGGGGGTCGGGTGCTAGGTCGTCGTCACGGGCGTCACGTCGAGACCGAGAAGCCCTGCGCCTTTGCGTACTGGATTAGATGGCTCTGCAGCGTCGCGAGGCCCGATGCCAGCGTCGCCTTGCCGGCCATCGCCGGCGCCAGGTCGGTGGTGGCGTCGTTGAGCGCCTCGGTCATGAACGGCGGCCACTGCACGCCGCCGGTCTTCTTGCCGGCGGTCGCGAACACCTTGAACGGATGCGTCGGTCCGGACGGAGCCTCGAGCGTCGAGTCGAACGCCTTGTTGTTGAGCTCGGGCTCGTAGGAGGGGAACAGCGATGAGGCGGGGGTGACCGTGATGTTCCACGCCGGCTGGGTGGAGTTCAGCCACATGGCGAATTCGGCGGCCTGCTGGGGGTGCTTGCTGCCCTTGAACACCGGGTACGACGAGCCGCCCCAGTTGGTCTGGGCATCCGCTCCGGCGGTCCACTGGGGCAGGGGCGCGGCTCGCCACTCGCCCTTGGTCTTCGTGGCGTCGGGGGCGAAGTAGGAGGGGCCCCAGGCCGAGCTCAGCCAGGTCGCGTCGGTGCCGTTGTCCATCGCCTGGAACGCCGGCGAGGCCACGTCGGTGAGCCCGTTGACCTCGTGGCCGCTCATCAGCTTCTGCCAGTAGGCCATGAACGCCTGCTGCTTGGGGCCGGTGAAGTCGATCGTCACGTGGCTGCCGCCCGTGTACTGGAAGGGGAAGGCGCCATCCTGGGCCATCAGTGCCAGTACCCACTGCAGGTCGATGGCGGAGAAGTTGGTGATGTAGGCCGACGGGTCGACGGAGTGCAGCTTCGCGGCGTCGGCCGCGTACTGCGCCCACGTCTTCGGCACCGCCAGGTGATACTTGGCGAACAGCGCGGAGTTGTAATAGAGCGCCATCGGACCGGTGTCACCCGGGATGGCGTAGACGTCGGAGCCCTGGGTCACCTCGCTCCACACCCATGGGACGAAGTCGTGCCGGACGCTCTGCGCGCCGTAGGGAACGAGGTTCAGGACGTTGTGGGTGATCTCGAACGACGGCAGCACGTCGTACTCCACCTCGGCCACGTCCGGCGCCCCGGTGCCGGCCTTCAGCGCCTGCGTCAGCTTGACGTACTCGGGAGCCCCGGCACCCAAGTCCGATAGCTGGACGCAGATCTTGGGATGCGAGGCGTTGAACGCGGACACCGCGCGGGAGATGCCCGGCACCCAGGCCCAGAACTGAATCGTGGTCGCCCCCGCCGAGCACGACTTGGTCGTGTTGGCCGCCGCGGTGGTGCTGGCGGTGGGGCTACCGGAGCTCGAGCTTCCGGATGAGCCGCCGCACCCGGCAATGATCAGAGTCGCGCTCAGCACCGCCACCGCGAAGCCGACGTGCACAGCTCGACGCGGCGACATAGATACAGAAATGGGCAGCCCCGGGCCGAAATCCCGCATTTGAGTCATCTCCTCATTCATCCGGCACGCTCTTGTGAGCGCTAACAAATCAGTGAAGTGGCCTAACCGGTACCCCGCGCCGAATAAAACGGCATTGTTGGAGTCCAGCCATAGGCAATGGCGTGGGAGCGATGCAACGCCCTGTATATGCCGCCTGTGTGCAGGGAGAAGCCGCGCTGTCGGCGCGTGAACTCAGAGCGAAAGGCGGCCGCCGTGGGCCGCCGGCGACGACTACCCGCATCCATACCAACGTGGTTTCCAGTTCGCGGCTCGTTTCCCAGCTGACGGGGAATGGCTCTCGGCCACGGTGGTTGGAGGGTGATAGCGGTCTTTGACATAACGTGACGTGGACGTTACGTTATGCGTTGGTGGTGCGGACAGTGGATGTCCCCCGGCATGCCCTCTGTGCGGCCGCGACGCGCCTTGAAAGAGGAATCATGGGACAGACCGGCAGGCACGCCAGGAGCGGAGCGGCCGCCACGAGGGGTGGTGGGGCCAAACGCCCCGCCCAGGAAACCCGGACGCCACCGGCAAGACAGCGACCGGCGGGCGAGAGTTATCTCGCGACTACTCACGCCGGCGGCCTGATCTATCTGCTCGGAGGGATCGCCGAACGCTCCACGCTCGAGGGCCACACACCGGCGCAGGTGGTCGACCCCGTCGCCGGCCACGGCGACATGCGGCTTCGGCTGCCGCCGCAGCGATACGATGGTCGACAAGCGGCGAGCGACACACACGGAAACGTCGACCGCTCTGGCACGGTGATCCTGCCCGCCACCGCCAAGAGCTTCGCTCCCAGACAGGCCATTGATCATCACCGTCGCATTGTTACCCCACGCGGGCATCCAGGACGTCTCTCTCATGCGGCCAGTAGCGAACACGAAAACCTTTTCGTAGCCTAGGAGCAAGCCACAGCTTTGTCAAGGTCGGAGCCGAGCGCGCGACAGAGGAAAGCGACATCCGTGAAACGCCACAGACCCCCAGCGGTGCGTCTCATCGAGGTCGCCGCGCGCGCGCGCGTGTCCCCGAGCACCGCCTCGAAGGCGCTCAACGGACGAGACGGAATGCGCCCCGATACGCGAGACCGGGTTCTCCGAGCGGCCGAAGAGCTCGGGTTTAGACCCAACGCGATCGCACGCGGACTCTTGTCGGGTACGACCTGTGCCGTGGGCCTCCTCACGACCGACAACTTCGGCCGGTTTAGCATCCCGATCCTGCTCGGGGCCGAGAAGGCCCTGAGTTCTGGCAACATGGCCGTGCTGCTGTGCAACAGCCAAGGCGAACCCGCTCGTGAGGAGCGCTACCTGCAGGCCCTGGTCGACCGTCGCGTCGACGGGTTAATCGTCACCGGCAGGCGCACGGAGGACCGCCCGCCGGTTCGGCGTCTGCCTATCCCGGTGGTATACGCGTTCGCTCCCTCCTCCGATCCCGCCGACTGCTCGGTCGTCGTCGACCAGGCCGGCGGCGCTCGCATTGCGGTGCGTCATCTGCGCGACTGCGGGCGCCACCGCATTGCCCACATCACCGGGCCGCGTCGGCATCGCGCAGCGCGCAGTCGGGCCCAGGCGGCCACCCGAGCGCTTGCCCGAGCCGACCTCAGACTACAAGGCGAGGTGGCATACGGGGAATGGAGCGAAATGTGGGGGCGGAGCGCCGCCGAGACACTGCTGGCTTCGCACCCCCGCATCGACGGGATCTTCTGTGGCAGCGATCAGGTGGCCCGCGGAGTCGTTGACGCCCTGACCGCACAGGGACGGCGGGTCCCTGACGACGTCGCCGTTGTCGGCTTCGACAACTGGCCGGTGATGGCCGAGGCCAGCCGCCCGCCCCTCACCACCGTCGACATGAATGTCGAGCATCTCGGGCGGGTGGCGGCCACTAAGCTTTTGGCAGCCATCGAAGGTGACGAGGACCCAGGGCTCCACCGGTTGGCCTGTTCCTTAGTGGTGCGAGAGTCGACCGCCGGCGAGACAGCGTAGGAAGTCCCGGGCAACCGTCGCCGATGACCGGCCCGGATGCGCCCCCACGATCAGCGACACCGCCGCCGACGGCCGACCCTCGCTATCCGCCCCGACTCTCTCAGTCCTGGGGGCGCGCCGCGACCCAGACCGGACCTGGCCCGCGCGACCCGGCTCGACGAGCTGCTAGCAGCAGTCAGCGACGCAGCAGCCCGTCCACCCAGCGTCCGTATCTTCTCCCGAGCGATCGTGTCATAACCGGCCAAAGCGGCAGCCGTTCGTATTGGCGCCTGCTGATCAGGTTCGTTCCAGAGCAGCCTTTCGCGACCCGCTCGGAGCCGGTCCGACGCCGCCACGCCGCGGCGTACGATGGGGCCTATGCAGCAGCCAGACCCGCTCACGTCGGAGGAGCTCGAGGCCATAGACGCGATCTACAGGCCCATCCCGCCCTTCATGGCGTGGCCGCAGCAGCCTCCACGTGCGAAGCTGTTCGATCGCTACCGCGCTGAGTTAACTGCACTTCGAAGCCAAGCCGGTGCAACGGACGCCTTCAGCATGGCAGTCACGACAGTCTTGCGTGCCGCCGCTTTCGATACCGACGC
>OBLU010004060.1_pt1 | contig 13221 bp, 14 predicted proteins | sample 1518681 | NCBI WGS metagenome assembly OBLU01 (sample SAMEA3539304, study PRJEB22396) | soil metagenome | biome: tundra; feature: field; material: soil | place: USA | collected 2010-05 | depth 0.15 m | reverse complement strand
GGCCGAGGTTGCGCGGCGCCCAGGCGACGTTGTCGTAGATCGACTTCGCAAACGGGTTGGGCTTCTGGAACACCATCCCGATCCGGCGCCGGACCTCGACGCGGTTGACCCGGCTGCCGTACAGGTCGTGGCCCCGGTAGAGCATCTGGCCCTCGAGCTTGAAGCCGGGCACCGCATCGTTCATCCGGTTGAGGCTGCGCAGGAAGGTCGTCTTGCCGCAGCCCGAGGGCCCGATGATCGCGGTGACGACGTTGCCGTAGATCTGCAGCGTCGTTGGGTCCAGGGCGCGCTTCTCACCGTAGAAGATCGACGCGCCCTGGACGTCGAAAACGACCTCGTGGGCCGATGCGGGCGTGGCGCCGTTGGAACGCTGGACGACCTCAGGTCGCGCGGGCGACTCCGTCTGGATCCGCACCCGCGGGCGGACCGACTGGCCGTCCCGGGCCTGGTAGCCGCTCAGATCAGGAGAAGTCATCCGGAGAGCTTCCTGGTGCTGCGGGCCAGCAGCGTCCTGGCGCCCACGTTGGCCACGAGGATGACCGCAAGCAGGACGAACGCGGCGCCCCACGCGCGGGAGAATCCGGACGGATCGTCGCCCTCGGACAGGTTGAAGATCATTACGGGAATGTTCGGAATCCCTTCCCCAAAGATCTTAACGTCCACGTTGTTGCCGAATATGCCGTCGCAGAGTATTAGCGGCGCGGTCTCTCCGGCGGCGCGGGCCACGGCAAGGATCGTCGCGGTCATGATGCCGCCGAGCGAGCTGGGCAGGATCACCCCGACGACCGTGCGCCAGTGGTCGACGCCGAGCGCCTCGGCCGCCTCGCGCAAGCTGGGCGGGACCCTCAGCAGAACCTCCTGACTCCCCCGCGCGATCAGCGGCAACATCACGATCGAAAGCGCCAGCGATCCTGCGAAGCCGGTGTCCCCGTTTCCCGCCACCACCAGTCCATACACGAACAGGCCGACGACGATCGTCGGCAGGCCCTGCATCATGTCGAGCGCGCCCCGGATCACGCCCTGGGAGGTGCGGCTCCCGTACTCGGTCAGATACAGCGCCACTAGTACCCCGACGGGCATCGCGATCGCGGTGGCGAGCGCGACGATCAGCCCGGTGCCGATCAGCGCCGGCGCGATCCCTCCGTTTGAGCCGCCGAACGCCGGCAGGTCTCGGGTGAGGAAATGCCAGCTGAGTGCGCCGCCGCCTCGCTGCGCGACCGAGTAGACGACGATCGCCAGAACCGCAACCGCGATCAACGCCGAGATCCGCGCTCCGGTGTCGGCGACGCGGCTGAATAGCTGGCGCCGGCGCAGGTTGCCCGACGCGGCCAGCGGGGAGGTAGGATCGAACAGAGCGGAGTCGGTCATTGCACGCCCGCGAGCTGGCGTCTAAAGCGGCGGGCGATCCGCTGGGACAGCAGGTTCGTGATCAGGCCGATCACCAGCAGGATCGCGGCGAGATAGAACAGTGACGATTTGTGAAGGTTCGATACCAGGCTGGGAAACTGGTCGGCGATCCGGCTGGCGATCGTGTCGCCGGTCCGAAACAACGACGCGTGGATCGCGTTGCCGGCGCCGATCACCTGTGTGACTGCGATCGCCTCGCCGAGCGCGCGTCCCAGACCGAGCAGGGCGGCGGCGATCACGCCCGGCGCGGTTGTCGGCAGGACCACTCCGCGCACCGTCTCCCAGCGCGTAGCGCCGAGCGCCGCCGCTCCCTCCTGCAACTCACGCGGGACGGTCAGGAACAGATCGCGGCTCAGCGAGGCGATGATCGGGACGATCATGATCGTCAGGACCAGCCCGGCCGTGAACACGCTTGCGCCCACCGTCTGGGGCGATCCGAACAGCGGGATAAAACCAAATGTGTGGTGCAGCCACGGCTCCAGGTGCTTCTGCAAGAACGGCGCCAGCACGAGGATGCCCCATAAGCCGAGGATCACACTGGGGATCGCCGCCAGCATCTCGACCAGCGGACCGACCACGCTGCGCACTCTCGGCGGCGCCAGCATCGCCAGGTAGAGCGCGATCGCGATCCCCAGCGGCGTGGAGATCAACAGCGCCATCGCCGAGCTCACCAGCGTGCCGAAGATCATCACGGTGGAGCCGAAGACGCCGAAATTCGGCTCCCAGGCGCTGTGGACCAGGAAGCCGAAGCCGAACTTGGAGAACGCGCTTCCGGCGCCGCTGAACACCTGGTAGGCGATCTCCACCATCACCGCCAGCATCAGCAGCACGGCCAGCGCGCACACGCCGCGCAACACGCCGTCTGCTTTGGTGGCCGATCCGCCGGGCCGGCGCACTGGCGCGCGTACGGGCAGGCGACCGGTAGGCCTGACCCTTACCGACACGGCGCGGGAGCGTAATGCAATCCGGCGCGCCCGCCTGTGGCCCGGCCCTGTCGTCACACGATTTTCAATCCCCGTTCACATGGGCGCAACAGGTGGCCACCGCCCCTCGCGGATGCTACGGCCGCTTCCACAACGGCCGGATTCACATACCGCATCAAAGGAGCTTCACTTTGCAACGCAAGAGGTTGATCAGCCTGACCGTCGCGGCACTGATCGCAAGCATGACCGCGGCGACGGCGATCGCCGTGGCGGCGGGTTCACTGACGGGCGCCGGGTCTACGCTCGTCGCGCCGCTGATGGCCCACTGGCAGTCGGATTTTCAGCACCGGACCGGGATTCAGGTCACCTACGGTCCGGTCGGCTCCGGTACCGGAATCGCGGACATCACCAGTCGCTCGGTCCAGTTCGGGGCCTCTGACGCTCCGCTCACCCAGGCCCAGGCGGCCGCTTGCCACGGCTGCGTCCAGATCCCGTGGGGGCTGACCGCGACCGCGGTCGCGGTTCATATCAACGGCCTACGCAGCATCCACCTCACCGGCCCCGTGGTCGCGAAGATCTACCTCAACCAGATCACCAGCTGGAACTCGCCGAAGATCAAGGCACTGAACAAGCACACGCCGCTTCCAGCGCTGAAGATCACGCCCGTGTTCCGCAGCGACGGCTCGGGGGACACCTACGCATTTACAAATTTCCTGTCTAAGGAAAGCTCGGCGTGGAACTCACGGATCGGCTTCGCGACCGCGGTCAGCTTCCCGACGGGCGTCGGGGGCAAGGGCAACTCGGGCGTGACCGCGCTCGTGGGCTCGACCAACGGCTCGATCGGCTACATCGCCGCGTCGTACCTGATCGGGCGCAGCCTCGGGGTCGCCGCGCTGCAGAACGCAGCCGGCAATTACGAATTCCCCAACTACAAGAACATCGCGGCGGCCGGAAACACTGTCACCAGCGTGCCGTCCAACAACCAGCTGAGCATCGTCGATCCGCCGAGCAGCGCCGGCGCCGCATATCCGCTGTCGACGTTCACTTACGCGATCGTGCCCAAGGTCTCAAGCAGCGCATCGCTGCTGAGCAAGTTCATCAAGTACGCATTGACCACAGGACAGCAGTTCGGGCCGGCGCTCGACTTCGCGCCGATCCCCAAGGTCGTCGGCAAGGCGGCCACGAAGACCGCCAACTCGCTCCGCGGCTAGACGTAGCGGCTGCCAGTTCTGCGCCCCCGGGGGTGGCGATCGACCACCCCGGGGGCGCAGCGGTGTTCAGCGGCTCTGGCAGGCCTGCAGCGGCAGGGTCTGCCAGGCGGCGTTGGCGCGTGCCTCCAGGGGCGCCAGCCGGCTCTCGAGCCGCCTGGTCGTGTTCAACGGGTCGCCCCCTGCGTCGAGGGCCTTCAGCGCCGATCGCATGGCGCTCAGCTCTGAGGCGACCGCGCCGAGCGCGGTTGAGTACGCGTGCGAGGACGCGCTGGAGACGTGCAGCGTCTGCAGCTCCCTGAGTTCGGGCGAAAAGGCGTCGATGCCGCGCCTGATGAACATCGCACCCCCGGCCGGTTTGGAGGGAGTGGGGATCTCGTCCGTGCGGCGCACCGCGACGTTGCAGATCCGGGTGGCCGTCGCGCGCAGCTGGGAGTCCGAGAGCGCGCTGCTCCCGCAGCCGTCCAACGCCAGCCCCGCCACCGTGAGGATGCTCAGCAGCCTGGCGCGTCTCATCGCAGCGGCAGCGCGAGCAGCGACTCGAGCTGGGCGACGGTCCGCTCGGTCTCCGTGTGATGGATCGTCGCCATCTCGCTGAAGGCGCGAAACGAGTCGAACAGATCGCTGGTCAGCACTCCTCCCCAGTCGACCAGCAGGCCGCGGTACTCAGAATCCATCGCGCGTGACCCGCAGCGCGCGCTGGGCGAGTTCGACGACCCCTTCGCCAAACGACTTCAGGTAAGGGTCGTCGGTGGAGCCGGCGACCGCCCGCTTGTAGTTGCCCTCCATGAACACGACGGCCTTCCACAGCGCGAGCGCCATATACCAGTCCAGCGCTCCGACCGCGCGGCCTGAGAGCTGCTCGTAGCGGGCGACCAGCTCCTTGCGCGTCGGGAATCCAGCGCGGCTGGTGACGCTCTGCAGATTAAACTTCAGACCCGGCTCGTCGTCGGCCTGGGTCCAGTGGATCATCATGTAGCCGACGTCGGCGAGCGGGTCGCCGATCGTCGCCATCTCCCAGTCGAAGATCGCCACCAGACGGGCAGGAGCGGTGGGCGCGAGCATCGTGTTGCCCAGCCGGTAATCGCCGTGGACGATCGTCGCGGGCGGCGACTGCGGGAGGTTGGCAGCCAACCACGCTCCGACCTGATCCACCTCGTCCAGCTCGCGCGTGCGGTTGTGCTCCCACAGGCCGCCGAAGCGACGCAACTGGCGCTCCAGATAACCGGTCGGCTTGCCGAAGCCGTCCAGTGCAATCGCCGTCCAATCGACGGCGTGCAGTTCCACCAGCGCCTCGATCAGCTGATCGGCGATTTGCCCGCGCTGGGCCGGATTGTCAAGCGCCGGGGGGATTGCGTGCGTGATCACCTCCCCTGAGACCTGCTCCATCACGTAGAACGGAGCTCCGATCACCTCCGGGTCAGCGCACACGGCCAAAACCTTCGGCGCCCGTACCGGTGTCGGCTCCAGCGCGCTGAGCAGGCGAGCCTCTCGGAGGACATCGTGGGCGCTGGGCGGCAGCGGACCACGCGGTGGGCGCCGTAGCACGACTCCGGTCGACAGCGCGAAGGTGACGTTGGAGTGTCCATCTCCGATCGGCACCAGGCGGAGGTCGGCCGGCGCCGGCAGGCCGTTGGCGGCAAGGAACTCGATCAGCGGCTCGAGCACCACCAGAGGCTCGCGCTGGTTGGCCGCACCCTCGGCGTGGGTGAGGACGATGTCGTCCAGAGCAACGGTCGCGCTCATCTCGCCACGCAGCGTAGCGGCGCCCGTTTACGGTCGCCTCGCCCGGTCGCGCTTGTGCGGTCGCGCTCAGGCGGCCAGGGCGGCGTGACCCGCGACTACGCGGTCAAAGCGCCAGCCACGGAGCTGATCCGAGTCGCCCGCGAGCCCGACGACGGTGGCGCCGGTTCGTTGCTCGATCCTGGCCAGCAGCTCGGCAATGCGATCGCGCCGGGTGAGGCCCGGCAGCGAGTCATCAAGGGCCCAGTCGCGGTCGCCGTCCTCGAGCAGCACCGTCACTCGATCCGGTCGCCAGTTAGCGATCTCCTCCAGCAGTTCTGCGTCGGTGTCAGAGGGTCCGACAATTGCCAGTAGGTCACTCATGCCGACCAGTCTCGGGCGCCAGCGTAAAGAACGGCTGAACGATCTCGAACAATTCACCCATAAGGATCTTCGGAGCGGTGCACTACGCTCGTGGCTGGAATGCCAGAGCTGCCCGAAGTGGAGATCACCGCGCGGGTGATCGGCGCCGCCGCCGCGGGCACGCGCGTCGAATCGGTGCTGGCGCCGGGCATCAATGCGCTGCGAACCTACGATCCGCCGCTGGCGGCGACCAAGGGACTTGCCATCCAGGGAATCGGCAGGCGCGGGAAGCTGTTCCTGGTGCAGTTCGAGTCCGAGCTCACCGCGCTGATCCATCTGATGTCGGCAGGTCGCCTGCAGCTGTTCGAACAGCGCGCGTCGCTGCGCGACCGGACGTCACGGCTTCTGGTGCGCCTGGACGACGGGCGCGAGCTGCGCCTGCGCGAGTTCGGGACCAAGCAGGCCGCATGGGTGAAGCTGCTCACGCCCGCCGGCCTCGAGTCGGAGGAGACGCTGGCCACGCTGGGGCCCGATGCGTGGCCCGATCCGCCCGCCTTCGGGCCGCTGCTCGACGCGCCGCGGCCGCTGTATGCGCTGCTGCGCGACCAGCGCGTGATCGCCGGCATCGGGCGCTCGTGGGTCGATGAGATCCTCCACTCGGCCAAGCTGTCGCCGTTCAAGCGCGGCGCAGAGCTCGACTCCGACGAGGCCGACCGCCTGCGCCAGGCGACCATCGGCCGGCTCGGCGACGTGATCGCCTTTTACGAGGAGCACGTATCGCTGCCGATCCCCGACAAGCTGCCGATGCCGCTGACCGTCCACCGCCGCAACGGCGAGCCGTGCCCGCGCTGCGGAGATCGGCTGCAGGCGGTCTTCTACGAGGACTACGTGATGTGCTACTGCCCCACCTGCCAGACCGACGGTAAGCTGCTCAAGGACAGGCGCCTGAGTCGTCTGCTTAAGTAACGGCCATGACTCCAGAGATCGGCGACACCGCGCCAGACTTCACGCTTCCCGACCAGGCCGGCAATCCGGTCTCCCTGTCCGGTCTGCGCGGCCAGAACGTGGTGCTCTACTTCTACCCCAAGGCCGACACGCCCGGCTGCACAACCCAGGCGTGCGGCGTGCGCGACCATCGGCCCGACTACGAGGCGGCCGGAGCGGTCGTGCTCGGCGTGTCGCCCGACGCGGTCAAGCGGACGTCGGCGTTCGACGATAAGTACGAGCTCGGTTTCCCTCTGCTGGCCGACGAGGATCACGAGGTCGCCGAGGCGTATGGGGTGTGGGTGGAGAAGTCGATGTACGGGCGCAAGTACATGGGCATGGAGCGCTCGACGTTCGTGATCTCGCCGGAGGGAACCGTGCGCGCGTTGTTTCGAAAGGTCAAGCCTGCCGACCACGACAAGCTGGTGCTTGCCGCGCTCGGCGACTAGCGGCGACTAGCGCGTACCGCGGCGTGCCTCGAGCGGGCGCGCTGGGCGAGGTAGCGGCGGCGCGAACCCTTACTTACTACTGCAGGCCCTCGCGCGCTTCGCGCACGAGCGTTACGGCCTCAGGGAAGATGACCGCCATGACAGACCGCAGCTGCTCTGCCTGCTGGTCAGTCGTGCCCTGGATATTGGCGCGGTTCATCGCCGCCACGGTCAGGTCGACCGCCAGCTTGATCGCGTTGTCGGCCCAGGCCAAGCGCTGAGCTCCCTGCATCTGCTCCGCGAACTCGCCCAGCTTGCGCTGGAGCTCGTCCGGGTCGCCGAACATTCCGCCGAAGCCACTTCCTTCCATATCACCAATGGTAGCTGGCCCGCCCAACCGGGCCCACCCGCACTGCAAAACCGCTCCACGGCTAGCATAGGCGGCGTAAATGACCGCCGACGAGCAGCTCCTCTACGAGACTCGCGTCCGCAACCGCCAGGCCGTCGTTTCGGCGCTCGCCGCGATCCTGCTTTTGGCGGCCGCGATCGTTCAGCTCGGAGGGCCCCACACCAAGGTCGACGAGCTGACCGTCGACCTGATCACGGCCAACCAGCGCTTCCCGCTCGATCTGATCGCCGCGCTGCTCAACGCCCTGGGTTCGCTGGCCGTGGCCTGGACCCTGACGTTCCTCTACCGCTCGTCGAGCGCCCGCAAGCCGGAGCTCAAACCGTTCATCAAGTACATCGCGATCGCCGGGGGGGTGCTCGCGGCGATCACCGGGGTGGTCTACGCGATCGTGGTGGCGATCAAGGTGCACGAGTTCGTCACGCAGGGCGCGCAGACCTACGACGAGGCCAATCGCCTGACCGGCGCAACCGGACTGCTGGCGCTGCAGCTTGTCGGCCAGGCCGCGGCCCTGCTGCTGGCGGTGGGCTTCGTACTCGTGTCCCTGAATGCCCTGCGGGTCGGCCTGCTCTCCCGCTTCATGGGTTATCTGGGGATCTTCGCGGGCGTGCTGGTGCTATTCCAGATCACCCAGGTCCCCGTCGTCCAGGCCTACTGGTTGCTGGCGTTCGCCTACCTCGTCTCCGGTCGCTGGCCGACCGGTGTGCCCCCAGCCTGGCGCAGCGGGCGCGCCGAGCCGTGGCCGTCTTCTCAGCAGATGCGAGCCGGCCGGCTCGGGGCCTCCGGCAACGGCCGCGCCAAGCCCTCGGCCACGCCGGCGCCTGAGACGGTGGGAGCGCCGGGGCCGGCCGGCGGCCGGAGCCGATCGGGCGGCTCCAAGCGCAAGCGCAAGCGCCGCCACTGACTCCTTCCGGGTGCACGAGCCCGCCATGGCCGGCGAGGCAAGCCCGGCCGACCGCCGGAACGCCGCCAAGTGGTTGCCGTTCGTCGGCTGATCGGGGCCGCTGGTGGCAGCCACGCGCCCGTTGGACGATAGGGGCTTGCGCAGTATCGGGAGGAATGGTGGCTTTCCCCTGTCTCGTAAACACACGAGTAGAGGAGAGAGAGATGGAAGCAAGTCGACCGCGGGAGGCGGACGTCGCACCCGCACCCTCTGAGCCCGGCGGGCACATCGCAGGTTGGACCCCGGCGGACCCCGGTCCGCTGGGCTTGGCCGCATTCGCCCTGACGACGTTCATGCTCAGCATGATCAACGCGAACCTCGTCAGCGGCACCGCGCTGCCCGCCGTCCTGGGCGTGGCGCTCGCCTATGGAGGCATCGCCCAGCTGATCGCGGGCATCTGGGAGTTCCGTACCGGGAACACGTTCGGCGCCGTGGCGTTCTGCTCATTCGGGGCGTTCTGGATCTCGTTCTACGTCCTGGTTCACATTGCGCTTGCGGGGATCCCCGCCAAGGAGGTCGGCAGTGCGCTCGGCCTGTTCCTCTGGGCCTGGGCCATCTTCAGCGCGATGATGTTTGTGGTCTCGCTGCGGACGACGGGGGCCGTGGCGGTCGTGTTCCTCCTACTCACGATCACCCTCGTCGTGCTGGGGATCGGCCAGTCGGGTGGCAGCAGTGGAACCATCCATCTCGGTGGTTATCTGGGGCTGCTCACGGCGATCGCGGCCTGGTACACCGCGCTGGCGGGGTTGCTCACCGGTGTCTGGGGACGGGCGGTGCTCCCGGTCTTCCCCCTGTCCGGCTGACCAAACTGACCAAAAGGTCCCTACCACCCGCCGGTCTGGGGTACAACTAGAGCAGAAGCCGTACATCCGCGGCCAGTTTGGGCGTCGGCGCTCCGCGCCGGCGCCCAAAGGCTGAGCGGGTGCGAGATACGAGGTTCTCAGAAGGAGAGGGTTTTATGGCAGATACGGCAACGACTGCGTCCGGCGAGGGCACGCTCGAGTCACAGCTCGAGTCGATGCTCGAGATCGAGAAGTTCGAGCCATCCGAGGACTTTCGCAAGCACGCGCTGCTGAGCGACGAGTCGGTCTATGAGGAGGCCGAGGGCGACTACAAGGCATGGTGGACCGAGCAGGCCAAGCAGTTGCACTGGTTCAAGGAGCCGACGGAGATCCTCGACGACTCCAACCCACCCTTCTACAAGTGGTTCGCCGACGGCAAGATCAACGCGTCCTACAACTGCCTGGACCGCCACGTCGAGGCCGGCAACGGCGACCGCGTCGCCTTCTACTGGCGCGGCGAGGAGGGCGAGGAGCGCGAGCTGACCTATGCCGGGCTGCACCGTGACGTGCAGCGGTTCGCCAACGCGCTGAAGGATCTGGGAATTCAGCAGGGCGACATCGTCGGCATCTATCTGCCGATGATCCCTGAGGTCGTGGTGGCGATGCTCGCGTGTGCGCGCATCGGAGCCCCGCACAACGTCGTATTCGGAGGCTTCTCGGCCGATTCGGTCAAGGAGCGGATGGAGTTCTCCGAGTCCAAGGCGCTGATCACGGTCGACGGCGCGCGGCGCAAGGGCAAGACCGCTCCGATCAAGCAGCAGGTCGACGCGGTGATGGGCGACCTGAAGGCGCTTGAGCACATCATCGTTGTCCAGCACACCAACGCCGACTGCGAGATGCAGGACGGCCGCGACGTCTGGTATCACGAGGTGATGGAGCGGGCCGACGCCGAATGTCCGGCGGAGGAGCTCGATGCCGAGCACCCCCTCTACGTGCTCTACACCAGTGGCTCGACCGCCAAGCCCAAGGGCGTTCTGCACACCACCGGCGGGTATCTGACCGGCGTCAGCACGACGCACCGGCTGGTGTTCGACCTCAAGCCCGATCAGGACGTGTTCTGGTGCTCAGCCGACGTCGGCTGGGTCACCGGCCACTCCTACATCGTCTACGGACCGCTGGCCAACGGCGCGACCAGCGTCATGTACGAAGGCGCGCCTGACTATCCGCACAAGGGGATCTGGTGGGAGCTGTGTGAGCGCTACGGCGTGACGGTGTTCTACACCGCGCCGACCGCGATCCGCGCGTGCATGAAGTGGGGCGTCGAGCACGTCGAGAAGCGTGACCTCTCCAAGCTGCGCCTGCTGGGAACGGTCGGGGAGCCGATCAACCCCAAGGCCTGGCTCTGGTATCACAAGGTCATCGGCGGCGAGCGGTGCCCGATCGTCGACACCTGGTGGCAGACCGAGACCGGCATGATCATGATCACGCCGCTGCCGGGGATCGTCGCCACCAAGCCCGGCTCGGCGACGCGCGCGTTCCCCGGCGTCGCGGCCGAGGTGGTGGATGAGCGCGGGGGCAAGCCGATCGACTCCGGCCAGGGCCTGCTGGTGCTCAAGCGCCCGTGGCCCTCGATGCTGCGCACGCTCTACAAGGAGGACGACCGCTTCGTCGAGACGTACTTCTCCAAGTTCGGCAAGGAAACCTACCTCGTCGGCGACGCCGCGCGCAAGGACAAGGACGGCTATTTCTGGATCATCGGCCGGATCGACGACGTCGTCAACGTCTCCGGGCACCGGCTTTCGACGGCCGAGGTCGAGTCGGCGATCGTCTCGCACCCGAAGGTCGCCGAGGCGGCGGTGATCGGGCAGGCCGACGAGGACATCGGACAGGCGATCTGCGCGTTCGTGACCCTCCAGGGGACGACCGAGGGCACCGAAGCACTGATCGACGAGATCCGCGGACACGTGGCGGACCGGATCGGCAAGTTCGCGCGTCCCAAGCGGATCATCTGGGCCGATGACCTGCCCAAGACCCGCTCGGGCAAGATCATGCGCCGCCTGCTCCGCGACATCGCCGAGGGTCGCGCGCTGGGCGACGTCACGACGCTGCGCGATCCTGACGTGGTGGCGCAGCTCGAGGGCAAGATCAAGGAAGAGCATTCGGCGGGCTGATCCCCGCCCCGCCGCCGTGGCCACCGCGTACGCGTGGTGGCCACGGCGTACGCGTGGTGGCCACGGCGTACGCGTGGTGGCCACCGGCTCCGGCGCCGTGGGCGCCCTCCGGATGCCCGTTCCGATGCCCGGCGCGCTCAGACGCCGAGTCGCCGCCCCAGCTCGGCGGCGTGCCGGCGGGCGACCGGGATCGTCTGACCGCCGGGGAAACCGAGCTCGGCGGTCCCGCCGAGCAGCGGTCGAAGCTCTACGGCCCGCAGCAGATTGGCCACGTACTGCCGGTGAACGCGGACGAACCCGAACGGTTCCCAGCGGCGCTCGATCTCGGCCAGCGTCGCCCGCAACAGGTAGCGGCCGTCTTCGGCCACGATGCGCACGAAATCCCCGTAGGACTGGACATAGAGGATCGCGCCTCTGGCGATCAGCCGAGTAGCGCCGGTCCGGACGTTGGCCACCGCGACCATCCCGCTGTCCGAGTCGGCCGGGGAGCGGCGGCCGCGCTGCGTGTCGACGGCCCCGGCCGCCGGTGCCTCGACCGCGGCGGCGACGCGTCCCACCGCCTCCTCCACCCGGCGTCGCCCGACCGGTTTGAGCAGGTAGTCCAGCGCGTGCAGCTCGAATGCGTCGACGGCGGCGTTGTCATAGGCGCTGACGAACACCAGCTGTGGGGCGGCCTCAAAGCGTCGCAGCACGCGTCCGAGCGCCAGGCCGTCCAGGTCGGGCATGCGCACGTCGAGGAAGATCGCGTCATATCGGTGAGCGGTGGCCTTCAAGAGCGCATCGTGGCCGTCGAACGCGCACTCCACGTTGCCGACGCTGTGACAGCTGCGCAGCAGGCGGGCCAGGTCCTGCAGCTGGGTCTGCTCGTCGTCCACGGCGAGGATCGTGAGCCGATCGCCGCTCACGGCGGCTGTCCCGCCACCGCCGCGACCGGCTCGTGCTGTGGCAGCTCACCGTGCAGGTTGGGCACGGTCATGATCGCCGTTGTCCCCTCCCCGAGCCGGGACTCGATCGCCAGCGCGTAGCGCTCTCCGAACGTGGCCCTCAGTCGCGCGTCGACGTTGGAGAGCCCGATCCCGCCGCCGGCGCCGGCCAGCACGGCCGGTACCCGCTCGGGCGCGATGCCGATGCCGTCGTCGTTGACGCGCAGCTCCACGTCGCCGCCGCGCACGACGCGGGCCACGATCGTGATCCGGCCGGTTCCGGCTCGACGCTCGACGCCATGGCGGATCGCGTTCTCCACCAGCGGCTGCACCGACATCGCCGGCACCACCGCATCCCTGGTGTCAGGCGCCAGGTCCACGGTCACGTGCAGGCTGTCACGGAAGCGCGCCTGCTCCAGGCGCAGGTAGCGCTCGACGTGGTCGACCTCTTCGGCCAGCGTCACGTAGGAGCGCCCGTCGCGGAACAGATAGCGCGTGAACTCGGCGAAGTCGATCAGCAGCTCACGAGCCTCCTCCGGACGTGCGTGGATGTCGCCCGCCACGGCGGCGAGCGCGTTGTAGATGAAATGCGGCGAGATCTGAGCCCGCAGCGCGCGCAGCTCGGCGCGCGCCAGGCGTTCCTCCTGCTCGGCCACAACCGACAGCTCGACCTGCGCCGAGACGAGGCTCGCCGCCTCCTTCACTACGCGCAGCTCGTCCTGGCTGGGGCGCCCGACGGAGCGATAGAAGGCGATCAATGTCCCCACCCGCTTGCCCTGCACCATCAACGGCGCCAGCACCGCCGAGCGCAGCGGACAGCTGGGATCGGACGAGACCAGACGCGGCACGATCTGAACCCGATCGTCAGGCGTACGGGCCAGTAATCGGGAGAGCAGATCTCCGGGGCGGACCTGCTCGCGTCCCTCGCCATCGATCGCCAGCACCGCGCGCGTGTCCGCCA
>OBLU010004059.1_pt1 | contig 13223 bp, 11 predicted proteins | sample 1518681 | NCBI WGS metagenome assembly OBLU01 (sample SAMEA3539304, study PRJEB22396) | soil metagenome | biome: tundra; feature: field; material: soil | place: USA | collected 2010-05 | depth 0.15 m | reverse complement strand
AGGTCCGGGACAAGCTGCGGGAGCTGCATAAGCAGGTCGAGGGCGGGCTGCGGCCCCGGCGGCGGTACACCGTGGAGGATGCGCTCGAGGACTGGCTGGCGCATGGGCTCGATGGAGTCTCGGCGCGAACGATGACGTTGTACCGGGGCACGATGGCGAAGGCTCTTCGCGAGGAGCTGGGGACCGTCCGGCTGACTGAGCTCACAGCCGCAGATGTCCAGGGGGCGCTGGCGGCGATGGCGTTGCGGTTGTCTTCGCGGACGGTGCAGATCGCTCACAACGTGCTGGTGCGGGCGATCCGGCATGCTGAGCGGGACGACTTGGTGGGCCGGAATGTCGCGGCGCTGGTCAAGCCGCCGAAGGGGCAGCTGGGCGGGCGGCCGTCGAAGTCGCTGACACTTGAGCAGGCGGTTGCGTTGATGGCTGCGGCTCGGAGTACGCGGCTGGAGGCGTACATCGTCTTGTCGCTGCTGTCGGGGCTGCGGACCGAGGAGGCGCGGGCACTGCGCTGGGATCACGTCGTTGCCTGCGTCGACGGGCAGTGGCGGCCGGTGAGCGAGGTCGGGTTCGATCACGAGCAGTTGGCGGTGTTCGTGTGGCGGGCCGATAGGGCCGGGTGCGATACAAAGGCGCCGAAGTCTCGTCGGGCGCTGGCGCTGGCGCTGGCGCGTAGGTGTGTGGAGGTGCTGCGAGAGCACCGGGCGCGGCAGGCGGAGGACCGGCTCGTGGCGGGTCCGCTATGGCAGGATCACGGGCTGGTGTTCGCCTCGGCTGTCGGGACGCTTCAGGATGATCACAATGTGCGTCGACAGTTCCGGGTGATCACGGAGGCGGCTGGGCTGGGCCGGACGTGGGTGCCGCGGGAGTTGCGGCATACATTCGTGTCGCTGCTGTCAGCCCATGGCGTGCCGGTAGAGGCGATCGCGCTGCTGGCCGGGCACAACCAGACGGCCACGACTGAGTTGGTCTATCGGCACCAGATCGTTCCCGCGCTCACTCGAGGCGCCGAGGTCATAGATCAGATCTTTGGATAGTAGATAAGCGGGCGAGCACCGGCTGGGCCCCGGCCCAGGGAGTGATCCGAAGCGTCTGCTTGCTCTTTGGTGCATAATCGCAACCCCGCCGCGCTCAGCGCCCGCGCTTCATGGCGTCCCAGCAACCGAAGCGAGCTGGGTTCCGTGACGTCGGATGCGGAGGGCAGATGCTCATAGATGGTCACGAAACCTGCTAGGGTGCCATAACCATCGCCGTCGGCGGCGAGGTCTCGCAGCCGACGGACCACTAAAGGCGAGGCCTTCATGGACGACATCGCACAGTGCGACGGCCCAGGCTGCAACCGCTTGCTGGTCCGGCAGCACGTCGGACGCCCCGCCCACTACTGCTGCCCCAGGTGCCGCAAGGCCGCGCAGCGCGAACGCGACCGCCAAGCCGGAGTCGAACGAAAGCGCGCCGCGCAGCTCGCCGAAGCCCAGGCTGCCGCCACCAAGGCGTGGCGGCACCTGCAGGAGGATATTGACCTGGCCGGCGACCTGGCAGGTGCCGTTGCCGACCTCGCCGCCGGTAATGACCGACACAACCTGGTCACCATGTGCGCCAGGTACGGCGCGCTAGCCGACCGTATCGAAGCCGTTGCCTTGGAGCACTTCGACGAGAACGCACGCGCCGTGCTGCTCGTCGCATTGGACATCAGGCTGGCCGCGTCGGTGTGAAGTACCGCATAAGGGCAGGCAGCCCCATTCGGGCTGGTACTGGTCAGCGGCACTGCAGCGGCTGGTGGTCTATGAGAGCCGGCTGGAGCTGGCCTGGATCATGCTGGCGGACTTCGACCCGGCTGTGACCGGCATGGCGGCACAGCCGTTCCTGCTAGCCGGTGCTGACGGGTCACGGATCCGGCGTCATGTTCCCGACTTGCTGCTGGCAGGCGCGGACGGCGGGATCACGGTGGTGCGGCTCAGGCAGGCGGTTGCCGGATGACCGGCCAGAATCTGTCGCTGGCGCCCGGGCGCGGCTGATTTATGACGGTGACCTAGCCGAGGTGGTCGAACTCGACGGGGCCCGGGTCGTGCTACGCAACCACCGGACGGCCGGGTTCGTGACCGTAAAGCTCGGCAGGCTGGTGGCGCAGGCCCGGCCGGCACATCCCCAGCCGACGACGGAGGACGTGCCAGCGCTAGCGGTGGCCTGGAACGGGCTGACCGATGCCCAGCGGGCAGCGGTGAAGGAGCGCGCCGACATCGCCGCTGAACTCGGTGTCCTCGACGTGACGGTCATCGCTGCCGCCCGCCGCCACGGCATCCCGTCCCGCCCGCCCGGCGTGCACAGCCGGCCCGAGATGATCAGCATGCCCGGCGGCCACGTCCCGCCGGGCCGTCGAAGGCGGCCTGCAAGGCTGGCACCGGCTGCAGCGCTTCCAGGCCGCCATGACCTTCCCCACCATCGAAGCAGCAGCCACCTTCCTCGGCGCCCACCAGTCCGCGCTCGTCCACCAGTTCCGCCGGCTCGAACGCGACATCGGCGCCAAGCTCTACCGACCCTCCGCCCCCGGCCAGCCCATGCGGCCAGCGCCGCGCGGCGCCGAGCTCCTGAAAGGACTTAACCGGCCAGACATCCGGGCACTCGCCGCCCAAGCCCCCGGCAGCGGCCCGGCCGGAGTTGCGGCCAGCTCACGGGAGCACCTGGGCGCCGACAGCGCCGCCGGCCGTCATCGCGACGATGAGAGCCATGTATCAGTCAGGTCAGGCCCGTCCGGGCTACCTGTGTTCCGGGCTGCCTGCCCAGGGATGTGGCAAGGGAAGTGCCGCGTCAGTCGTCGGGCGCTGCGAGGCGGTAGCCGACCGCCGGGTCGCTCTGCAGGAATTGCCCGTTTTCGTCACTGAGCTTCCGCCTGATCCGGTAGGCGTACACTTTCAGGTAGTGCAGTTCCTTCTCGTAGCCAGGACCCCAGACGTTCTCCAGGATCATCCGGCGTGTGCAGACCTTCCCGACGTGGCGAGCCAGGTAAGCAAGGAAGTCGAACTCCTTCGGCGTGAGATCGAGAGGACGGCCGCCGAAGGTGGCCTGGTAGTGGACGAGGTCGAGGTGGAGGCTTCCCACATCGAGTTCTGCTGGGTGCTCGGCGTTGCCCGCGGTGCTGCGATGCCGGACCGCGACTCGCAGCCGGGCATCGAGTTCGCGCATGCCGAAGGGCTTGGTCATGTAGTCATCGGCACCGCCGTCCAGCGCTTCGACCTTGCGGTCTTCGGAGCCGTCCGCGGACAGCACGACGATGGGCGTGTCGCTCCAGGTCCTGATCCGCCTGCAGACCTCCAGCCCGTCCAGGTCGGGAAGGCCCAGGTCGAGCACGATAACGTCCGGTGCGCGGATCGCCGCTTCGGCGAGTCCCTCGTTTCCTGTCTCCGCGGTCCGCACGAGGTATCCGAGAGCTTCCAGGCCGACCCGGCATACGTTCAGCAGGCCCGGGTCGTCATCAATGATGAGAATCTGCGGCAACCCGTGACTCCTCGGGTAGTTGCGCCGCTACGGGCAGCGTGAAGCAGAATCGTGCGCCGCCCTCCGGGGCGTCTTCGATCCAGATGCGCTGTCCGTGAGCTTCGATGAAGGTCTTGGCGATGGTCAGGCCGAGGCCTGCCCCGGCGTCGCTTTCCCGGCGGGCAAACAGCCCGAAGACCTCGTTTCGCCGGTCAGGACTGACGCCGGGACCGTGGTCGGTAACGGACAGCTTGATCGTCCCCGGTGCGGTCTGCGCGGCGCGGATCGAGATCGGGGTGTTCTTCGGGCCGTGCCGGATGGCGTTCTCCACGATGTTGGTGAGCACCCGGGAGATGAGAACCAGATCCGCGTCGATGGGCGGCAGGTCATCGGGCACATCGACGTGGACCGCGTGTGCGCGCATCGCCGGGGCCAGGTCGCCGACAACGGTTGTGACCAGCTCGGCGAGCGGAGCGACCGTCCGCCGGGGCTCAAGGACGCCCGCCTGGATCCGGCTCATGTCGAGCAGGTTCGTGACGAGGTCGGCGAGGCGGTCAGCCTGGACGTCAATGAGCTTGGCCAGGCCCTGCCGCGCTTCCGGGCTGATCTCAAGCTCGGTGTCGGACAGAGTGGACGACGATGCCTTGATCGAGGCGAGCGGCGCCCGCAGGTCATGGGCGACCGCGGCGACGAGCGTCTTCGCCAGACGGGCCATTTCCTCAGTCAGCCTGGTCCGGAGGGCCTGCTCGCGCAGTTGGGCGCGTTCGACTGCGAGGGCGATCTGGTTGGCGAAGAGCAGCAGCGGCTCGCGTTCGTGCGTGGTCGCCGTCTCGCCGGACAGCACGAGCAGCCCGACCGGGCGTCCTGCCGCGGTCAGGGCGAGAACGAGAAGATCGCCGCGCTCATGTGACTGGGCTTCGGTGCCTGCCGGTATCCCGGGGGCGGGAAGCACCTGGCCTACTTGCTCCCGGGTGAGCGGGTCACCAGCGGACGCGGCGATCTCCAGGCGGCCGGCCGTGGGGAGGAAGAGCGCTACCTGGCGCGAGCTGAAGACATCGGCCAGCGCCGCCACGATGACCGACAGCAGCACGTCAAGCGGCTTGTCTTCGACAAGGAGGTCTGACAGCTCGAAGAGCTGCCGGATCTCCCGGCTCTGCCGACGTTCCTTGGCTCTGGCGGCGTTCATCCCGGCCACCACCCGGGCGACCGGGAGCATGACGACGGCGTACACGCCGAGTGCCGCCCAGTTCTGCGGGGCGCCGACCCACAGCGTCAGGTAGGGCGGGATGAAGAAGAAGTCATAGACGAGGAATCCGGCGATCACGCTGAGCACGCCGGTGGTGAACCCGCCAATGACGACGCCGACGACGACCGGCACCACGAGGACCAGTGCTGTCGTGGCGATGCTCAGGTGGCTGCGCAGGGGAAGCATGGCGCTGGTGAGCAGTGCCATGCTGGCGAGCGCGGCGACGGTTCCGATCACGCTGCGTTTCATCGCTGTTCCCTTCGGCTCCATCATGGCGCACCAGGGTCGCAGCAGCATCGGCCGGCCGCCTGCCAGCGCCCAGCATGGGCCAGCGGCCTGCCCGGGATGTTCAGGGCACGCTCTCCTCGCGCCGGGCCAGGATGTGGACGTCGATTCCTGCCCTGACGGCGAGCCGCGAGACTCGCCTGGCGGCCGGGCCGTCGCAGGTCAGCTGTGCCCAGCGGCCGCACTGACTGGAGCCGATCACGATCTGGGTTATCTGGTGGCTGCGGCCGAACTCGATCAGCGCGCCGGCCGGATCGTCAGTGTCCAGCTCGTGCCAGCTGGCGCCGACGTCCGCTACCACCTGGCGCACGGAGGCGAGGCGCTCATCGCGGGACCGCCGGGTGGCGGCGTCGCTAAGGATGTGGACGATGTGAAGCTCGGCCTCGATCCTGGCGGCCAGCTGCGAGGCGCGGCGGACGATAGCCTCGGTGCCCGGTGCGGTGGTGACGCTCGCCATGATGCGCTCGGTCGTTTCCCAGGGGATCCCGGACTGATAGCGCGCGAGGTGTTCCAGGAGCCCTTCTTCGGTCTCGCCGGCGAGGAACCATAGCGCTAGCTGGCGCAGGACGGCCAGGTTGCCCGCGCGGAAGAAGTGGGCGAGGGCCTGGGGGACCTGATCCGCCGGGTAGATGTTGCCGTGCAGCATCCTGCGGCGGAGTTGCTCCGGCGAGGAGTCTATGAGCTCGATCTGGTCGGCCCGGCGCACGACCCAGTCCGGGACGCGTTCGCGGACCCGCGCCCCGGTGATGCGCTCGACGGCATCCGCGAGGCTCTCCAGGTGCTGGATGTTGACGGTCGTGATGACGCTTATCCCGGTGTCGAGCAGTTCCAGGATGTCTTCCCAGCGCTTGTCATGGCGCCCTGACCCGGGCAGGTTGGTGTGGGCGAGTTCGTCGACGAGCGCTACCTGGGGCTGGCGGCTGAGCACGCCGTCAAGGTCCATTTCCTCGAACCGGGTGCCGCGGTACTCAACGACCTGGCGGGGTACGGTCTCCAGGCCTGCCATGCGCGCTTCGGTCACCGGGCGCCCGTGGCATTCAACGAAGCCGATGACAACATCGGCGCCTCGCTGGCGCCGCCGGTGTCCCTCGTCGAGCATGGCGAAAGTCTTTCCGGCCCCCGCGGCTGCCCCGAGGTAGACGCGGAAGTGGCCCGCCGTCTCGACCCTGCCGGTGACGTCGGTGGCCTCGGTGACGTCCGGGGCGATGGTTGCGGCCAGCGCGGCGGGTCTCACCGGGTCACCGGCGATGTCATGCGAGCCGTTTCCCCGGCCCTGACCGGCACCCCCCGCTCCCGCGGGAATGTCTTCCCGGTGTCGTCGGGTGGCTGTAGACAGTAGTGCGGGTTCCAGACCACTAGCCGTCCGCCGCTGGTCCCGGCCGTGCCTGCCACGCTGCACGGCCTCCCTGCTGTCAGGCCGGAGACTGCCGTGCGGCCGAGGAAGAGCACGTAGATCTCGCCGGTGCCGTCGGTGAGGGCGCAGCGGTAGGCGGGGCTGCTGCCGATCGTGACGGCCTGGGTCGCGGTGATGATGCCGGTGATAGCGACGCGGGATTGCGGGCGGGCGTCGCTGATCCTGCGGGCCACGGGCCGCCCGCCCCAGAAGGTGGCGCCGGTGAGTTCGAGGCCGCTCATCGCAGGCTCGCCAATGCCTCGTTGAGCTGGAGGAGGTTGATGTAGGACGACCCAAGGAACCCCAGCTGAGGCTGCTCGATGTGCACAGTCACGAGCTGTCGCACCGCCGCAACGGGCAGGCCCCTGGCCTTTGCCACTGCATTCACCTGCGCGTAGGCGCCAGCGGGAGAGATATCGGGGTCGACGCCGCTGCCCGAGGTCGTGACGAGATCGGGGGTTGGCGTGATGCCCGCTTTCTGCAGCAGCGCGATCTGCTGCCTGACCGCTTCGACGAGGACCTTTGAGCGGGGCCCGAGGTTTGTTCCGCCCGTGGCCATGGGATTGTCAGCGTCGGGCCGGCCGTGGAACCATCGCGCGCCGGCCCAGCTCTGTCCGACCAGGACCGAGCCGTGTGCGGTCAGCGAGCCATTTGCCTGGCGGGCGAAGAGCCCCTGCCCGATGGCCGTTTCAGCGAGAGGGTAGGCCAAGCCGAGCAGGACGAAGAAGACTGCCGAGAGAAGTACGGACCGGCCGAGGTTGGTGAGCATCAGTAAGCCCCCGTCACAGTGAGGATAATGTCGATGAGCTTGATGAAGATGAACGGCGCGATGATCCCGCCGACGCCGTAGATGAAGACGTTCCGGCGCAGGATCGCTGCCGCGCCCGATGGCCGGAACCGCACCCCGCGCAGGGCGAGCGGGATGAGGGCGAGGATGACGAGCGCATTGAAGATCACCGCCGAGAGCACGGCACTCTGCGGGCTCTGCAAGCCCATGATGTTGAGCGCCTTGAGCTGGGGGTAGGTGGCGATGAAGAGGGCGGGGATGATCGCGAAGTACTTGGCGACGTCGTTGGCTATCGAGAACGTGGTGAGCGCGCCCCGGGTAATGAGCAGCTGCTTGCCGATCTCGACGATGTCGATGAGCTTGGTCGGATTCGAGTCGAGGTCGACCATGTTCCCGGCTTCCTTGGCCGCCGTCGTCCCGGTGTTCATCGCCACGCCAACGTCGGCCTGAGCGAGGGCGGGGGCGTCGTTGGTGCCGTCGCCGGTCATCGCGACGAGCTTGCCGCCTTCCTGCTCGGCCTTGATGAAGGCCATCTTCGCCTCCGGGGTCACTTCCGCGAGGTAGTCATCGACGCCCGCCTCCTGGGCGATCGCGGCCGCGGTCAGGGGGTTATCACCCGTGATCATCACCGTGCGGATACCGGCCGCTCTCATCTCGGCGAAGCGCTCCCTGATGCCTTCCTTGACGATGTCCTTGAGCTCGATGACGCCCAGGAGGTCAGGGCCGTCAGCGACGGCGAGCGGTGTCGAGCCTGACCGGGCGATCCGCTCGACGATGCGGTCGAGTTCTGCTGACGCTGCGCCGCCCTGCCCGGCCGCCCACGTGCGCACTGCGTCGGCCGCGCCCTTGCGGATCTGCCGCTGGCCGATGTCGAGCCCGGACATGCGGGTCTGCGCGGTGAAGGGCACGAAGACGTGATCGGTGCCGAGCTCGCGCTCGCGGAGATTGAAGCGATCCTTGGCGAGCACGACGATGGAGCGGCCCTCGGGGGTCTCGTCGGCCAGGGAGGCCAGCTGTGCCGCGCTGGCCAGCTCCTCTTCCTTGTGGCTGTCGACGGGACAGAACGCCGAGGCCATGCGGTTGCCGAGGGTGATGGTGCCGGTCTTGTCGAGCAGCAGGGTCTGCACGTCGCCGGCCGCCTCGACGGCCCGGCCGGACATGGCCAGCACGTTCCGCTGGACAAGGCGGTCCATCCCGGCGATCCCGATGGCGGAGAGCAGCGCGCCGATGGTGGTCGGGATGAGGCAGACCAGCAGTGCGACGAGCACGATGACCGAGACCGTCGCTCCCGCGAAGTGCCCGTAGGGCTGGAGGGCGACGACGACGGGCACGAAGATGATGGTCAGCGCCGCGAGCAGGATGGTGAGCGCGACCTCGTTGGGGGTCTTCTGCCGGTTCGCGCCCTCGACCAGGGTGATCATCCGGTCCAGGAACGTGTGGCCGCGCTCGGCGGTGATGCGCACGACGATGCGGTCCGAGAGCACCGTGGTTCCCCCGGTCACCGCGGAGCGGTCACCGCCTGCCTCGCGGATCACCGGGGCGGATTCGCCGGTGATCGCCGACTCGTCGACGGACGCCAGGCCCTCGGTGATCTCACCGTCGGAGGGAATGACATCACCGGACTCACAGACCACCAGGTCACCCTGGACCAGCGCGGCGGCTGCCACCCGCTCCTCGCCCCCGCCGGACAGAAGGCGGCGGCCCTCGGTGTCGGAGCGCATTCTGCGCAGCGTGTCGGCCTGGGCCTTGCCGCGCCCTTCGGCGACGGCCTCGGCGAAGTTGGCGAACAGGACGGTCAGGGCCAGCCAGGCCGTGACCGACCAGGCGAAGATGCCCGGATGGGCGACCGATTCGACGAAGGTCACCACGGTGCCGATCAGCACCACGAACATCACCGGGTTTCTCATCTGGACCCGGGGGTCGAACTTCTTCAGGGCATCGACCGTGGCGTGGGCGAGGATCGCACGGTCGAACAGGCCACGATTCCGGCTGACTGCGCCGGGTGGCACATTGTCGTTTCCCGGCGCGGCGGCGGAGGCGGGCGCCTGAAGCTTCTGGATTGCTGGCATTCAGCTCAACCTTCCGTGATACGACGGCCGGGACATCAGAAGAACTTCCCGTGCGACAGTTGCTCGACGATCGGCCCGAGTGACACGGCGGGGAAGAAGGTGAGCGCGCCGACGATCATGATCACGCCGATGAGCAGGCCCATGAACATCGGCTTGTCGGTGCGGAAGGTGCCTGCTGATGCGGGAACGACTTCCTTGGCCGCGAGGGCGCCGGCCAGGGCCAGTACGGGGACGATGATGGCGAACCGGCCCAGCAGCAGGCCGATGGTGTTGATGACGTTGTAAAAGGCGGTGTTGGCGCTGATGCCGGCGAATGCCGAGCCGTTGTTGTTGGTCACCGAGGTGAAGTCGTAGAGGATCTCGGAAAAGCCGTGCGGGCCGGCGTTCAGCGGAGCGATCCGGCCGGCGTGGACCGACACTGCTACCGCCGTGAGGATGAGCACGGTGATCGGCATGACCAGCACGCCGAACGTGGCCAGTTTCACTTCCCTGGCCTGGATCTTCTTCCCCAGGTACTCCGGGGTCCGGCCGACCATCAGCCCGCCGATGAACACGGTGATGATGGCGAAGAGCAGGATGGTGTACAGGCCGCTGCCGACGCCGCCGGGGGTGACCTCGCCGAGCATCATCCCGGTGAGCACCGCGAACCCGCCCATGGGCGTGTAGGAGTCCTCGGCGGAGTCGACACTGCCGGTCGAGGTCTGCGTAGACGCGGTCGCGTACAGCGCTGAGGAGGTATCGCCGAAGCGGACCTCTTTGCCCTCCATGTTGCCGGCTGGCTGGTGCGTCATCCCGGCGGCGGTGATGGCCGGGTTGGCCTGGTGCTCGGAGACCGAGGCGATGGCCAGCCAGCTGCCGAAGATGATCGCCATCACGCCGAGGATCGCGGCGCCCTGCCGGATACTGCCGACCATCTTGCCGAACGTGTAGGTGAGCCCGACCGGGATGCACAGGATGAGCGCGATGGACAGGAAGTTCGTCAGCCCGGTCGGGTTCTCGTACGGATCCGCCCCGTTGGCGTTGAAGAACCCGCCGCCATTGGTGCCCAGCTGCTTGATGGTCTCCTGCGAGGCCACCGGGCCGCGCGGGATGACCTGCCGCGCGCCGTTCAGCACGTCGTGGACATGAACCGGCCCGGCCAGGGTCTGCAGGGCGCCCTGGGCCATGAAGACGATCGCGAACACGAACGCGATGGGCAGCAGGACGTAGATCGTGCCGCGGACCAGGTCGACCCAGAAGTTACCGATCGTGTTCGAGCCCTTGCGGGAGAACCCCCGGATGAGGGCAACGGCGACAGCGATGCCGACGGCGGCGCTGAGGAAGTTCTGCACCGCCAGCGCGCCCATCTGCGACAGGTACGACATCGTCGTCTCACCCGAGTACGCCTGCCAGTTCGTGTTCGTCACGAACGACACCGCCGTGTTCCACGACAGCGCCGGGGTCACGCCGGGAAGATGCTGCGGGTTGAACGGCAGGGACCCCTGGAGCCTGAATATCCCGTACGTCACCAGGAGGGCTACGCCGGAGAACACGATGACGGAGGCGCTGTACCGCTGCCACGATTGCTCGAGCTCGGGATCGACGCCGATGATGCGGTAGACCGGCCGCTCGATCAACGAGAGCCACCTGGCCCGCCCCTCATACACCGACACCATGTAGGAGCCGAGGAAGCGCCAGGCGATCGCCATCACGACGACCAGAGCCCCAATGGTCCAGGCGAAACCCATCAGAACCACTCGGCCTTGAACAGCGCCACGCCGAGGTAGATGAACACCGCGATGGACAGGGCGAGAAGAATCCCCTGGATGACGGTCATATCCGCTCCAGGCCCCGGATCAAGGCCAGCATCGCCACCACGAAAACGACGATCCCGGCAACAACCAGCAAGTCAGCCATGGCCAAAGCATGACCACCAGGCCGGTAACCACGCGGTGGACGGCGCCCCGGCCGGGGTAGAAAAACGGTGAACAAGACCAAGTGCAGCCAGACACGGGCGCCCAGCCGGCTCGCCAGCCGCAGCCAGAAGCACTCGCGCGCCTCAAGCACGGTGCAAGAACGCAACGTTAGGTACTGCCCTGCGGATCGCGACGTTCAGCGCTGTCGAGCAAGTGGTGGCAGGTGAGGTCGCATCGCGCGTCGGATCGAAAAGACTCCTTGTCGTCGGCGCCGCGCTCACCCCGGGCCGCTGTGTCAAGACCGCCCGGTCACGCTCGGCACCCCGGGCGACGAACAGTTCGCAGAGCCACGCGGAGCGGCGCCTCTCAATGCGCCCACCCGACCCGGCACCACCCAGGCCTGCGCGTCGCCGGGCCGCGGAGCCCCGAAGAAAACAACAGATCGATGAGAAAGCCAGACCGACAGACCGATGAGAACTGGCCCGGACACCCAGGTCAACGGCACCTGGGACGACAAGAAGGGTGAGAACCTACACGTACTAACCGGACATAACGGGCGCAAATATGGGTGAGGTGACTTGGTGGTGGCAGCTGTCAGACCCGAAGGCCGAAGTGCGTGATTTGCCGGACGCGACTGAAGCGGGGGTCGCGGGGCTATCGGTTCACCGTGACGGGACTATCAGCGGTTGCCCTGATCGCTCCAGCTGAACCGGACTAACGTTAGCTGGCCGAGGACTGTTGCGGCAGCCTCAATGTCGGCTAGCCGGGCCGCGAGCGCGGCGGTGGCCAACCATTCGGGCAGGGCCTCGCTGAACTTGAGTCCCGTTAGGGCGTCGCGGTCGATTTCGGGTAGGCAGAGGCGCTCTACGGCGTCTGTGGAGGCGCCCTTCCACATCTCGGGTGTCAGGTCGACTCTCATCCGCAGGTGGGTGTCGGTGAACCGCTGCGACCCGTTGGTCAGGTCCGAGAGTGTGGCGGCCAGCGTGGTGTTGACCCGGAAGCCGGCCCAAGTCCACCACCGCACTTCGCCGCGGTCGCGGGCGATCACCCTGCCGGCAGGGTGGACCGAGCCACGCTGGTCGTACCGAGAGGTATCAGTAATCTGACTGCACCTCGCGGCCAGTGCAGTCACGTTACGAATACCCCACCCGCGGACTTTGCAGCAGATGCTGGTCATGGAGGGCCACTATTCGGCGACCACGTCTTCGGGTCCCCAGACGAAGGAGCAGCCACGCATGACCGCGCGGCCTGCCGGGCCCGGCCGGCCGGGTCAAGGTCGGCCGCGGGCAGCCACACCGGGCCTCGTAACACCTGGTCAGACGGCACATCCAGACACGTCCAGCACCACCTAGCCACCCTGCGGAATCGACTGAAACTCAAGTAGGTCGGGCTGGAAGGCGTCTATGACTGCACCGAGCAGATCTACTTGGGTGCTCTGCACGGCCTGGCCGACGAGCTCGAGCAGGCTTTCGACGAGAACCTGCTCCCTTCCCCGCAACTGAGCGACCACGGGCAGATTCGCCCTGGCACGAGCCCGCGCCGCAGGACAAACCCCGTGTCCGTTCACGCGGTCCTGAAAGCTGCACTGCATGAACTTGTCGAGCGGCCGCCGTTCAAGCGCGGCGGGTCGCCGAAGATACCAGCTAGTCGTCGCAGAGGCCTGATCGACACTGTTTTCGCTCATTCGAACATTAGCAAGAGTAAGTAGATCTTGGGGAGCCAGTAAGGGAGCCACCGGTAGCAGATGCCGAGCGACGAAGGGCGACATGCTCCGACGATTCGTCCAGCTAGGTGCCATATATGGCGATGCCGAGCGACATCCAGCGACGGTTCAAATGTTCCTTCTAAGCAGCGGGTCGCGGGTTCGAATCCTGCCGGGCGCGCTGACCTGCGAGAATGTCTAATTGTGGAGTCTGTAAACCCCACTACAGCGCTCCTGCAGCAGATCCAGCGCTCTGGCAGGCGCCCGGATGGAAGCTCGCCGTAAAGGTAATCCCGTCAATCCGATGATGCCGTTCCGCGCCCGGCTCGCCGCTAGCCGCGGAGCAGGCCCAGGGAGCGGGCCTGGCTGACCGCCTCT
>OBLU010004056.1_pt1 | contig 13230 bp, 14 predicted proteins | sample 1518681 | NCBI WGS metagenome assembly OBLU01 (sample SAMEA3539304, study PRJEB22396) | soil metagenome | biome: tundra; feature: field; material: soil | place: USA | collected 2010-05 | depth 0.15 m | reverse complement strand
GGGCCGGAGGACCATGACCATCGGCCAAATTCTGGAGTTAGGGCCGGACAGCGTGGTTCGTATGGCGCGGTCGGCGGGTGACAACATGGACATCCTGGTGGGAGGGTCGCTGATCGGCTACGGAGAAATCGTGATTATCGAGGACTCGGTGGGTGTTCGAATCACGGATTTCGGGTTGGAGGAGTGAGATTCAGGTATGGACATCGTTCGCCAATCGCTGGCCATCACGTTTGTCTTCGCGCTGCTCGCGACGGCAGTGTGGCTAATGCGAAAGAAAGGCAGTCTCCGCATAGGGTCGCGGAAATCGCAAGGAGCGTGCGGGGTGCTTGAGTCGCGCGGAAAACTGATTCTTAGCCAGCAGCATGTTATTCACGTGGTTCGTATCGGACAACAGGACCTGGTGCTGGCGTTGCATCCGGCCGGCGTCACGCTTCTGGCTGAGATTCCGGTAAAGGCTGAAGGCGAAACATGAAAATGATTCCGCTTGCAGTAGCCGCGTCGGGATTCTGGCTCGGGCCAGACTTGCTCGCGCAAAACCAGAACCCTCTTTCCGGGATTTCGCTGATCCAGTCCAAAGGCTCGGCATCCTTGAGCGCGCCGATGCAGATCATCGTGATGCTCACGTTCCTCACGATTCTGCCGGCGGTGATCATGTCGGTCACGCCGTTTCTCAGAATTACCGTGGTCCTGCATTTTCTGAGGCAGGCTTTGGGGACACAGGGAACGCCATCCAACCAGGTGCTGATCGGCCTGTCGCTATTCCTAACACTCCTGATCATGCAGCCGGTGGCGATGGACATGTATAGCAAGGGCTGGGAGCCTTTCGAGGGGGGACAGGTGACCTGGCAGCAAGCCTTCCAGGATGGCGCCGCGCCGCTGAAGACATTTCTATCGCGGTATGTGCGCGAAAAGGACGTCAAGCTGTTTCTGGACGTCTCGCATACCGCGCCGCCCAAGCGTCCGTCGGATCTTGGGCTAACGGTGCTGGTGCCGGCCTACATACTTTCGGAGCTGAAGACCGGGTTTCAAATCGGTGCGGTTCTATATCTGCCGTTTTTGGTGATCGATCTGGTGGTCGCCTCCGTAACGCTGTCCATCGGAATGATGCAGTTGCCGCCGGTGATGCTATCGGCGCCATTGAAGATCCTTCTGTTTGTTCTAGTGGATGGCTGGAACCTGGTGGTGGGATCCCTGATCAAGAGCTTTTATTAAGGGTGATAAGGAGCTTTTACTAAAACATGACTTCTGCAATGGCGGTGGAACTCTTCCGTCATGCACTTTTAGAGACGTTCTGGTTAGCCCTGCCCATTCTCGCCATCGGATTCGTGGTGGGAATCACGGTCAGCCTGATACAGGTTCTGACGTCCATTCAGGACCCGAGCTTTGGAGCAGTACCGCGTCTGATTGCATTCTTGTTCGGACTGCTGCTGCTGCTGCCCTGGATGACGGCCAAGCTGATCTCCTACACCACCTTACTGCTCGGCGATTTCAGCCGTTATGCACGCTGACGTCACATTCAGCCTGTCGACGGTGTACGGCTTTCTGCTGGTGCTGGCGCGAGTATCCGGCGTGATCTTGTTCGTACCCCTACCCGGGTTTTCCGCCGGCCCGGACACCAGCCGCGTCGTGCTGGCGCTGGCGTTGACCATGACGCTATCTCCGGTGTGGCCGGCGCCCCTGCTGGACGGCCCGGTGCTGGGGCGTCTGCTGGGATGGATCAGTGCGGAGGCGGCATTCGGCTTGACCATAGGAGTGGCCGTCGCGTTTTTGTTGGAGGGAGTGCAAATGGGAGCCCAGGTGATCGGATTGCAAGCCGGCTATTCCTACGCGTCGACGGTGAATCCCGATACACAGGCCGACACCACCACGCTGCAGCTTCTTTCCCAGCTCTTCGCCGGGAGCTTGTTTTTCGCATTGGGTTTCGATCACCAAGTGATTCGCATTATGGCAAAGAGCCTGGAATCGATACCGAGCGGAAGTTATGTTTTGAGCGGTTCGGCGGCAGAGGCGATCGTGCGGCTGGGCTCAGGGATTTTTTCGACCGGGCTGCAGCTGGCGCTTCCGGTTCTGGCTTTGATGCTTTTGCTGGACATCGCGTTTGGAGTGCTCGGGCGCCTGCACGCACAGCTGCAACTGATGTCGTTTTCCTTTGGGGTGAAGATGCTGGTGGGCATGGCATTTCTCAGCGGCGTGGTGAAATTCTACCCGGCCATTTTCGAAAAAGCGGGAGCTGCCACATTGGCTATCGCGCTGAGGCTGCTGACCCACTAAGATGGCGGAGCAGCGCAACGAAAAACCGACCAAACGCAGGCTGGACAAAGCCAGGAAGGAGGGCCAGTTCCCGTCGAGCCGTGAATTTCTGGCCGGACTGCAGTTCCTGTCGTTCGTGATACTGGCGGGCTTCGGGGGAGCGCATTTTTTTGAACGGGCCTGCGAGCTGGAGCGCTACTTTCTGGCGGCAGCCTTCCGCGTTCAACTGACCCCGCATGAGGTGGTGAGCATCTACCGAACTACACTCGGTCACGTCTTCATGCCGCTGCTGTGGATGGGAGTGTGTCTGTCGTGCGTGTCGTTAGCAGGTCAACTGGGCAGCACGCGGTTAGGACTCGCCTTCGAGAAGCTGGCGCCCGATCTGAAGCGGCTGAGCCCGCTCCAAAAGATCAAGAATCTGCCGCCGCAAAACATGGCGTCGTTCTTTCAAGCGCTAGTGTTCCTGCCGTTAATTGCGTTGGCGGTGTACACAATTGCCAGGGACAATCTGCTGGCGTTCGCGGGATTGTCACAAGTGGGCATCCTGCCGGGATTGCAGGTGGTGGCCGCGGCGATCAAGGCTCTGCTGTGGAAAGCCGCGATTCTGTTTGTGGCCATCGGTTGCCTGGACTTTTTACGCGTCTATCGCCGGCACAACAAATCCTTGAAGATGAGCAAGCAGGAACTGCGCGACGAGTCGAAGGAAACCGAGGGCAATCCGCAGATGAAGGGCCGCATCCGGCGCATCCAACGCGACTTGGCGCGCCGGAACATGATGAAGGACATTTCGAAAGCTACCGCGGTAATCGTGAACCCGACGCATTACGCAGTCGCGATTCGCTACGAGATGGACAGCATGGCGGCGCCGATGGTGCTGGCAAAGGGCAGGAATTATCTAGCGCGGCGGATTCGTGAAATCGCCATGGACCACCAGGTACCGATCATCGAGAACCAGCCTTTGGCGCAGGCGCTGTACAAGTCGGCGGAGGTTGGGCAGGAAATACCGGCCCACCTGTATCGAGCCGTTGCCGAGGTGCTGGCCTACATATTCAAACTCATGAACCCGAGGAGGACTTAGTGGCGGCTGCTGCACGAGCTCCAGTCAAAAAAGAACGGGCCAAGGCCCCTGCCAGCCCACCGGTGGTAACGCCCCAGACGGGTTTCATCGCGAACTGGCGCGAGTTCGTGGTCCCCATCGGCGTACTGGGCATTGTGATGGCGATGATCACGCCGCTGCCGCCGTTCCTGATGGACGTTCTGATCAGCGCCAACATCACGCTCTCGGTGATTGTGCTGCTGGTCTCGCTCTACATCACCAAACCGGTGGACTTCAGCGTGTTCCCAACCACCTTGTTGTTAATGACGTTGTTCCGGCTGGCCTTGAACATTTCCTCCGCGCGCCTGATTTTACTCTATGGAAACACGGGGACGTCGGCGGCGGGCGATGTGATCCAGGCGTTCGGGGCATTCGTCGTGGGGGGCAATTACATCATCGGCGTGGTGATCTTTCTAGTATTGATCGCCATCCAGTATGTGGTGATCAATCACGGCGCTGTCCGCATTTCCGAAGTAACCGCGCGCTTCACCCTGGATGCCATGCCGGGCAAGCAGATGTCGGTGGATTCCGATCTGAATGCAGGCCTGATCGATGAGAATGAGGCCCGCGCCAAGCGCAAGATGCTGGCTAGCGAAGCGGAGTTTTATGGGGCCATGGACGGTGCTTCGCGCTTCACGCAGCGGGACGCGGTGGCGTCCATTCTCATTACTTCCATCAACATCATTGCCGGTTTTCTAATCGGTGTACTGCAACACGGGATGGACTTGAAGCGCGCGCTCCAAACTTACACCATTCTCACCATCGGAGATGGCCTGGTGACAGTGATTCCGGCGCTAATGATTTCCATTTCCGGGGGCTTGATCATCACGCGTACCAGTTCGGAAACCAAACTGGGAGTCGACTTCCAAAAGCAAGTATTCAGCAACGCGCATCCCCTGCTGCTAGCTTCGGGGGTACTGATCGCGATGGCGGCCTTTCCGGGGCTGCCGAAGATTCCTTTCCTGGTATTGGGCGGCGGCGTGGGCGCGATAGCGTGGCGCATGCGGCAAAAAACTGCCACTGCCGAAAAGACAAAAGCGCCAGCCACCGCGCCCGCGAAGGAAAGCCTGGAAGGTCTGCTGAAGGTGGAACCGCTGTCGGTAGAAGTTGGGCTTGGCTTGGTGCAAATGGTGGAGGGCGGACAGAATTCGCCGCTGCTTCGAAGAATCGCGAGCATCCGCCGGCAATTGGCGACCGAGCTCGGGTATATTCTCCCGCCGGTGCGCGTGACCGATAACCTGACGCTAAAAGCACGGGAATACTTGTTTTCGCTGAAAGGCGTGGAGGTTGCGCGGTTCGAACTGATGCATGGGTGCGAGTTGGCTATTCATTCCGACGAGAAATCCGAGGCGATCGAAGGAATCCCGACGCGCGAGCCGGCGTTTGGAATTGCCGCGGTGTGGATTGCGCCAGAGAACGTGGAAAAGGCGCGTAAAGCGGGCTATACGATCGTCGACACGATCAGCATTCTCGGGACACACTTGGGTGAAGTTGTGCGGCGGCACGCGCACGAGTTGTTCTCGCGGCAGGACGCCAAGGCCGTGCTGGATCGGGTGGCGGAAGACAATCCGAGGTTGGTGGAAGATTTGGTTCCAAAATTGCTCACTCTGGCAGTGGTGCAGAAAGTCCTTCAGAACCTGCTGCGGGAGCGAGTGTCGATCCGTGACGCGGCCAGCATTCTCGAGGCGCTGGGAGAGGCAGCGCCGATCACCAAGAGTACCGTACTCCTCACGGAATACGTCCGGCAGGCGATCCGGCGGCAGGTGGTCAAACCGTTGCTGGATACGGCGGGTGATCTGACGGCGCATTTTCTGGACCCGGCAGTGGAACAGTCAATCGAATCGGCGGTGGAACACGCGGAGAATTCCAGCCACTTGAATCTTCCGCCCCAGCGAATTCGAGACATCCAGGAGCGAATCAAGAAGTGTTGCGGGCCGGTCGAAACGCCGGGGGTGCTTTTGACTAGCTCGGGTTCGCGCTACTTCGTGCGGCAAATCACAGAGAGTATCATCCCGAATCTGACGGTGCTATCCCACAATGAAATACCCCCCGGGAATAGGATTGTATCCCTGGGTGCGGTGAATTAGATTTGCGTGAATTAGGGAGAGCTCAGCTTCGGGGGAAGAACTAACAATCATGAGATTGAAATCATACTTCGCGGACACAATCGAGGAAGCCATCAGCCAGGCGCGGCGTGAGATGGGATCGGACGCGATGCTGGTGAATTCCAAGCGAAGCGGAACGGAGGCCCGGCATCTGGGGGCATACGAAGTGGTTTGCGCCGGGGAGATAGAAGCGCGACCCGACGGGGAGGGACGAAAACGTTCGGCCCCGGAGGCGCCGCCGGTGGATCGTCTGTCGCAAGACGTGACGGAATTGAAGCAGCAGATGGAGCGGCTGGCGCTAACGTTGGCCCGATCGGGGAGCGGGATGGCCGGCATCGCGTCGGACCCCGAACTATCGAGAGTCTTCACTCAACTGACCGATGCCGATTTGTACGCCGATCTCGCGTATGAGGTCATCGGCAGATTGACTACTCCGGTGACTCCGGAAGCCCTCCGGCAAGAACTCGGGTCGCTGGTGAACATCGACGCGGAACTCGGTTGTCCGGGATCGAGGGCACGCATGGTGGCAGTGGTGGGGCCGCCTGGCGCAGGCAAAACCACGACGCTGGTCAAGCTGGCGCTACAGCACGGGATCACCGCGCGAAAGCGTTTGCAGATCCTGACGCTGGACACTTATCGGATCGCGGCCGCCGATGAGTTGCAATCCTATGCGGCGATTCTGGGGATCGGTTGCGAAGTATTGGAAACCACTGCGGCCTTGGCGCGGGCTCTCGAGGACCATCGTAATAAAGACCTGATCCTGATCGATACTCCAGGACTCGCGCACGCCGAAATGGACGGGTTCGAAGAGTTGGCTCATTTCCTTTCCAGCTATCCTGGCATGGACACCCACCTGGTGCTTCCGGCTTCGATGCGAACCACCGATTTGAGACGGACGGCGCAGCGGTACGAGACGTTCGAGCCAAGCAAACTGCTTTTTACCCGGCTGGATGAAACCGAAACCTTTGGCCCCATCCTGAGCCAGAGCGTGCGCATGGGGAAACCAGTCTCCTACCTGTCAAGAGGCCAGCGCATCCCAGAGGACCTGGAGGCAGCCACGCTGGACGTGATCCTCGACATGGTTTTGAAGGCGGTACCCGGTGAACAATCCAGGTTCGGAAGGGCGGCGGCATGAGAGCGCAAGGCACAGCGAAGGAACTCAGCAGCGGTTTAAAGAAATATCAGGCGCAGGACAGCGCGGCGGAAGAGCGGGAACGCTTGATTCTCGAGCATCTATCCCAGGTCCGTTTGATCGCCCGGCGGATTCACGAGAGGCTGCCGGAAAGCGTAAACCTGGACGACCTGATATCAACGGGCACCATAGGATTAATCGCGGCGATCGACCGGTTCGATCCCCGGCACAACGTAAAACTCAAAACCTACGCGGAATACAAAATACGAGGCGCGATCCTGGACAGCTTGCGAGGCCTGGATTGGGCGCCGCGACAGCAGCGCAAGCGTTCCAAGCAGATTGAAATGGCAATTTCGGCTGCCGAACAGCGGCTGCATCGTGGGCCCACGGAGGAAGAAATCGCTCAGCAGCTGAAGCTCACGCTGGAGGAGTATCACGAATGGCTGGTGGACATTCGGGGTGTCAACCTGGGGAGCCTGGAAGCCGCTTCACCGGATGACGCGGGCCGCAGCCTACTGAAATACATTTCCGACGATGAAGAGAACTGGCCTTCGCATCTGTTGGAGAGATCGGAACTGCAAAGACTGCTCGCTGACGCCATCGAAAAGATGCCGCCCACCGAGCGCACCGTGATCAGCCTGTACTATCACGAAGAGCTGACTCTGCGTGAGATTTCGAAGGTTGTAAATCTGCATGAATCCCGGGTGTCGCAGCTGAAATCCCAAGCGATTCTCCGTTTGCGCACCTACATGCAAAAACGCTGGCCGATGGAGAAAGGCGCTTAGCCGTGGCGGACAAAAATGCGGCGCCAGTATGGCTGTCGGAGGAATTGGCGCGCCAGCTGACGAACGTCATGGAAGCCATGATGGGCGAGGCGCCGCTTGTCACCTTCGTACCGCACGAACTTTCCGCACCGGAACTGGAAGGCGGTGACGGCGCACTGTTGTGGTGGGAGCAACGGTTCAGCGTGAGCGGCGGCGCGTTGATGTGGGTGGGGGCCAAGCGTCAGAGCTGGGAAGAAATCGGGAACCGGATACTGAAGAGCGCCGGGGTAGATGATGGCGACTCCGATAGCATACGAAGTACGTATCTCGAGATTGTAGGGCAGGCCCTATCGGGCATCGCGAGCGCCCTTGCCAGTCGAGCCCGCGCGGACGTTGCGTGCACGGACGGCCATGAGGCTGTGCCGCCGGGTTCCGGCGGCGGAACGAGTTGCTCGTTTGAGATCGGCGTTGGGGATCAGACGTTTCCGATTATTGGTGTGTTCAGCAAGACGCTGATGGATTTGCCCGATAGCGCAGCGCAGGCCGATACGCCGAAGCGAGTTGATCCTCCCGCGAAGCCGGCGCCCGGAGCAACCAAACCCACCGCAATCGACCTGCTGCTGGATGTTGAACTGCCGGTGAGCGTGTCTTTTGGACGGGCCCAACTTCCGTTGAAAGACGTAATCAAACTGACCACGGGGTCCATTGTGGAATTGAACCGCGCCGTTTCAGAGCCAGTGGACGTAATTGTCAACAATTGCGTGATCGCGCGCGGCGAGGTGGTAGTGGTGGAAGGGAATTTCGGTGTGAGGATCCGCCAAGTGATCAGCCGCCAGGAGCGGCTCAGAACATTATACTGAGGCCAAGCCATGCTCGAACGATCTCTTATCCTAGCTGGTTCCTATGCGTTCCAGGCGGCAGGCGCAATCGTATGCCTGCTGGTGTTTCTAGCGCTCAAAAGAGAGCTGCACGAATTGCGTTCGCGGATAACCAGGTTGGATTTCACGCTCCGGCTGGACGCGATGAACGATCGGTTGCATGAGGCCGAGGAGCGCGCCAGCATACCAGCGGCTCCAGTGCCGGCGAGGCGGAGCGTGAATCTCAGCAGACGCAGCCAGGTGATCCGCCTATCGCGGCGGGGTGAGCCTGTTGAGACGATTGCGGCTACGTTGGGCCTTCCGCGCCGTGAAGTGGAGTTGCTGCTGAAAGTGCACCAGGCGGCGGCCGCGAGTGTTGGTGGGTCTACATCCTGACGTCGTGCACCGCCCGGGTGCGCGGGGCGATTCTTTCGGAATGGTCCTCAATAGTAACGGTCAAACTGGTCTCGTGGCGATCGCGCATTAGTTCGACCGGGAATGACTTCTTGGAACTCGCCGAGCGTATGGCGCTCACCAGTTCGTTCGGCGTGGTTACCGTGGATCCGTCCACCTTGGTAATGACATCACCGGCTTTAATACCAGCTTTCTCGGCGGCTGTGTCCTTCGCGACGGAGCGAACCAGCACTCCGTCCTTGACGCCGAAGTACGCCGCCAGTTGCGACCCGAGTGACTCCGCTTCAACGCCCAGCACGGGGCTGCGCCAGGTGGTAAAGATCTGCGGCATGTCGGGAAGGTGCATCTCTGGCATGTTCATCTCAAAGTTCGGCATGACGGTGGCCAGATTCTTGAGCTTACGCGTTTGCACCGTGGCAGCGACGGTCTGGGTGACACCGTTGCGGCTGATGAGCAGCTTGACCTCGCGGGCGGGCGGAGTCTCGTGGACCAGCCGGCCGAACTGCTCCATGCCTTCCACACGCTGGCCGTTGTATTCAAGCACAACGTCTCCGGATTTTAAGCCTGCTTTTTCCGCGGGACTGCCGTCTTCCACGCGCGTGATTTCGACGCCGTACGCTTCCTTGAGCTTCAGCTCGCGCGCGCGGTCGCTCGCGATCTCGCAAAGATTCACACCCAGGTAAGTTCCACCCGAGAGCAGGCCGGCCGAGCCGTTGCGGAACTCGAAAATCTGCGGGGTTCCGGAATCGGGAGGCGCGAGCTGAACCAACTCAATCTGCTGAGCGCCAAGCGTGGCCGCAAACAAGAACGCCGACGAAATAAATCTGTACATACGAATCACCTCAAAAGTCTACTTCTCGCGGCGCAGATAAATTGTGCCGCCGTTCACGTTGATACGCAAAACCGGACCGCCCCCGTTCAGAGCGCCCTCGGCCAGCACGGGGCTTGCGCCGGGCAGGCTACCCGCCTTTACGCGAATCTCCTTGAAATCGGAAATAATCCTGCCTGTCGCGCCGCCCGAATCGTTCCTGGCTAAAACCGTCAACGGTACATTGGACGCAATGAACACGGTGATGTCACCAGCGTTTGTGCTCAGCATGGAATCCTGTATCCGATTTCCAGAAAGCAATTCGGCCATTATGCTTCCCGCGGCAGTGGAAGCGCGCAGAGCGCCCCACACATTGCGGAGCCGGATGGTACCGGAGGCGGATTCGCAACGAACGCCGTTAGCGGCATTCACCTGAATGGCGCCGGCTGAACTTTCGGCAGTCACGGCCCCGTCAGCTTGCTGGACTTCGATCAAACCAGCCGCAGTGCGGGCAAAGACGGTGCTCGACGCACGGTCGATCCGAATGTTGCCGCCGGCCGTGGCGGCGTGCACCGGGCCCACGGCCTGATGAACGAAGACCTCGCCGCCGGCCGTATCCAGCCAGGATTCACCACCCGCGCTCTGCACGCGAATCACGCCGGCGCCGGAATAACATCGAACGGTCCCGCCTACTTCGCCCACCTGGATATCTCCGCCGCCGGTTCGGACTTCGGCTTTTCCCTTGATGCGGTCCACCAGCATGCGTCCGCCGGCCGAGCGCGCCTGAAGTTCGCCGTCAAGATCCATGGCTTGCACATTACCGCCGCGCGTCTCTATCCACACCTGTTGCAACGACCGAGGCACGGTGACAGATAACTCGGGGCCCTCCGAGATATTGGCGGGAGGCGTGACGGTCAAGCGTAGCCAACCACTCTGGGTCCGGGATCTCACATCGAATTCGTGCAGCAGCGCTTCAGCTTCCCGCTCACTGCCCGCGCGAACCCGGAGCTTGAGTTTGTAGGTGACTTTTTCGCCGCTATCGCCCTGCAACACCACGTTGCCGACGGTATCCAGACGAAAGCGTTCCAGAGGAGACGCAGTAGCGGCGCCGTTGATGGTCTCCACCCAGTACCGCCCTTCGCGCGTGATCTGGGCCGACGCGCAGGACGCCAGAACTGCGACAAAAACGATCGAAATGAAAACGAACTGCTTCATGGGTATCTAAGTATGGATCCTTAATATGTCTCCGCCGATGCGTTCATGTCATGCAGCGCCCTCTGGCAGCGCATCCGGATATATCCGTTCTGTTCTTTTCCCATTACTTCTTGGAAAACGCCCATCATGGAATCGGCGTGGTGCTGGATCAGCAAGTCGATCACCTGCGTGCGAACTCCGGGGCAATCGTCCTTCAGCAGAACTTTTGCGAGCGTCTTTCTTGTTTCCGGATCGTCAGCAAAGTCTTTCAAGCCGTCCAGCGCCTTGAGCCGGACGCCGGCGTTCGAATCATGCTGCACGACATCTAGCAGCGCGCTTCGCACTTCGGCCGACTGCGGCTGATTCTTCAGCAGGTTGACAGATTCAACGCGCAGGCCGGCGTCTGAAGGATCTTTCGCGGCCGTGAGCAGCAGGCGCTGAATGGACTGATCTTCGAGGGTGCCGGAGAGAGTACGCTGCGTGGTTTCGTCGACCACGATCTGCACCCTCCCGGAACCCATCGGCTCCACGTAACGGACGCGCGAGCTGCCGGGATCCACCAAGCCAGCCGAGTGGAACGACCCGAGGAACGAAGCGGGAGTAACGCGCGCGCCAAAGAATCCGATCGCGAGCATCGCGAGCGCGCCAAGGGGCTGCATGATACCGGGCGCGAAGTGGAAGTTTATGGTGAAGCCCTGGCGGATTTTATCCCAGAATCTGGCGCGTTCAGGCGCCACATGTTCCAGCCGCTGGCGCAACTGAGCGCGGCAATCTGCAATCAACTCCGCGCTTGGAACTATTTCAGCGGCGTCGAGCGATTTGAACAGAAGCTTCTCGCGCGCGAGCGCATCGCGGCAGGCGTCGCATTCGTCAATGTGTACTTCCAGCTGTTCTTCGTCCTCGAAGGAAAGTTCGCCGTAGAGGAACAGCGGCAACGTCTTTCTGGCATCATCACACTTCATACAAACTCTCCGGTCTCATACAAACGCTCCGGTCATACAAAATCTCCTAGGGCCGCACGCATTTTCTGCGTGGCCCGGAACAGGCAATTCTTGGCGGCCTCCTCAGAGGTACCCAACATATCTCCAATGGCGCGGAGGCGCAGACCCTGATAATGTCTCATTTCGAAAACGGCCCGCTCGCGCGGCGTCAGACCGTCCAGAACCTGCCGGATTCGAGCGCGAAGCTGCAGGCTGAGAAGCTGGCGCTGCGGATTTCCGTGGGCTCGAGATTCTTCCACTGTATCCATGCGATCCAGAAATCCTTCACTGGTCTCCACCACCGTGTCTTCCTCACGCCGTACTCGGCGTTTCCGGAGTGCGTCCAGGCACAGATTAGTGACAATCCGGTACAGCCAGGTATGAAAGCTGCAGTCGAATCGAAATGTATGCAGGTTCTTGAACACCCGCAAAAACGCCTCCTGATAAATATCGTTGGCGTCCTCGGGCGACCGAAGCAGATTCATGGCCAACCGCAGGACGTTCTGATCGTACAGGCGCACCAATTGCTCGAAGGCGCGCTGATCGCCCCTTTGAGCTGCCCGAATCAGCTCCGGTTCGTCCATTCTAACGGCCGCCTGGGCCACTGTCGCCTGCAACACCTTGATAGACGAAGGATAAACAAAAACGTCACGGGGATGCGGAGCGGGTTAGCCGGCCAATTCGACTTCAATTTTCTTGGCGGCCTGGTCGAGCTTCAGGATTCGGAAAGTGCGGATTTGTCCGGCGCGGACCGGCTCCGGCCCGCTGGATTTCACCGCCGCAGAGCCCTGCTTCCATTTGGCTGAAAGCATGGCGGTTAGTGACGAGAGATCGGCCGCGGGGGCAGGCTGAGGGGCGGCTGCGACTTCTTCGGCGCGCTCGGGTAGCCGGCACTCCGCGAAGACGCCTTCGCCCAACTCCACCTTGGCTTGCCCGCGGGTGGCTTCGACGATCCGTCCGGTGACGGTTTCGCCGGCTTGGTGCTCGCCAATATATTCGTCGGCGGTGGTGGGTTCCAATTGCTTGATTCCCAGTTTGATGCGGCGCCGTTCCTGATCAAGCTCAAGCACCACGGCGCGGACCTTTTGGCCCGCCGTGACGGCCTCGCGCGGATGGTTCAGGCGTTTCTCGCGCGTGATATCGGAAATGTGGATCATGCCCTCCAGGCCGTCGCCCAGGGTGACAAAGCAACCAAAGTTGGTGAGGCTCGAGACCGGGCCTTCCACGATGTTTCCGGGAGCGTACTTGCGCGCGGCCTCCTCCCATGGATCGCCCAAGGCTTGCTTGAGGCCGAGCGAAATGCGGCGCTCCGCGGCGTTAACACCCAGCACCAGCGCCTCCACGCTTTCCCCGGGCTTCAGCACGTCACTCGGCCGCTTGATCTTTTTCGACCAGGACATTTCAGAAATATGGATCAAGCCATCAAGGCCGGGCGCGAGCTCGATGAATGCGCCGAAATCGGTTAGCCGCGACACTTTGCCCTGCACGCGCTGGCCAACCTGAAAATTCTCGCTGGCGAGGGTCCAGGGGTCCGGCGTGAGTTGTTTCATGCCGAGCGAGATGCGGCGAGTCTCGGGGCTGATCTTGAGGATCTTGACTTCCACCGAGTCCCCTGGATTTACGAAGTCGG
>OBLU010004054.1_pt1 | contig 13231 bp, 6 predicted proteins | sample 1518681 | NCBI WGS metagenome assembly OBLU01 (sample SAMEA3539304, study PRJEB22396) | soil metagenome | biome: tundra; feature: field; material: soil | place: USA | collected 2010-05 | depth 0.15 m | reverse complement strand
GTGACGCTCATAACCGAGCACTCGCTCGGCGTGGGCGTGCAGGAGGACCGTTTCGACCCCCTGATCGACCGCGGCACAAGCATTCCGGTTACCAAGAAGAAGACGTACACCAACCCCGAGGGCGCCATCAACGTGGTGGCTCCGGTGTACCAGGGCGAGGGATCCTACGTCCAGGAAAATACGCTGATCGGCGAGATGCGCATGGGCCCCATGCAGCCGCTCCCCAGCGGTCAGCATCAGTTCGAAGTTACGTTCTCCCTCGACCAGAACGGGTTACTCAAGGTGATGGTCAACCATATCAATGAGAACAAAACCTATTCGGCTGACTTCCACCACAAGACCACGGTGGAGGGCGACGACGCCCTGAACACCTTGCGCCAGCGGCTGTTGGCAATGTTTGCCGTGGCTCCGTCTGTGGATGCCGCCGTCCCGCCGCCTCCTCCTCCGCCGCCCCCGGCCGCGACGGCTCAGCCCCCGGCGCCTGCCGCGGCCACTACGGCTCCTCCGGCCCCCAGCGCGGCACCCTCCGCCACGCCGGCCACCAACGGGTCGGGCGACGGGCTTCCCGAAGGGCTCTTACTGACGTTGACCGGCGAGGTCAAGGATGAATACAAAGGCATCCTGCGCCGTTCCCGCAAGCAACTCTCGCGCCATATCGATTCCGATCTGGTCGAGGCCTACAACATCTTTGCCCGCGCGGTGAATGAGGGAAAGCCTGCGGATACGGTGCAGGATCTGGCTGACGATCTGGGAGACGCCTACGACGATGCCCGCCGGTCTTCCTGACCTCGTCAACATCCCGGCGCCCCGCGGCCCCGACCCGGCCGAGTATGTCGGCCCCGGGCTGTGGGGTGCCATCTATCGTTCCAAGGCGCGCACCGCTTACTATCGCGTCCTGCTGACCCGCGATGCTCCCATCGAGAGCATGCAGGGCGCGCGCGATTGGTCCGAGTCTCCGGCGCGGCCCGCCATCGCCCCCGTCACCGACGTCAACATCTGGTTCGAGGAGGACTGCAACTACTCCTGTGTCCGCTACGCGGCCACCGGGGCGCTAACGCTCCAGGAGGTCTTGCAGACTAGCCCTCCCGCGGATCGGATTCATTACCTGGCGCAGGCCGTGCGGTGCCTAACTACGTGGAGAAACTTCGCCGGTTCGAACCTGTCGCCCATGCCGGCGGAGATTGTCTTCTCCGGCAGCGGCGCTCCGCTCTTGTTGGCCTCGCCGTTTCGCCCCGCGCTCAACGTGGACGATATCCTGGCCTGTCCGGCCCGCGCCCTGTTTGTCTCTCCCGAAGGCTTCCGGGGCGCCACTTCTTTGCTGGATGACACCGACAGCCTTCACGTCTTTATCGCCATGGCCGCGTTAGCCCTGCACCGCCCGCCCGATCTGCCGCCGGATGAGGCCATCCTTCATGGCGCCAACCGCACACTGCTCGCTCCCGCCACACTTCAAAGCACTCTGCCCCGCTGGATGGAGAAACTCGACGCCATTCAGCAGATGCGGAACGAGGTCTTCCGCCTCCTCGCCGCCCCCGCATCGGAGCGGGGTGCGGTTGACCCCGACGATTTCGCCAGCCGGCTGGAGGACTGGGCCCGCCGCTGCGATCCCATCATCGCAGTCATGATGCTCCACCAGGGCGGCCGGCTCGAAGAAGCCTGCAACCTGCTTCGCGAGATTCTCGGCTACGAAGAATCGCACGGCCTTCTTATGTTGGGTGCTCAACTGGCCGAGATCCGCAGGTCCCCTCTCGAGGGAATCGAATACCTCGAGCGAGCTATCTCCTCCGACGCGGAGCGCAAGGACGCGCTCGCCTTCCAAGTGCAGTTGGTCGCACGCAATCCCGAACTTTCGCGCGCTGAACCGGGACAGGAACCACCGGAATTGTGGAACCGCTTGAAATCCACGCTGTTTAGAGATTTCAACGGGTTGCCGGTCAACCTTCAGCAGCAGCTCGAACACGAAGTGGCCCAGTTCCTCATTGCCCGCGCGGAGTTCGACGAGGCTGCCAATTGGATCTTCCCCAGGCTGTTCGATGAGAAGAAGATCCACCTCTGGTGGAAGTTCGATATGGCTTTGGACTATGCCGAGGCTCTGATGGGCAGCGGTTCGCCGGCAGCCAGGGACGCGCTCGCCGGTGTTCGCATCGGCATCGATAAGGCCACCGTGCAACATAGCGTATCGAAGGACGTCCTGGAGGAATGCGGGCAACGCCTCAGGGCACTGGAGCAACGGCAGCGGCTCAACGGTCTCCGGCGGCAGCAGCCGGGAGGAGGAAGTTAATGAGAGGAAGCATCCTGGCGATCGCCGTCGGAGTTTGCTGTGCGGCAGTCGCCGCGCAAGATGCCGGAGTGCTCCGCCAGAGCGCCTCCGAATACGCGCAGTCGCGGCAGGCTGCCGGCAAGGGATTCATCCTCACTCCGGAACAGGCCGCCGAACAACTCCGCAAACCCGCAAGACCAACAATCCTGGACCTACGCCCTGCCGGCGAATTCGCCAAGTTCCGGCTGAAGGGCTCCCAACGGCTCAGTCTCGACGAAATGTTCGCGCCTGGCACCCTTCAGCGATTCCCTCGGAATCGGCCGATCCTGGTTGTGGACGACGGTTCCTATGAGGCGGTGGAGGCGATGGTCCTGCTTCGCCTTCTCGGCTGGCAGGTATTTGCCGTCAAGGGAGGCGTCGAATCCGTCGTTCAGCAGGTGGCCGCGGCCGCCCACAACGCGCCCGCTTCCGGACAAGGGTTGACTGACGTTGTCGAGGGCCCGCAGACGGATGCCGCGGCCAACCACTCCCCTTCTCCTGGCGATTCCCCGAAAGGCGCCGAAGTCCCCAAGCCGCCACCCGTGCCGCTGTGGGTGTTTGCCGTGATCGGCGGGTTGATTTTGGTGATCTCTGGCGGCGTGCTCTGGTTCCTGGTTCTCCAACCCCGTCGCAAAGCGCGGCCTCTGCTCGATGCGGTCAAACTGCTGGCCGGCGGCGGCGATGCCGCCCTCGCCAAGGCTGAAGCCCTGCTCAATCAGGCATTGAATGCCGGGCTCAAGCCGGAATATCTCACCGAAACCCGCTTCCTGCTTGCCTACGTAAAAGCCAGGCTGGGCCGCTACGCCGACGCCCTGCTGGTGCTCAAGGACTCCGAAGATACGTCCGTCGAAGCCCTCTACCTGCAGTTGTGGCTAACTGTCAAGGAAAAGCGCTGGGATGAGGCCGAGCGCATCTGCTTTGAGCATACCCCCAGGCTTGCCGGCTTTCTCAAGGGAAAGCAGGTGGTGGGCATCGTTTATCTGGAACTGGCGCGCCAAGCCATGTCGCGCGACCAGTGTGAGCGAGCCCTCCATTGTTTCAAGAAGGTCAAGGAGTTGGGCGTCTTTCCCGACCAGGTTCCTGAACAACTGGCCGATCTCGAAATGGTGCTGGCTATGAGTGCCCTCTTCGAAGACAAGGAGAAAGAGAAGGCTCACGTAGCCAGGGAGCGCTTCGAAGCGGCTCACAAATCCGCCGAGGCGTCCGGCCAATCCAGTCTTCTGCCGCGCATTGGTCTTTTGCTATGCGAATGGCGCCAGCAGGACCGGCCCGACATCGATTCGCAGTTGGCCGCGGCCCTGAACGAAGTCAAGGTAGAGGCTGCCAAGTCCAAGGATCCGTCCGAAGCCTCCGGCATGCTCCCCGCCATAACCCTCTGGTATGCCGTCAGCCTGTTCTACAATTGGTTCCGCCGGTTGCCCGAGAAGAAAGGTCTGCCGGTGAAGGAGCGCGAAGCCCTGCAACGCCGCCTCGATACCGCCCGCGAAACCATGCCGAAGGACGGCGATCCTTATCTGCTCGGCGGACTCGTCGATTACTACTGCGCCCGCGACGAACGCCAGCGCCAGGCCGCCGTGGGGTCGCTGCGCAAAGCCGTCGAACTCGGCGTCACCCTTCCGGAGGTTCTATACCTCCTGCAGTGCGAAGACCGCCTCGCGGAACTCAGCAAACACCGCTTCGACGGCTATCTGGCTCTGTTGCGCGGATACCTCGCCGATTCCAGCGTGCCTCTCGATTTGCGCAAGGAGTTGCACGAGCACCTCCTTAAGTTCGAACGCTTCAAGCGTTTGGAAGACCTTCCCGCCGAGGACGAATCGGCCATCGTCCCGTCCCTTCACGACGTCGCAGCTTCCTGCGAACTGATCGAGGAACGCATGAAGCGGATCTTTCGCGGGTACAACGACGACAAGAAGCGGAACACCGTCGAAGACCTTTTGGGCGGCTTGCGCAAGTCCCGCGAGGATTTGAACCGCACCGTCGGAGAATTGGGGAAAACCGAACAGAAACTCATGCGTGTGGCCGGCGAGGCCTTGCTGCCCGAAGAAGCTGAGGCGGAGGCGGTATGAAATTAGAGATCGACAAGCAGCGTCTGCTCACCAACCTGGATGATCTGGCGCCCGAAAAAAAGGACCGCAGCGTCGAAGAGCTCATGCGCCGCGTCAGCATGTCCACGGCTCTGCCTGCACTCACTGAGATCAATCACGAGAACGAATACAAGCTGAGCCGCGAACTTGCCGCTTTCTTGATGGGAAAAATCCACGAGCCGGAAGCCGGCGACTTGTAGGAGGAGAGAACTCATGGCCAAGTTTTCCTCGGATGCCGATACGGGATTCCTGCAGACCCTCGAAGCAGGACCGTCCGCCCTGCCCAAAGACTTGCCAAAGGTCGGCGCTGTGTTTGAGAAGTCTCTGGGTATCGGCCTGGCGGACAAAATCAAGGAGGCAGCCGATAAAGCCAAAGCGCGCCAGAAAGGGCCCGGCACCACCCTGCAGGTGGATGAACTGGGAGGCTCCAGCGGCTTGCGCGTAGCCGACTCGCGCCTTGGCATTGCCGAAGATCGCCTCGACACAGCCCGCAAGTTCATCAAGGAATCCAAATTCAACGAGGCCCTCAAGGTCCTCGCCGCAGTTCTCCAGGAACGCCCCGGTCATCCTGCTGCCACCTACTTCAAAGGCTTGTGCGAACTCCGGCTGGACCACGCCGAGACCGCCCTCCGCACCGTCGCGCCGTTGTTCTCCAACACTCCCCTGTCACTGGATTCACAGGTGCGCCAACTGCGCGCCGAAATCCGCGAGAAGATGCTGCCCGACGTGGTGACGCAAGTCTTCGCCATGAGCCTGATCGGAGCCGGCGACGCCGCCTTACGCCGCATCGAGGACCTCCTTAAACTCGATCCCGCAGTCCCCGTCTATCATTTCCTGCATGTCCATGTCCTCATCGACGGCGGGCATCTATCGCCTGCCCGCGCCGCCACCGAAGTGGCCGGTCCCTATTGCCAGGGCACCGATCGGGAAATCCTCGACTCTATACGACTGGACATCGACCGGCGCATGCTCGTCGCCGCCCTGGAACCGGCCCGCCTCGCATACCGGGCCTTGAGTTGGAGGAAGGCCCGCAAGGAGCTCGACAAGATCCGCTCAGAGTGGGGCGAGTGGGATTTGTGGTTGAAGTTCTACGGCTATCTTGAGGCCCTCGGTGGCGGAATGCTCTCAAGGGGACGGCGGCCCGCGGAGGTAGTTCCGCAAGGGGACTCCGATACCGTGGACAAACTTCATTTCATGCTGATCCACGAGGAGTTGGCTGCCGCCAAACGCCTCATGGGCCAGGCCGAGCCGCAGCAGGCCCGTCAGGTTCTGCTGGCCGCCAATGACCTCACACCTCATTTTCCTTACCTGCACTACATGCTCGGCCAGGCCACTTACCTCGTGATGGTGATGGCTTTTGCCACCGGTAAGCACCCGCCCCTGGAAGCCGTCGAGAGCCTGCTTCAGGAGGCCTTGCATTTTGCCAAGTCCGGCGCCCGCGATCACGAGATCAAAACGGCGCCCGGATTGGTCGAAGCCATTCAAACCGCGCAGGAGGCAATCGGCGAGGTGCGCGCCGAGCAGGCAAAACAGGAGCGGGATGTGGCGCTCATCCGGCCGTTCGGTGAGCGGTTCTCGTCTCTCATGGATAGCGCCAAGGGCGGCATTAACTCCATCGAGCATTTCCAGCAACTTCACGAAGGGCTCCGCGCCATTCGCACTGAACTTCCGAAGGTGAAGAGGAATCTCCGCACGGATCAGGGCCGCACCGCGATCGATCAGTTCGGTGAAGCCGTGGAACGCAACCTCTGGCAGCTCGACAAGATGGAGCCCGAGATGCGAATCGCCGAGCAGGTCGTCGGTTTTCAGAAGAGGCTCACGGACATCCTTTCTTCCGGCCCGCGCGACGGCAGTCTGTCCCACGTCGAAACGTCGCTTCGGGAACTGAAAACCGAGGTGGACGCGTACAAACGCACTCACAAACTGCAGCAGGATGCGCTGAAAGTGCTGGAAGATCTCGACAGCGCCATTACCCGTTTCCGCGGCCAGGTGGCCGAAGCCGCTCTGGTCAATCCCTTCATGCAGAGGTTCGAAAAGGCTTTCACCCCCCTTCGGAATCGCACCACGCCCTTGCAATACTACGAAGCTGCCGAGATCAAACTCAGCATGACCGCGATTGTCGCTGATGGCAAGCGGCTGCTGCCGTCTCTCAAGCACGATGATTCCCGCAAGAGTGTGCAACAAGTCATCGACGTTGCCCAGGATATCGTAGGCAAAATCCCGATCTGAGGACCCCCATGGCACCGGAACAATACAAGTGGGATCTGTTCATCAGCTATGCGCGAGAAAACCAGGACTTCGTTCGCAAGGAACTGATTGAGCCGCTGCGCGGTTACCGGACGGCCGATGGGCGCGCCGTCAAGGCGTTCGTTGACACACTATCGCTCCGCGCCGGCGTCGACTGGATGGTCAAGGTCACCGAGGCGATACTCGAGAGCCGTGTCTTGATCGCCGTTTACTCCGCTCCGTTTTTCGACAGCGAGAATTGCATGTATGAGCTGGCTGGCGGCGCGCAGCGCGACCCGCTGGGCGCCCGTGGCATGTTCTGTCCCGTCGCCATCGACCCCATCGCGGTTAGTGGCCAGGTTCCCGCAGCTTACGCCAGGTTCAACTGGGTAGATGCCACGGAAGACGGCTGGTTCCATCGCCTGGTCGATACCTTGGGATACCGCCATCACGGGCGAATCCACATCCTGGAATTCGGCGCGGAAATCGCTCCGGCTACAGCCGGCGTTCCCCTGCCCCCGGTTCGCGTGGAGATGCAGCATGAGGGCCGCCGAGTCGATGAATCCGAGGATATTCGCATCCTTTCCGAAGGGGGTACCCTCCGCGGCACTACCACCGTCAAAAGCCACAACGGACTTGCCGTCTTCCAGGACCTCTTCTTTGACGCCCCTCTGGAAAACACACGCCTGGTGGCCACCGCCGATGGCTGTGCCGCCTCTTTCACCAACTCGTTCTCCGTGCTCCCCGCGCCCATCATTGAGACGCCGAAAGGAGACCCCCGCATCGATGCCTCCGGCGAGGTTTGCTTCTTTGGCGAACCTGAAGTCATCGGCGTCGCCGCCAGCGGCGTGCTGCACATCTTCTCCCTGGCCGGCGACAGATTGGGCCGGCCCGGCATTCCAGGCCGCGTGCGCTTCATGCGTCCCTGCGCCGGCGGCCTCGTCGTTTGCGGATGGGATGGTGAGATCGTTTGGATCAGCCCCCGCGGGGAGAGGCGGCGGTGGCGGCCGTTCCACAAAAACGGCCTCTCCATCCCCGGTGATGTCACCGGCGGATCCGGCGACGAACTATATGCCGGCATGTGGTCCGGCGAGGTCTGGAGGCTTCCGCCGGATGGCGAAGCCGTCTTGCTATTCCGCCATCCCGGCGGCGTCCAGGCGCTCGGAGTCCTGGGTAGCGAGGTGTTCGTGGCGGATCTCGACGGCAACCTGGCCGTCTATTCAGGGCAGCAGCGCACTGTCTCCGTCCACACTGAACCCACCATCCACCGCCTCAAGGTCTTCGAGCAATCCGCTGTCCTCATCGGAGAAGAAGAACTCTACGTCTATTCCATCGACAAAAAGAAAATATTCGCCGTCCGCCTGCCCATATCTGAGCGCATCGCAGCGGTTTACGGAATCGGAGAGAGGGCCATAGCCGTCAGCCGGCAGGGCCGCGGCATCCTGTTCAACCGCGAGGATACTTCCCAGAATTTCTGGACTGCCATCGGCTGCGTTCCCGTCTCCATGGATGAAGACGCCCGCTTCTGTGTGTTTCGCAACCCCGACCACTCCTACAGCCTTTGGCACAACCGCCGCCCCCTGCTGCAGGGCGTTACGGGCGGACTCGCCGTTTCCCGCCTTGGGACGCACTTCGCCATCGGCGAAGGGCGAGGGCTCAAAATCTCGTTGGCGGAGTCCATACTTGGCTCGGCTCCCGGAGGCGACGTTGCCCAGGCTTGAAACTGATCTTGAACTTCTGGAAACGAAACTGGGCGAACTGACCGCGCTGCGTACCCGCGTGCTGAAGGGCGTCGAGGTGGAGGCGCTGGCGGAATGCGCCTTCAGAATCGCCGTTCATCTCTCCACGCCAACTGTCCGCGCGGCCGAATTGCTGCAACTGGCGATGCGCTCCGATCCAGCCAATCCCAAGTACCCATATCACCTGGCGCGTCTCTATTTTCGGGACGGCGACTTTCCGAGGGCCGGCGATTGGTTGAATCGCGCGCGCAAGCTCTGCCCCACCAGCCATCGCATCTGGACTCACATCGGCCTTTTGCAGCGCGAGGTCAACGAGGTCAATAACCGGCGCTACCGCGAGCAAAAAGATTACAATCAGGACGAGCACAAGCAGCGCTGGAAAGATATTTCGGACGCCATCGTCAAGGGGTCGGACCAGCTCACCCTCGATTTAGCCAGGTTTGAGCCCGAGCTCACCAAGAAACCGGCGGCCACCACGCAGCCGGACGGAAAGCCGGCCGCCCCAGCCGCCGGCGCCCCACCCGCCTCCGACGAACCCGAAGAGGCCGCCGAACGCCTCACCAATGCCGGTGTCTGCCGCTGGACCCGGATCTTTGATCTGATCGCGGAAGACCAGTTGGAATCGGTCCCCGGCGCCCGTAACCGCGATGCCGTGCGGGAAATCATGGAGCGGGCCGCCGCCGGCGCGGACTCGCGCCCCGGCGGCCAGGCGCTGTTCTGCATCCTGGCCATCGAGTGGGTCTTGCGAGGTTATTCGCCCGCCTTTATACGCCGAATCCGCCCCCAACCCCGCCAGCGCTCGGCCGGCGCCGCCCTCTTGGATCTTGTCCTCGGAATGCTTGAGGCGCCCGCCGACACCCTTCCCGCCGCGCTCGCCTCCGCTTTGGCAGGCAACCACATCCCCCCCGTTCTGGCCGCTGCCATTCACCGCCAGTTTGTCTTCGGTCCCCCTCTCGACTGCGGGAAGCTGATTGCGGACCTCCGCGGATCCCGCGCAGTAGCGCGTGGCGCGTCCCCCGACGATTGCGCTACATGGCTGCGCACGCTTACTGAAGACGCTGCCATCCTCGAACCGAAGCCTTTCGCTCCGGTCGCCGATTTTCCCGTCGATGAGAGCCCCCGCGAATCCTCGCCGGAGGAAGTCCTGGCTGCCTGCACCAGCGTCTTGGATCGCACGCTTGACGATGTAAAGAACTTTCGAAGATTGTTGGACGAGCGGAAATCCAAACCCCTGGATGCCATCTCTCAAGACGAGATCCTCGATGCCAACCGGATTCGCGCCTTCCTCGCCGCTCTTGCCGCAGCCACCCAGAAGGCACTCGGAGACTTGAAGCGCTTGCGCGATGCCGGCAACGTCCAGGCATTCGCCGATGCCATTCAGCATCTCGAAAATGGGTGGCAGAATCTCAATGTGCGGCCTCTGATCCTGCTCACCGCGCGGTACCCTATGGGTGACGTTCCTGTCTCTGGTGACGCCCCCGCGCCCCCGGCCGAGGTTTCCGCCTCTTCTGCCCCCGCTGCCTCCTCCCCAGCGGAGGAACTCCGCGCCTCGACCGCAGAGATCGAGGCTCTCCGTCACAGCATGACGAATTCTCGCTCCCGTTTGCAGGGAATGCAGAAGAACCGGCCGCCCGCCGATCAACTCGACGCCGCAATTCGCGAAACTCGCGAACTGCTCGATGTGGCCGACCGTCGCGGCAGTTTCATTCTGGCCGGCGTCAAGACCCTTCGCGATTCCGCAAAACTCGATGAAACCCTCGTGCCCCTGGCCGACCAATTGGAACAAGCCGTACAAGACCTGCAACCACTCGTCGGACCCTTGCGCAACCTGCTCCGCAAACTCGGCCCCGCCCCAGCCGCCTCGCCCGCCGACCAACTCGCGCCGGACTCTCCGGTTCCTCCGCAGGACCCGAAATCTGGTCTGGCAGCCCTCATCGAGAATCTGGAGCAAAGCCTGGTCGGCCGCTTCGACGCGCAACTCGCAACCGTCGGGGCGTATTCCAGCGCCCAGTCCGTCGAGCCGGCGTTACAGGCCATCCGCATGTCCGTCACCGCGCGCAAAGCCGATGCATTGTACCGTCTGGGCAAGCGCCGTGAAGCCCGGCGCGAGTGGGCTCTCCTCCTCAAGGAGGACATCTTCGATCTCCGCCTGCTGCGCAATCTGGCCATCGCCGATACCGTCGAAGGCGATGTCCAACGCTACCTGAGTTCCTGGCGAAACTATGTGGAGATGCTCTACTTCCAGGCCGCCGCCATGCGCGATGTATCTCACCTCTCGGGGGAGCGGGAGTCGTTTCATAACAACTATGGCAACGCCTACGGCCTGAAGAATCTCTACGAGGAGAAAAGCGGAAGTGAAGCTCCCAAGCCCGTTGACCCGGCCGACCTTCAAGCGTTTATCTCCAGCCCCGCGCGTGTCCGAGCCTACATCCGCCACCAGTTACTGGCCATATTTAATTCCCGCCTGAGTTTCCGAACTATCCCGCTGGTGCTCGGCGTGACGCGGTCCGCCGCGGAACCGGCGCGCGAAGAAGCCCGTCGCAAGATGGAAGCATGGAGCGCGGCGTCGTGCGCCCTGCTGCCGGCGCGCGCCGCCAAACGCTTCTGCGCGGCCGTCTCCGATTCGTTGACTTCCGCCAGCGAGGGCATGAAGTCCAATAAGCGGCTCCGCGACCTCGCGGGCAGCGAAGCCTATCAGCAGGAAAAAGACAAATACCTGAAGTGGATCGTTGACGTCTTCTCTTGGAAAATCCGCCTCCACAGGTTCGTCGACGGGCTACCGGAATTCAGTGGTCAACCCGGATTTGTGGATCTTCTGGCCGAGTTCGCCGAGGTCGATTCCATCCCGCTGGACACGTCCGAAGAGCTGCTCCAGCCGGTAGCTTTGAAGTATGGTCAGCCTTCCGTCATCCTTTGCTCGCTAGTGGAGCGAACCTGCTCTAGCAGCCTGGTGGGAGTTTTGCAATTCGTATTTCCTAAAGGCGCGGTCGGCGATTCCGCCTCCGAACCGCAGCGGCGCGCCATCTATACCCGCTTGACCACGGAGCTTGGCAACAGCCGGCTGGTCTCCAAATCCGCGCAAATCATTGACGATCCCGGCGATGTCGAGGTCTTGGAGTTCTATCCGCCCGAGATTCAGGCAGCGATAAAAAGCCGCGAATCTCCACCCGATCATGTCGTCCAATTTCTTGGGCGCCTTAACGAGCAATACCCAGTCAGCGGCGGTATCGCCTACCACTACGCCATGGTGCTAGTCCATGCAGAGAAACTGGCCGAAGCCAAGAAGGTTGCCGCTGCGGCCGCATCCACGGCTTTTCACGAAGCCACCCGCAAAGCCTGTCAGGAACTCTTCGATCAAATTCGGAATGCGGGCGGGTAGCCGTTGCGGGCGGCTCAGAAATTCCGACAGGGTTTACCTCCTCATGCTCTTTGGAAGGCGCGCCGTCGGACCTTCCTCAGTTCGAAAAGACCATTTGCATGGTCGCCGGCGCCCGATACGAGGAACACCGCACAGATCAGGCCATCTACAGATGGGGGCAAGGTCTGATTGGCTCTATTTCTCTCGCCTTCTAACCCCCCTTTCACTGCACTTTCGGGACACGGGCGCCGACTTCCAGAACGGGCCCGGTTCCCCCCCAGAAAAGCGGCCTCTTGCCTGGCAGGTTGGCGTAGATCGCATTCGGCCTGCAGCGAGATTCTGGAGCCGCGCCCGACCGAGTCCGCGCCGTGGTGTTGCTCAACCTCGCGCTGTTCGAGTTGCTGGCGATAAATTCCCTTCCCGCAACGAATCCCGCTAATGCTGCTAACGGCGTCCCAAGCCGCCGGCCAGATCGACTAATGGAGGTAGGCCCGGCACCCTCGCCAGCTTTTTGTTTCCGTTCGGGCTGCGCACCGCCACAACACCTGCAGTGTCAATGTTCCACGACTCGTTCCCGCTGTGTTCCATCGCCAACCTTCTCATTCGACGTCGTGTTCCCAATGTTCTCCCTGCCAACTGTGCGGGCACGGCCTCCACTGTATGCCAGAACTGGCATACAGCGGTAGTGGAAAACTATAGCACGTACTGTAGCAGCTTGAAAAGTGACGCGTCACGATGTGCGCAAGCAGCTGAAAATGAAACGAAATCGCCTCAGTTTCTTGTCCTTTCCGTCTTCAGAAACCGTAAACGAAAAGGAATCGAATTGCAGGTACTTGTGGCTGGAGATGTAGAAACTCGGCATGCGGGAAATGCCCGGGTAATCCTTTCGATCCCGGCTGATCCGTCTGTCCGAAGGCTGCGGAAATCATCAGGGCCGTCCGCGGTCCCAACTGGCCACCTCTTTCGCCATGGTCGTCACCGCGGCCCATTGTCCGGCCGGCGCCTCCGACTGGAACCCGATGAATATCGTCTTTTTCTCTAAAGTGTCGCGGGATTGGGCTGGTGAACTGGTACGCGCTGTCGTCGCGCGCGGCAGTTACACCACGCCCATGCCGCCTTCGCCCAGCCGCCGCAGAATAAGGTATCCACCGACCCGCTCCGGGTCGCCCAGCGGCGCAGCCGTTTCGGTCTTTCTGTGTCGTGACGTTAGCGGCGGACACGTTTGCGCAACAGGGACAAACCAGCCAGACCGGCGCCGAGAAGCGCGAGGGTGGCCGGTTCGGGAGCTGCGCTCGTACCGGTGTCGACGGTGTCGAAGCCGGTCACCAAACCGTAGCCGTAGTTGACGTTTCCGCTCCCGCCGTAATACCGGCCGAAGATGGTGCCACCGGATTGCGCGTCGAACCATATATCGCCGGCGGCGTCACCGGTTCCAGTCGCCACAACGTTCAGCAAGAGATTGGCGCCCGCGCCCGGGGTGTAGGTGAAAGGCGTGGAAAAGGCGATCGACAGCGTGTCGCCGAAG
>OBLU010004052.1_pt1 | contig 13236 bp, 13 predicted proteins | sample 1518681 | NCBI WGS metagenome assembly OBLU01 (sample SAMEA3539304, study PRJEB22396) | soil metagenome | biome: tundra; feature: field; material: soil | place: USA | collected 2010-05 | depth 0.15 m | reverse complement strand
CAAGCGCAAATCGCAGGAGCAAATATTTTCTCAAACAAGTTAGCGCTTATGCGGCTCTGCCGGGGGATATTTACTGAGGGCAAGCTGGGCGCATGTCTGAGCGATGGGATTCCCTGGGATGTAGAAGAGTTCGATCTTTCCCATGATGGAAAGCTGGTGGCGTTTGAATCCAACGAAGACGGCATCAGCAAGCTGCATCTCGCCTCGTTGCCCAACGGTGCCGAGAAAACGCTGCCTGCGTTACCGGCAGGCGTCTTGGATGGAATCCGTTTTCGGACTGAGGGCCATGAACTGGGCTTTGAGCTCACCACTTCGAGTTCACCCGATGATGTCTATTCGATCGACGCCGACACCGGGAAGCTGGATCGATGGACGGCAAGCGAAACCGGTGGAGTCTCTCTGCAGACCGAGCAGGCACCGCGGCTGATCCACTGGGATGCGGCCGACGGAGTAAGGATTTCTGGGTTTCTGTATCCGGCGAATGCGCGATTCACGGGACCGCGCCCGGTGATGATCAGCATTCATGGTGGCCCGGAGGGGCAGTCGCGGCCGACCTTCGGTGGCAGCTTGAACTATTACACCGAGGAGATGGGGATTACAGTAATCGAGCCCAACGTGCGCGGCTCGACAGGCTACGGGAAAAAGTTCACGCTGCTGGATAACGGGATCAAGCGCCAGGACTCAGTGCACGATATCGGTGCTCTCCTCGATTGGGTTGCGAAGCAGCCTGATCTGGATAAGAATCGCGTAGTGATTACGGGCGGCAGCTACGGTGGCTTCATGACTTTGAGCGCTGCCACGCAATATGACGCGCGCATCCGCTGCACCGTCGAAGTGGTCGGTATATCGAACCTGCGCACCTTTCTGGAGCACACATCAGGTTACCGGCGGGATCTGCGCCGCATCGAGTATGGAGACGAGCGCGACCCTGTGATTCGGGCGTTCATGGAGAAGACAGCGCCCGCAAACATGACGCAAAATGTGACCAAACCAATGTTCATGATTGTCGGCTACAACGATCCGCGGGTGCCCTATTCAGAAAGCGTGCAGTTCAAGGAAAAACTTGAGGCCCAGCACACGCCCGTCTGGTTTCTGATGGCCAAGGATGAGGGCCATGGCTTTGCAAAAAAGCAGAACCGAGATTTCCAGTTTTATGCCACGATCGCGTTTCTTGAGGCGAATTTACTGGACGCAGGGAAGTAAGCGCAGCTTACAGACAGCGGCGCCTCTATAAATGGCGGATGAATTCTAGCCGCGTCCTGTTTTAGGCGGTTGCGATGCGATAGACTCTACCGGGAAGGTTTCGCGGAATCTGCGACTCTTGAACCACGCGGAGGACACATAGAAATTGGGGAAAAGCATGGTCCCGAAGAAGCTGTTTTTCACTAAGGGCGTCGGTAAACACAAGGAGCGTCTAACCTCCTTTGAGTTGGCCCTTCGGGATGCAGGGATCGCATCGCAGAACCTGGTTCGCGTGTCGTCCATTTTCCCGCCTCGGTGCAAGGTGATCTCCCGCAAGGAAGGTTTGACGTACCTTAACCACGGCGAAGTCGTATTCTCTGTGATTGCCGAAAACTCTACGCGCGAACCGCACCGCCTCATCGTATCGAGCATCGGCGTGGCCATTCCAGCAGACCGCAACACTTACGGCTATCTCAGCGAGCATCACAGTTTCGGTCAGACCGAGGAGCAGGCCGGCGAGTACGCCGAAGAGCTTGCGGCTGAGATGCTGGCAACCACCCTGGATGTGGAATTTGATCCGGATACCAGCTGGGACGAGAAGAAGGAGATTTATCGCATCTCCAACAAAATCGTTCGCACCAGCAACATTACCCAATCGGCCGTGGGCGACAAGCGCGGATTGTGGACGACCACGATCGCAGCCGCCGTCCTGATCCTTGATGAAGACTAGCCAGGATAATTTTTGGCGCAATGTGAATAAGGGCCAATTCCGCGCCGCGGAATTGGCCTTGTTGCATCGTTCAACCCCGGGGTCAATCTCATTCTTATGACGAATACGCGTAAATACAAAGTGGGCCTGGTGCAGATGTGCATGGGGCCGGATCCGGAGGCCAACTTTGCCTCGGCGCTGGAGCATATCCGCAAGGCCGCGAAGCTGGGCGCAAACATCGTTTGCCTGCCTGAGCTTTTCCGCGCTCAGTATTTCTGCCAGCGCGAAGATCTCCATCTGTTCGACCTGGCCGAACCTATTCCGGGGCCCTCGACCACAAAGCTGGCCGAAGTAGCTCGCGAGGCGCGGGTGACCATTGTGGCGTCGCTGTTTGAGCGGCGTGCTGCGGGGCTTTATCACAACACGGCAGTCACGTTAAATGCCGATGGCGCCATTGTGAGCGTTTATCGCAAGATGCATATTCCCGACGACCCGCTTTACTACGAAAAGTATTACTTCACCCCGGGCGATCTGGGATTCAAAGCGGTGGATACTGCCTTCGGTCGCATCGGCACGCTGGTCTGCTGGGATCAGTGGTATCCCGAGGGTGCGCGGCTCACGGCGCTGCAGGGCGCCGAGGTGCTGTTTTATCCCACGGCGATCGGCTGGCATCCGGCCGAAAAAGAGGAATTTGGCGCAGCGCAGTACGACGCCTGGCAGACCATACAGCGCGCTCACGCGATCGCCAACGGTGTCTACGTGGCGGGCGTGAATCGCGTGGGACACGAGCAGGGCGACATCCTCGGCAATCGCTCCGAGGGAGCGGGGCTGCAATTCTGGGGCGGAAGTTTTCTTGCCGACCCATTCGGTCGCATCATCGCCAAAGCTTCGCATGACGCTGAGGAAATTCTGATCGGCGAAATCGACCTGGCGCTGCTCGAGGATACGCGTCGCAATTGGCCTTTCCTGCGGGACCGCCGCATTGATGCGTACGCGCCAATTACCAAGCGCTTTCTTGATCCCGTACATACATGGTCGTCGGACGGAGACTCCAAGTAAAAATGTCCGAATCGACTCCTTCTCAAACGCCGCACGAACTCGGCTACCGCATGCCCGCCGAATGGGAATCGCACGCAGCTACGTGGCTGGCATGGCCGCACAATCCTGAGGATTGGCCGGGGAAGTTCGCCCCCATCCCTTGGATCTACGCGGAGATCGTGCGCCTGCTATCGCAGCGGGAGCGAATTCATCTGCTCGTCGAAGATGCGCGTGCGGCAAGCAGGGCTAGGGGGATTCTGCACCGCGCCGGTGCGGATCTGCACCAGGTCGATTTCCATATGTGGCCGACCGATCGCGTATGGACGCGCGACTCCGGACCTATTTTCGTGCGTAACGCCAAGGGCGAAGTTGCCATCACAAACTGGCATTTCAATGCGTGGGCGAAGTATTCCGACTGGCACCTCGACGATCAAATTCCCGGACGAGCGGCGGAGCTTCTGGAACTCCCGCAATGGCAGCCGACGGTGGAGCTTGCCACCGGTCCGCGACGCCTGGTGCTCGAAGGCGGGTCAATCGATACCAATGGCCAGGGTGTTCTGCTGACCACGGAAGAGTGTTTGCTGAGTGAAGTCCAACAGCGTAATCCGGGAGTGAGCCGCGAGCAATTGGAACGAGCCTTTCACGACTACCTGGCTATCGACCAGGTGATCTGGCTCAATCGCGGAGTGGCGGGAGACGATACGCATGGTCATGTGGACGACATAAGCCGGTTTGTCGGTCCATCCACGATCATTACGGCTGTCGAGCCCAACACCGGCGACGCCAATCACGAGCCGCTGGCAGAAAATCTTCAACGCCTGAAAGCTGCGCGCACATTGGACGGAAAGCAGTTCACGGTGATTGAGCTGCCGTTACCGCGCCCAGTTGTTTTCCGGCGGCAGAGACTGCCGGCCAGCTACGCGAACTTCTACCCGGCGAATGGTCTGATTCTGGTGCCGACGTTCCACGACCCCAACGACCGGGTAGCGCTCAGTATTCTCGGCGACGTTTTCCCGGACCGTGAAGTGATCGGCATTCATTCTGTGGATCTCATTTGGGGCCTGGGGGCTCTGCATTGCATGACGCAGCAGCAGCCGCGCTAGCATGGTGATGGTGACCATAATGGAGGCGATGGAAGCGGCTCTGGCCGAAGCCCGGCTAGCCGCCGAAGCGGGCGAAGTCCCGATTGGCGCAGTCATTGTGCACGAGGGGGCGATTATCGCCCGCGGACAGAATCGGGTTTTGCGCGATAACGACCCAACCGCCCACGCTGAAATCGTGTCTTTGCGCGGCGCCGCCGAGGCTCTCGGCAATTATCGCCTCAATGGATGCACTCTCTATGTCACTCTGGAGCCGTGCTCGATGTGTGCCGGGGCCATGATTCATGCGCGCCTGGACCGGCTTGTCTTCGCCGCCTCCGATCCTAAAGCGGGAGCGGCCGGCTCGGTGCTTGAGGTGCTCAATCACCCCCGGCTGAACCACCAGATGCAGGTGGAACAGGGAATCATGGGCGAGGAAGCAGCGGAGTTGTTGCGCAGCTTTTTTCGCGAGCGTCGCGTCTAGGTTCGGGTAAGTGCGCGAATGCGTTCAGCCTGGTCCGGCCATTTCGCCGCCAAGTCAGCATATTTTGAGTTGTGGTAGTCGGCGTAGTTGAAGCCGGGTGTTACCGTGCAGCCGAGCAGGGCGACCTTGCCATCGCCGATCAGGCGCATACCTTGCCACACTCCGGCAGGGACAAGCAGCTGCACATGCTGACCGGCTGCCAGATCGTGTCCCAGCGTAAAAGTGGCTGAGGTGCCATCGGGGTAGAGGTGCAACATCTCCGCCGGATCGCCGAAGTAGAAATGAAAGACTTCGTCGGAGTCGAGGACATGCATCTCCGAGAACGCCCCTTTTTCGAGCAGATAGTAGATCGCGGTTCCCTGGGCTCGCACGCCGCGCGGCACTGAGACAGTGCCCTGGGAGGTGTAGGTGCGGCGGAAAGACCCGCCCTCCACCGGATGCGGTTCAAGTCTTAAAATGGTCTTGATGTCGTCGGCCGTCATCCCTCCCCGATCTTAGCAGCGTAAAGGCATTACAATTACCTATATGAAAGTTCAGGTTTATACCGCCGCCTGGTGCCGGGATTGCCGTGCGGCCAAGCAATTTCTGGACTCTCACGGCGTGGAATACACAGAGATCAATGTGGACGATGATCCGGCCGCGTCTGATGAGGTCATGCGCCATGTGGGCAAGCGGGCGATCCCGCAACTGGTGATCGACGGCGAGTGGTTTCAACCCTATCGCGCCGGCCGTGGCCTGCTTTACGACGAGCTCTACGCGCGCCTGCACATTCCTCGCAACTGACGACGTACAATCGAGAGTTGCGCCGGACAGATCTCGCGGTCCGGAACCCCTTCTGTGGGTGCCAGGAGACTTCTTTTGATCGAACGCTATACGCGCCCTGCGATGGGCCGCATCTGGGCTGAAGAAAACAAATATCGTTGCTGGCTCGAAGTCGAGTCGGCAGCCAGTGCCGTGCTCGCGGAAGAGGGCGTTATTCCCGCGGCAGCGGCAGAGGCCATCGCGACCAAGTCCAGCGTTTCAGTGCAGCGCATTCACGAGATCGAAGCCGAAGTGAAGCATGATGTCATTGCTTTCACAACCGCGGTTTCAGAGAGCCTGACGGCGCAGGGCCTGGCGGCTGAGTCGCGTTGGCTTCATTACGGGCTTACCTCAAATGATGTGGTCGATACGGCGCAGGCACTGCAAATCAAGGAAGCGTCCGCACACATCCGCAAAGGAATCGATGCGCTGCTCGCAGTGCTCAAGCGGCGCGCCATCGAGTTCAAACACACGCCCACCATTGGCCGCACCCACGGAATTCACGCGGAGCCCACGACCTTTGGCCTCAAGCTGCTGAACTGGTTCGCCGAAATGGAGCGCAATCTGGTGCGCTTCGATGCCGCCGCTGAGGATATGCGGGTCGGCAAGCTCTCTGGCGCTGTGGGCACGTTTGGCCACCTGAAACCGGAGCACGAGGAACGCATCTGCGCGCGCCTGGGCCTGAAGCCGGCGCCCGTCGCGACGCAGGTAATTCAGCGCGACCGACACGCAGCTTACATCTCGACGCTGGCCATTGCCGGCAGCACCCTGGACAAGATTGCGGTCGAAATTCGGCACTTGCAACGCACAGAGGTTCGCGAGGCGCAGGAATACTTCAGCGAAAAGCAGAAGGGCTCTTCGGCGATGCCGCACAAGAAAAATCCCATCACGTCGGAGCAGATCAGCGGCCTTGCCCGGGTGCTGCGCGGCAATGCCCAGGCGGCGTTCGAAAATATTCCGCTGTGGCACGAGCGCGACATTTCGCATTCCTCCGTGGAAAGGGTCATCTTTCCTGACTCGACCATCCTGGTGGACTACCTGCTCGCCAAGACAGAGAATCTGATTGACCGGTTGCTCGTTTACCCGGCCCGGATGCAGCGCAATCTAGAGAGCACCGGCGGGCTGATTTTCAGCGGGCAACTACTGCTTGACCTGGCGGAGGCGGGTATGTTGCGCGAAGATGCGTATCGGCTGGTGCAGACGCACGCCATGCGCTCCTGGAAAGAAGACCTGCTGTTTCGCGACGAGGTAGCCAACGATCCGCAGATCACGGCGTTGCTAAGCCCCGAAAAGCTGGCAAAAACCTTCGACTATACGCGGCAACTGGGCAATGTGGATGCGATCTTCGAACGAGTGTTGAAAGGCAGCTCATAGCTCCTAGCTGCTAGCCTCTAGCTCGAAGCAGGTCAATCGTGCTCTCAGTCTCTTAAAGGGCGATTCAGCAGTGGATCAGGAACCGAGGCTAGAAGCTGAAAGCTAGAAGCTGAAAGCTAGAAGCTAGAACTGCTATTAGAAGGGTAGTACGCCGTGCATTTGACAGTAGCCTTCACCGGCGCATCGGGCGCTATCTTCGGCCGCGAGCTTCTTCGTGCTCTGGAAGCCGATGAGCGCGTTGCTCGCATTCACTTCGTGGCATCAGATAACTCGCTGCGCGTGCTCGCCGAGGAACTCGAGATCGCTGGGCGCACCAACCTGGTTGAGAAACTACTCGGCTCCGCTCCCCAGAAAATCCTTCAGCACAGTGACTCCGATATTGGCGCGGCCATTGCGAGCGGCAGTCATCCGTCGAGTGGGATGATCATTCTTCCGTGCTCCATGGGTACGCTCGCGACCATTGCCACGGGGCTTGCCAATTCGCTGATTGCCCGCGCTGCCGACGTGACGCTCAAGGAGCGGCGGCCGCTGATTCTGTGTGTGCGTGAGACGCCCTTGAATCGCATTCACTTGCGCAACATGTCGCTGGCTGCAGAGGCGGGCGCGGTCATCTTCCCGGTAATTCCCTCGTTCTATAACAAGCCTGCCGACTCCACTGAAATGGCGCGGCAGTTTGTTTATCGCGTACTTGGGCATCTCGGACTCACGCAGCCGAGTGCGTTTGTTTGGAAGCCGGAAGACTGACCTTAAAACGGAAAGAAACGTGGGCCGTCGGCATCATTTCTCCCTGGAGCGCCTATACAGGCTCAGTCCGACCGACCCCTACTGCTGGTTGGGGTAGATGCGCGTCCTTTCAGGCTGTTCTTACTCCACTTCCTGGAGCAGGTTCACTTCCAGCGGCAACTTGAGCAGGTGTTTGACCTTGCCGAAGATCTCAGTGAAATGACTACTGGCGGCATGGGCGTCGAGGTCCGCCTGGCTCTGCCACAGCTCATTGAAATAGAAGACTCCGGGCAAATTCGATTCGAAGAGCTCGTAGTAGCGGCAGCCCTTCTCCCCGCGCGTGGGCAGGATCAATTGCCGCAATAGCGCCTTGACTTCATCGGCTTTTCCTTCGCGAGCTTCGGCGCGCGCAATCACTCGTACTGTCTCCATATGTATCTCTCCTTAACGGTTCAGTGGGTCCGACTTCATTTCATTATTCGATCAAAGTGGGATCGATCAGGGTGAGATCGGTCGCTGGGTCGAGACGCTTGTGCATGGCATTCGGTTCCACGGTAACCATGACTTCCAGAGTAGGGTTCACATGGGCTTCGAGGACGTGGCCTCCGCGCGTCGATCCATCGGGAAACCCGACCACCATGTGCGTATGTACGGCGGGCTTGCCCTTGTAGATGGCGATGTCTCCAATCATCGACAGTACTTCGACCTGCCCTTGGATGGAAATGGGCTTATACATCTTGCGGGAGGGATCGAACCATGCCAGATCCGCGCCATTCAAAGCACCAATAGCCGTGAAATGGGCCGCAGTGACATTGTATTGGCGAGCAAAGTCAGTCAGGCCCGAGAAGGCCTCGTCGCCTTTGCTGAAGATCACAGCGTAGGTCTTCTGCTTGCCGTTCTCACTGATTAGCTGAACCTTCATCGAAGGAGCTTTTCCAGTGGCTATGGGATGGGAAGGTGAAACCCATTGAGTGGCGTCAGTTTGTCCAACAGCACCGGTTACGAACCCAATCGACAGGGCACTGAAGGCAATGAGGAGAACTTTCCTGGCTGTTCTCGAACCCAGAATGGCGATCCAGGACACCAAATAACTGCGTTGAAGGGTAGTCCGTTCCATGCTTACCTAGATGCTGCGGGGGGCCTAAGGATCTGGCTGAAATTAGAGACTTGGCTTGACTTGCCAGCCGGTCAGCCCCGATACTGCCCCTAATGCGTAGCTTGTGGGAATGCGGAAACGGGGTCATGGCCATGTGCACGTGTATGCAGATGGGTCCCGTCCGTATATCGCTAGAGACGCAATTGCGATAAGCGCAACCGATCTAGAGAGTAAACGGCCCGGATCCTAAAAAGGATTCGGGCCAGTTTCTTTGTTGGCACGAATTCTGATCCGATGAAGCGAATTGAGAGCAGCATTCACCATTCATTGCGGAAATTCTGAAGGAGTTCACTATGTCCGAAGAGAAGCATTTGCAGTTTGCCACACTTGCCGTGCATGCCGGCCAGTCGCCGGATCCCACTACAGGATCGCGCGCTGTCCCCATTTACCAGACCACGTCTTACCTGTTTCAGGACGCCGATCATGCCGGCCGTCTGTTCGCGCTGAAGGAATTCGGCAACATCTACACGCGCATTATGAACCCCACCACAGACGTGTTTGAGAAGCGCGTCGCGGCACTCGAAGGCGGTGTGGCGGGATTGGCGACGGCTTCAGGCCAAGCGGCAGAGACGCTGGTGATTACCACGTTGGCTGCAGCGGGCGAGGAAATCATTTCGACCACGTCGCTCTATGGCGGCACCTACAACCTGTTTCACTACACACTGCCGAGGCTGGGCATCACGGTTCGCTTTGTCGATGCGGACGATTTCGACGGGCTCCGTGCCGCGATCAATAGCAAGACGCGCGCTATCTATACAGAATCGGTAGGCAATCCCAAGCTGGACGTGGTGGACATCGAGAAGATCGCTGCGATCGCACATGAGAATGGATTGCCGCTGGTCATCGATAACACTACCCCCTCAGCGGCACTGGTGCGGCCGATCGAGTGGGGCGCCGATATCGTTGTGAACTCCGCTACGAAATTCCTGGGCGGCCACGGGACCACGATCGGCGGCGTCATCGTCGATGCGGGCAAGTTTGATTGGGCGGCGTCAGGCCGCTTCAAGGAATTCACTGAGCCCGATCCGTCCTACCACGGACTTTCCTATTCGCAAGCATTTGGTCCGCTGGCTTTCATCCTCAAAGCTCGTGTGCAGGGATTGCGCGATACCGGTGCGGCGCTTTCGCCGTTCAGCGCGTTCCTGCTGCTGCAGGGCATTGAGACGTTGCACCTGCGGCTGGAACGTCACTCGCAGAATGCGCTGGCGGTAGCGAAACATCTTGAAAAGCATCCCGGTGTGGAGTGGGTGAATTATCCTGGGCTGGAATCGAGTCCTTATTTCGCGCGCGCCAACAAATATCTGCCTACCGGCAAGGGTGCGCTGGTCACGTTCGGCATCAAGGGCGGCTATGAGGCTGGCAAGAAGCTGATCGACGCGCTGCAGTTGTTCTCGCTGGTGGCCAATATCGGGGACGCCAAGTCGCTGGTAATCCATCCTGCTTCAACAACGCATCAGCAGTTGTCGATCGAGGAGCAGGCAGGAACCGGCGTTACCCCAGAGCTCGTGCGCCTGTCGATCGGCATCGAGGATATCCGTGACATTCTCGCGGATCTTGACCAGGCGATCGAGTCGGCAAACGGTCACGCCCTCAAGGGCGAGACAACAACGGCGGTGCATGCGGCACAATGAGTGTAATGACTGAAGCAGCCGCCGGGTCCACCCGAACGCAGACGCCGGAACCGACTTACGAAGGCGACTTTGTGCTTGATGAGCACTTGTTGCTGGAGTGCGGCCGGAGTCTGCCCGGGGTCACATTACACTACGCGGTCTACGGACGGCTGAATGCTGCTCGGGACAATGCGGTGCTGGTGTGCCATGCGCTTTCAGGCTCAGCGCTGGTTGGCTCTTGGTGGCCTGAAGTGTTTGCTCCCGGTGCTGTGTTGTCACTGGAGCATGACTTCGTCATCTGTATTAACCTGCTCGGTTCCTGTTATGGATCGACCGGTCCGGGCTCAGTCGATCCCGAAACAGGAGAGGTGTACGGTTCGGATTTCCCCCTGATCTCAATTCGGGATAATGTGCGGGCGCAGGCTCGACTCCTGGAATCGCTCGGCATTCAGCGGCTGCGCCTGGTGATGGGCGGGTCGATTGGCGGCATGCAGGCGCTGGAGTGGACTGTGTTATTCCCGGAGCGCGTGGAACGCGGCCTGATTATTGCAGTGGCGCCATTGCAAGCGATGGGTCTGGCCCTCAATCACCTGCAACGGCAGGCTATTCAGCGCGACCCGGAGTGGGCTGGCGGGCGCTATCTACCACAACGGCCGCCACGCCAAGGCCTCGCTCTGGCGCGCCAGATCGCCATGCTCAGTTACAAATCTCCTGAGCTTTTCGACGAGCGCTTTGGCCGGCAGCCCAACCGCAATGGAGAAGATCCGTGGGGTCTGGACGACCAGGGTGGCGGGTTGATTGGCGGCCGATTTGACATTGCCGGCTATCTGGATGAGCAGGGCAAGCGCTTCATCGAGCGCTTTGACGCCAATTCCTACCTGGCGATTTTGCGCACCATGGACACTTGGGATCCGTTGCGCGGTCATTTGTCGGCCGCAGACGTATTCGGACGCATTCGAGCGCAACTGAGTTTTGTCGGCATCAGTTCCGACGGGCTTTTTCCGCCGCAATCGGTGCGTCAGTTCGCTGCCTTGATTCGTCAAGCCGGAGTGGCAGCGGATTATCGAGAGATGACCAGTGCGCACGGGCATGATGCTTTCCTCGCAGAGCAGGCAGAACTGGTACGATTGCTGCAGTAACCGTTTTCCAGTAAACGTCTGTGACGCGCGCGCATCCAAAGAGTTCAGGAACAGTTATCACCGGCATGGTGTCTAAGCTGGTATGCGCGCACGAGCTTTCGGGGGCTAGCGTGAAGACTGCGCCATTCGCTTTTCGAAGCCTGTCAAAATCAGGGAGCATTTCATCCCTTGCATCAGTGTTGTGTGTTGGACAAAGGGCAATGCGCAAGGCAAAGGAAGGCTTACGCCGTCTCGCGCCGCAAGCGCACTCCGCGCAAATCATTTTTTCTCGTACAACTTCGCTTGTCAGGGGCGGCAGGGCTTTCTATAATCCTTCCAACACCGCACTGGAAGCTGTGGCCTGCTATCCTGACAACCCCGGTACTCAACCGCAAAAGAACGGCTGCTATTCCTGCGAGCGAGTGCTTGAATATTGAACTCCATTTCGGCAATTCCCAGGAGCACTGAATGAAGAAGTTAGTCTTTGCGTCTGTGTTGGCGCTGGCGAGCATGAGTTTCGTTTACGCGCCCACACTGCGGGCACAGAATCCGGACCTTACGATCAAAGATCCGGCCGAATACAATGCCTATCAAATGGCCACCACACAAAGCGATCCAAAAGCCAAAGCTGCGGCTTTGGAAGCTTTTTTGGAGAAGTATCCCCAAAGCGCGGTGAAACAGGCCGTTCTCGACATTCTGATCGACACGTACCAAGCCACGCAGGACCCGGATAATCAGCTTAAGGCGGCCACCCGGCTGTTGGCAGTGGATCCGAACAATCTGAAAGCGCTCCTCTATTCTGTTCTGATCAAGAAGAGCCAGTGCCTTAAGACCAGTGAAGCGGCTGCCTGCGACGATGTCGGCACCCTCGCCCAAAAGGGATTGAATGCCACCAAGCCCACGGCAACTTCGGACGACGACTGGAAGAAACTGACGAGCGCCTCTGCTCCGATTTTCCATTCTGCGATCGCGGTGGACGATGCCATTTCTAAGAAGGACTTCAAGGGCGCCCAGGATCAGTACACGGACGAACTGAAGCTCTACAGCGAGGACCAGACCAAGAGCGTTGGCTTGGCAGACACGCTGCAGCTGGCAACCGCGTATGCCCAGCCGGGCCCCAGCCAGGACCTGGTCAAGGCCGTCTGGTTCTTTGCCCGCGTCTGGGACTTCGCTCCCGCGGCTTACAAGGCCCAGATCGAGCCCAAGCTGGAGTATTACTACAAGAAGTACCACGGTGGACTTGACGGTCTTGACGCCATCAAGACCCAGGCCCAGGCTGCGGAATTTCCTCCGGGCACCCTGGTCATCACGCCCGCTAAGAGCCCCGCAGAGCAGATTCACGATCTGATCGCGTCGACTCCTGACCTGAACACCTTGGCCCTTGCCGACAAAGAAACCGTGTTGTCCCTGGGAACCAAGGACGACGCCGACAAGCTTTGGGCTCTCTTGAAGGATAAGGAGACCCCGGTACCCGGAGTCGTGATCTCGGCCACCGCTTCGCAGATCAAGGTGGCGGTGACGCAGGACGCTAAGGATGCCAAGGTTGCAGACTTTATTGTGAACCTCAAGAAGCCGTTGGATGACAAGGACATCCCGGCTGCAGGGTTCGAATTCGGTCTTCCTCCAGCGGCTGAATTGGCTGGCACCTACGACACTTACACGCAGATTCCGGCTACGGCCACGGCCGCGCAGACTGCTGAGATCGTGCTTCGCGATGGGCAGGTCATTCCAGCGCAGAAGAAGAAGCCCGTAGCTCACAAGCCTGCCGCTACCCACCACACGACTCACTAAACGAGGATCAAGTATCGATTTGCTTAGTCGAGGTGGACTTGCAAGAGTCCGCCTCGTTCTCCCGATCCTGGGTTCACCGAGGGCAGCCTGTTTTCAGGCTGCCCTCAGACTGCTGCCAAAGTACCAAGAAAGGCTCTCGTAATTCACGGGAGCCTTTTGTAATTTGTATTC
>OBLU010004051.1_pt1 | contig 13237 bp, 16 predicted proteins | sample 1518681 | NCBI WGS metagenome assembly OBLU01 (sample SAMEA3539304, study PRJEB22396) | soil metagenome | biome: tundra; feature: field; material: soil | place: USA | collected 2010-05 | depth 0.15 m | reverse complement strand
GCGGGAGCGTAGAGGTGTCAGGGATCAAGTTCGAGCCCGGTCAGATCGTCGCCACGCCGGAAGTGTTAGCAGCGTTCCGGGTATCTGGCGACGATCCGCTGGCCTACCTCGTCCGGCATATCTCTGGTGATTGGGTGATGTAACGATCACGACGGAAGAGAGGACGAATATCGCACGCATGGCTGGCGGCTCCTCAGCGTAACCGCAATCTATCCTGCTGCCGGACTCCGGAAGCGGCTTCGTCCGGCAGGCGATAGCCATTCTGGTGTGCGAGCATCATGACTTGCCCGCGTGATGCGCCTTGTGCGCGAACATGGTCGCGGCGGCGGGCCAGGTCGGCGCTCGCCACACGCGCCGATTAAGAGGCGAAAGCACGCGTGGTTCATCGCGTCATAAGTTCTCGGAGAAGGACACGGCGAATCTCGGCAGGAGCTGAGTCAGATCGTTGTGGCGTCTCGCTAGCTTCTCGGTTCGGGAGAGTCACTCAGAGGCTCATTAGGCTACGGGGGCTTAATAGTCGATTCTTCAGTGAATCCATTCCTTTGTCATGTGCCCTGAGCGTTTTTGTGCGGGTTTGGGCTCGTCACAACCGTATAGCTTGTCCAGATGGAGATCGCGGTGCTTGACTTTTCTTTTTGGACCGCCGGGAGCGCTTTTCCCGATCCTCTCCCACGCGAGCAGGAAGGTATAGTCCTCGCTTAGCACCTTGTCGCGGGCTTGTGACATGTATTTGCTGACGGCACGCGGTTTTTTTCCAAGAGCCTCGACCCAACTCTTCGTGCCCCAGCTTTCTAGCGGCAAGGGCATATCGTTGTTACCAACCGTGTGCAGCTTCGTGAGACGCCTGATCTGGCTGTCCATATAGGTGCACAGCTCACTATCCTTGCCTTGACCTGTGCCCTCCGGGAATCGGCGGATACGGTGCGTCAGATACGACAGGCTGGGATTGCCTCTGATCTTCATGTCGAACTCGTGCAATCGCCGTCCCTCGCAGAGCCCCTCGTAAGCGCCCTTCGCCCGGCTGAGGTTGAGAGCGATCCTCAGAATCCTTTTTAATTGGTTGGTTCGTCCCGACCCTAGCGCTCTGCCGACCTGGTCCAGCGCGAGCTCCAGGGCCTCCCGTGTCTTTTGGAGCGCACGCTCCGCGCTGGCGTTCCTGTTCGGTGAATTCAGCAGGACAAGAAAGTCCTTGACGGCCATTCGCCGCTTCGCTGGTCGGTGTTTCGGCACAGTCGCATCTTACCTGCGAAGTTCAGTTGCCACGCGTAACGCCTTTGGTTCGACCAGCTTCGGCAATCCACCTGTATTGATCTCCATCCATCTGGGCCATTCGCCGCTGCCGCTAATCAAATAGGTAGTGAGGGGATGTGAAAGCGCCCGATACGGGCGAACGCACAGCCGAGCGGATCGGCACCATGAAGGAGAAAACCAATCTTAAATGTCATCTCGTCGCCTCCGTAGGTTGTGGGCGGGTTTGTCGAAGCGGCGAGCATGGGGTGTAGATAACGGAGGATCACGTATGACGAACAAAATTGAACAACTCAAAATTGCTGAGCTCAAGAGCAGGTTGTGCCAAGCAGCCAAAAAATCGCAGCAGACTATGGCTCCCATGCTCTATTACCTGCGGCAGAAGATCAAATCGCAAGGTAAGGCCGGCCAGGGATTTGGCCAATGGGTAGAAGCCCATCTCGACATTACCCGGCGCACCGCCGACCGCTGGGCCGATGAATGGGCCATCGCCCAGGGGCTAAAGACGCCGGCAACTTCTAGACAAAAGACCAAAGGTGGGCCGGGCGAATCGGGCAGGATAATCGAGGGCCCCGGTAAGGTGTACTGCAACCTGACCCTTTTGGTTACAGAATTCGAGCAAGATGAACTGCTTTTCGCATGGGGACTGCTGGGTGACGAAGAGGCCACGCGATTGATCTGCGACACCATGAAGCACGCGGCGAAGGCGAAAGAGGATGCACCGAAGGAGGCCTTTCCCGTGGAACTGGGCGAACTGCAAGAAGTTGGCGCTAAGAGGCCATCACAGCCCGTGCGGGTTATCGCCTCACGTTTGACACTAGCAGATGGAGAATCCCTATGATGCAGCCCATTATCGAAGATTTGGATGGCGAGATACAACTGGACCTCAGGCCGAAAGAAGCCAAGCCGAAAGTGTTCGTAGAAGAAGTGGTACTACGTCCCGAGCTCACGCTAGAGCAGGCCGAGGAGAAGTGGCGCGACAAGAACAGTAAGAGATGGCTCGGCCAGAATCTGGACAAGAGCATCGTCAAATATCGTCCTGAGGTCAGCACTTTCTACCGGACGCCCGATTGGCACGCCAAACTACTTCTTCTGCGCGGTGTTCTGGACGCGGACTTCTACGCCAAAGCATACGAGCGTGTCCGACAAATAAAATACACCCCAGCTGCTAACTCCAAACGCGCTGCGCTCAAAGGCAGCCCTGGTGGTGAGGCGTTGTTCGGATTTAATGACCAAATGCAAGTGATCGCACACTTGCGATTACGCCAGAAGTACCCCGAGTGGACCGCGCCTTCAGTCCATCAGTTTCCCGTGTTTCGAGGTCTATGGCCAATTTGCTGGAATATGGAAGATCTTTTGCGCGAATACATGCCCACTTACTGGCAGGGCCGCGAAATAGGCGATGTACATGGTCCTGCCCCACGCGGCGATCTGGAAGAAAATGAGTTCTTCAAGTATCCCGAACAGTATAGGCGGCTCGTGCGCGGTTGGAGTGACTGGGGACTCTTCTACTCAATTCCTGGCTCCAACTTCAGCACATTGACCGCCAACTGGAACACCATCTTTCGTGCCCATAAGGATGCCCGAAATTCGTCCGGCGCGCTGTCTTGCCTGGCCGCGTTCGGCACGTACCGTGGCGGCAAGCTTTGCTTCCCGCGCTTGGGCGTCGCGATTGACGCGAGGGAGAGGGACTTGCTCATATGCGATTGTCCGCGGGAGCTTCATGGAACATTACCACTGTTGGGTACTCGGTACTCCGTCGTGGCCTATACGCGCGAGGGGCTGACCAGAATGGGGACGAGACATAAGCACGTGGTAGCCGTTCCCCCTCTCTGACCCTCTGCGTCGGTCGCGTGGTTGCCTAATTTGTGGGCAGTCATCCTGGGTTGGCAGGCGGCCCCTGCAGGGTCAAGCGGTTACGACGAATCGCTAATGACCGCAAAATTTGGCGACTACGTGACCCCAAGGTAGGAAGGATGCGAACAATGGCGCCAGGAAAGAAAGTTTCAGCAGGGATGCGGGCGAGGATCGTGGCCGCGCTTGAAGCGGAACCCGCCAAGCCCTACCGGGTTATCGGCGAAGAGTTCGGCTTGAGCGAGTGGTTCGTCTGCCAGCTGGCAATCGCCAGTGGGCTGCAGCGCCCACGTGGTGGTGTGCGTAAAGAGCTAACTCGGCAACCCCGAGTGTGGGATTGCCACGCCTGGAAGAACTGCCCGGCGGATGCTGTGTACGTCGGTTGCCGGGTCCGCAATCGCAAGGGTGGTGTGATCCGAGAGGGCTCGATCTTCGGGAATGGCACCAACCCGCTGGTTTCTCATCACGGATCGCTAAACAGCGAGAACGAGTTCCGCGCACACGCAATCGGAAAACTAAAGGATCCATTATTCCGCGCGGAGGCGGAAAAACTGCGGGGCCGCGACTTGCTGTGCTGGTGCGTTCAAGAAGGTAAACGGCGGGCAGAGTTTTGCCACGCCAGGGTGTGGTTGGAGTTGATTAATCAGGAGGCCTTATGAGCGAAGAGAAGCGGCGTGATTTTGATTGGGGGTATTACGATCCGTTTTTTCTTTCGAAGGGCGAGGCTGATGCGCTGTTTGAAATGGCGAAGGCGCAGCCCAGGTATCGGCCAATCATTAAGAGGAGTGGCTACCACCTGCGGCGATGCGCCAGCACGTGCTGGAGTGTTAGAGATCGGAATGATGATTCAGTCGGCATGATCCCGCTCGAGGATGCTCCTCCAGAAATAATTTCCCTTCAGCGAAAGCTGAGCAACCTGGCCGGGAAGGAGGTTAACTACTTCTCGTTGCAGGCTTATGAGAATGAGCGGGATCACATTGGCTGGCACTAGCACCGCGAGGATAAATGCCGCGATGCCCGCGTTTTCATCATCTCGCTCGGGGAGCGCCGCAGTTTTGTCGTCGATAAGCTGTGTCCGGAGTGCCTTCTCTGCGATGCCTGCAACCAACGCAGGTGCCATCCCGACGGCCCTCCGTGTTCCAACTATGCGAAGTGCCAAGCCGCGAAGAAGCATCAGAACACCTGCGCGGTGAGGAAGAGCACGAAAACCATACTGCTGCCAGAGCACGGCTCGCTCATAGCGTTGACCAGCGAAGCGAATGACTGGTACGAGCACGCCGTCTTGGATGACAAGGAGCCCAAGGGCCTCCGCCTTTCGATTAACACGAAATGCATTCCTCCTGAAGATGCTGCTTCCGGATACGTCCCTCGGGAACTAAGGATCGCTGGCGGATCTGCTCTAGAGCGTGGGCCGAAGCCGGGGAAGCAGGTGTCCTGTGGCAATTAACGATGTCCTTGTCGTTATGGAGATGGATTGGCTTTCCCGGAAACCGGGGGTGTAATGGCCAACTCCGAGCGCAAAGCGACAGGCAGATACGAAGGACGGAAGGTGAACCATGCCTCCTAAAAAAGAAAAAGAACACGGTCCTCACCCGATGGCGCTGTTGCGCGAATGGAAACTAGATCTCAACCCGACGATTAAGAAGCAGGCCAAGACCGAGCTGGAGTACTACAAGCTGGCTGATCTGCTCACCTGTCTTCTTCTCCACAGCCCGACGCTGAACGCTGGCAAGATTCGGTTCACGGCGGCGCAGTCGCAGCTGGCAAAGCTGCAGGGAGTCTCAGAAAAGACAATCTATACTCGCCTGAAGCGTCTGGAGAGTATGGGCGTCATCACGTGGGAACAACCCAAAACTGAGGATGGGAGTTACAAGCCTGCGGTGTTCACCGTCAGTAGAAAGCCCGTCAGTAAGAAAGATGCCGCGGGTGACCCGCGTGAAGCCCGCGTCAATGACGCGCCCGTCAGTAAAAAACAGGGGGTCCCGTCAGTAGAATTCGATGGTACCGTCAGTAAGAAGCAGGAATCTACTGACGGAGAAGTTACTGACACTGGTCTTAAAGGCTCTGGTCATTCTGGTCATGACTGGTCAGAAGAGCAAGATGACACGACAGACGCTTCGCTTGACAAGTCCAAGACAACACCAACACCCAAGGCGTACCAGATTGAGGATTCTGGCGAACCTGTAGAGCCCAAGGTTCCTGTCCACCCAATCTTGAACACCCCCGTTTCCGCCGCCCCCCGCAAACGACTGCCGGTGGCCGACTTTCACAACTACCTTAACGATCACGATTGGATTCCTGCGCGGTTAGGTCCCGTGTGTAGCCGTTGCGGTAAGGACAAGGAAGAGGTCAAGATGAGCAGAGACCCTGAACCTTGCGAACTCGGTGACGAAGTAGAGATGCCCAAGTCCAGGGCATTCCAACTCGAGGATTGATATGAAGAGAGTGGTGGCCATTTGTGCACGCCGAAACAGTGTCGTGAAAGATGCACAGGAGACCACTGAACAATCGTGGACTGTTTACTTCGACCTGGAGGACTCAGGGAGCTACGTTTCCCAAGACGGCGAGCTGTTTCGCGAAGGACCCGGCGGTATGTACACCCCGGTAGGTAGAGTTCCGAAGTGAGGTACAAATTAGTGTGGACTCGATCTAACGGACAGCGCCGCCGAGTCGCCAGTTGTCGGACACCGAGCAGCATTTTCGGTCGGAGTTCCCAACTTCCCGGTTGGCCGACCATACGCCCGGAAGTCTTGTTCGTAACTCTGCAGAGTGCCGTTTCGGAGGACTTATGTCAAAATCGCGCAGGGAATTCCTGACGCTCACATCTCTTGGCTTGCTCGGCGCAGCCGTCACAGGCAACAGCCATGGGCAGACACCCAGCGACTTGCCGCCCGGGGCGCCGCCCGCATTCGGCGCAGGGCCGGCGGTCGGGCCTGAAGTGTTGCCTTCCACCTTCGCCGAGGCGCAAAAGCTCGTTCAGGTCGAATTGACTGAACCCGAGCGCTCTGAGGCCGCGGGCAGCTGGCGCGCGAATATGGCCGCGCTCTACGAGCGACGCACCGGGCCGCGGAAAGTAGCGCTTGAGACGACGCTCGCTCCTGCGACGCAATGGAACCCGGTGCTTCCGGGCCAGAAGGCAGGTCCAGAGCGGGACCGATTCGTACGCAGCAACACCGATCCGGGAGCCTTGCCCACAGATGACGAAGACATTGCCTTCGCCTCGGTGGTGCAGCTCTCGCGCTGGATCGAGCAGCGAAAGCTCAGCTCGGAGCGCCTCACCCAGATTTATCTGAAGCGTCTGGAGCAGTTCGACTCCAAGCTGCGCTGCGTCATCACGCTCACACGCGACCTGGCGCTCGCACAGGCCAAACAGGCCGACGCGGAGATCGACGCCGGCAAGTACCGCGGGCCGTTGCACGGCATCCCGTGGGGAGCCAAGGACCTTCTCGATACGGCGGGCATTGCTACCACGTATGGCGCCGAGCCTTTGCGAAACCGCGTGCCCACCGAGGATGCTGCGGTCGTGAGGCGTCTCCATGCGGCGGGCGCGGTGCTGGTGGCCAAGCTGAGTCTGGGGGCGTTGGCGCTCAATGACATCTGGTTCGGCGGGCAGACGATGAACCCATGGTTACTGGAGGAAGGATCGTCGGGTTCAAGCGCCGGGCCGGGCGCGGCCACGGCTGCGGGATTGGTGGCTTTTGCGATCGGAAGCGAGACCGGAGGCAGCATCGTTTCTCCCGCCATGCGTTGCGGCGTTACCGGCTTGCGGCCCACTTACGGCCGTGTGCCACGCACCGGCGCCATGACGCTCTGTTGGTCGCTCGACAAACTCGGCCCCATGGCCCGAAACGTCGAAGACACAATGCTGGTGCTGCATGCTATTTCCGGGCCTGACGCCGGTGACCTGAACAGCGTGCCGAGCCGGCTTGACTTCGACTCGGGTGCTGCCGTGGAAGGGCTGCGCGTCGGTTATTTCCCCGCATGGATGAAGGAAAACCCGGCAACCAACGTCGACCGTGCCGCACTGGACGTTGTCAAAAAGCTGGGCATGGTCCCGGTTGAGGTCACGCTTCCCGACTGGCCCTATGACTCGCTTGATCTGATTCTCTTCGCCGAAGGCGCAGCTGCGTTCGAGGAACTCACACTCAGCGGGGCTTTGCATCAGTTGAACGTTCAGGTGCCTGACGCGTGGCCCAATCTCTTCCGTCAATCCCGCTTCCTGTCAGCCGTGGACTTCGTGCAGTCCGACCGCTTCCGCCGCAAAGTGGCGGAGGAGATGGCGCGCGTGTTTTCTCGAGTTGACCTGCTGCTTGTGCCTTCGCTGCGGGACGAAATGCTTACCCTTACGAACTTCACCGGGCATCCCTCACTTACACTGCGTGCGGGCTTTGTCGAAGTCTCGGAGGCGCGCAGCGACTGGGCGCCCGATCCCAACCATCCGCTGCCGAAGTTTTCTCCGCCGCGTCGCGTGCCCCACGGCATCACGCTGATCGGCCAGCTTTTCGACGAAGGGATGTTGGGCCGGGTAGGGATCGCTCTCGAGCGCAGCTTCGGTGTGGCGAGCGCGCGGCCGCCAGGTTTCTGAAGGGGCCGCAGCGGGCTGCCGAAAAAACTTGATCCGGCGCCTGATTCTGAGTGGCGCAACGCTTCAGTGTATGCTTAATAGCTTGTTTTCAGTGCCGACGTCTGCCGCTGCGGCACTCCGCGCGGCTAACGCCACCGCTTACCACCTCCTGTTCTCCGTTGCCTCGTTGAGGTTTCGCCCGGGTGACGGGCTGCGCGGAGTGTGCTCGGCTCTGCCACGCTTCGGGAGGCGAATTGGAGCAGATCCAATCCCTTTTGGGGCACGTTTCGGTGCAAACGACCGAACGCTACCTTGGCTGCAAACAGCGGATTCGATCAGCCGTCAATGATCGCATTGGCATCGAGCCGAATCCTTGAACTGCATGCGCGGTTGTGGAAGTTGGCCGACAACCCGCCCAGAACCTCGTCATCGCTTCGCGCCACCCCTGTATCTGAATCTCGAGGTAGGTGAGCCGTGCGTGTCGTATCGACTATCCGTCCCAGTGGGAGCGAGTTCGCGTCAAGGGCTACCGTCGCGCGAGATATGCCATGTGTGCCGCAGTCATAGACGTGCCGACGATGTGTGGTGCCGTTTTCTATAGAATGAACTTTGAGAATCCTGAACCGCACTTCATACTTTTAAGGAGCATTTTCATGTCAGCAAAGCGAATTGGTATTCTCACGGGAGGCGGCGACGTCCCGGGCCTGAATTCGGTCATTAAGTCGGTGGTCTACCGGGGGGCCGAAATCGGATGCGAGGTCCTTGGCATCCGCCGCGGCTGGGAAGGATTGACGCACGTCGATCTGAAAGATCCGGCGAGTCGGTCGCGGTATATCCAGCCGCTCAACCGCGAGAACACCCGCACTATCGATCGCACGGGTGGCACGTATCTGCACAGCTCGCGCACCAATCCCACCAAGATGCAAAAGCTGCCGCTGGCGCTTGAGGGGCAGCAGTTTTCAAGTAAGCAATCCACCAAGGATGGCGTAACGAGCACGGTGTTCGACGTGACGCCGGCGGTGCTGAAGAATATCGAGACGCTGGGGCTAGATTACGTGGTGGCGATCGGCGGAGATGACACCCTTAGCTATGCCGCCGAACTTGACCGACACGGAGTGAAAGTGATTGCGGTGCCGAAGACCATGGATAACGACGTTCGCAACACCGAGTATTGCATAGGGTTTTCAACTGCCATCACGCGCGCCATGGACGCCATCGAGCGGCAGCGGACCACCGTGGGCTCGCACGAGCGCATCGGTATCTTTCGGGTGTTCGGCCGCGACGCCGGCTACACCGCTCTCTACACTGCGTACGTGACATCGGTGCGCTGCTGCATCCCCGAGTACAAGGTGAATTTGGAGCACCTTATCGAAATCCTGGTCACCGACAAGCGCAACAATCCCAGCAACTACGCGCTGGTGATTCTTTCCGAGGGCGCCGAGTGGGAAGGCTACACGGTGAAGGAATACGGCCCAGCCGATGCCTTCGGCCACCGTAAGAAGATGAGCGTGGCGGAGGACTTGAGCGACGAGATCAAGACCGCCACCGGAAACGAAACCGTGGTCAGCGACCTGACCTACGATTTACGCTCCGGCAGCCCGGATTTCGTCGACCGGATAGTGGCCAGTACCTATGCCGGAATGGCGATGGACTCTTTGCAAGAGGGAAAGACCGGCCTGATGACGGCGATCAGCAGCGGCTGCTACGCGATGGTGCCGATCCCTGATCCCAAACTAGGACCGCGTAAAGTGGAGATTGCCACAATGTACAACACAGAGCGCTACCGGCCGACGTATGATCGCAAGGTGGGCCTGCCCATTTTCCTGACGCGAGCCTAGTGTGGAAGGGAGGTCCGGAACCGAAGCCGTTTGTTCCGGTGCCCAAACCGCACGGGGCCGAGAATGCGGCACCGGCGATAGCTCCCTCATTCTCGTCCTCCGCGACCATCCCGCAGATTGAGTTCGAGTCGGGCAAACTGGAAGTTATGAACGCGGCGTAGCACACCTGACACGTCTGACCTCATCCGACAGCAAGGGGTGCAAGGTCAAGTCTGGCCGCCGATTACAAATTAGGAAATTCATTCCCCCAAATGCACCGATCCGGTGCGTGCTTTCCACCATTGTTTGATGGCGCCCCTCCTCTATTCGGCGTATCAGCAACTTTCTTAGCCTTTCACGAAACTCTCAACTTTACTTCTCTAAGAGAACATTTATGGTTCGGCTCAGGGACAAAAAATGGGCGATCAGATTGTAGAACCGTTCCCGGGCCGTGAGATGTGCAATTTCTGTTCCGAGCGTCCTACGACCCAGCTCTATGCCTGTAAGAACTTTCTCATTCCTCGGACCAAGACCGCGCTCTTCCAGCACGAGAGTGTGGGGGCTTGGGCCGCGTGTGCCCGTTGTGCTGAATTGATTGACGGGCGGCGCTGGGCGGAGCTTACGGACCGCGCTTTCACCAACTTCATCAAGCAGCACGGCGTCCCGCGTTACGCGCAGTTCGACGTCCGGGAGCAGTTCCGACAGATTCACCAGTTGTTCAGAGAGCACCTGGTCAAGGAGAGCTGACATGCAGATTCGCAACAACCACGGAGAAGTGATCGGAGAGATCAACAGCGGCTTCACGGATAAGGGGGATCGCATTATCACGAACACTATCTATGATCGCGGCAATCCGGTTATCCAACACATCAGCGTCCGCGACAATGAAGGGAAAGTTCGCACGACAAATGTGATCGGCGGGAAGATCCTTCCTTAACTGTTATCCAGAGACGGGGAGAGGGAACAAGATATGCAAATCGGCGAGCCGCTTCGAACTATCGTCGTAGAACCACTTGAGCTTCCGGTGCACCAGCCGACAGACGAACCCGAACCTGTTCACGTGCCAGAGCCGGAGCCCGAGCTGGTGCCAGTCGCTCAATGAACATTCCCGATTACATATCGCCCGTCGTCGGCTACCGCGTTTGGCAGTGGAACGCTGCCGGTCTCATGTCGCTCAACGGCGAGCCGTGGCTTCCGGGTCGGCCGCTGGCGGCGGGATGCCGGGCTGCTGCTCGCGGAACCATCGTCGGTCGTGCGGAAGCCGCTCACGGCGCTCACGAACCCCCACACTCGGCCTGCACTTGCGGCGTCTACGCAGCGAAGAACCTTGCGCACCTGCGCCAGTTCGGCTACGAGGGGCGCGGTATCCACGGAGAAGTCTATCTCTGGGGCACAGTGGTGGAACACAAACTTGGGTGGCGCGCCCAGTTCGCCTACCCGAAGAGTTTGTTTCTCCCGCCCGACGCAATCCCGTTCACGCTGACAGAAATAGACGCCCGGCTGAAAACGCTGATCGCGTTTGGCACCGACATTTTCATAGTTGGCGATCACGAGAGCATCCGTTTCTGGAAGAACGGCTCAGGCTTCGACGCGGCGGGATTGGACTACCTAATCCAGACACGCACGGAGTATCACATCCGCCGCCGACAGGAGCGCACCCTGAAGAAGGGCGACCGCGTGGCAGTGCTAGGTCGCGGAATCGCAGTGGTCGAGCAAACTGGCGACAAAGAGGTTGCGGTTGTGCTGGGTAACAGGCTCGTGCTGAAGATTGCTCGCAAGGACATCGTCCTGAATCAACAGAACATGCGCTGGGAATGCGAAACCAACAACGCCCCTGAGGTGAACAACGCCTTGCGGAAACTGTCACTCATCTGACTCAAACGAGCGGGTTGTTGGCGTGAAGGCGATTTTGCGGCAACAATGGGCGAGCGGGGATCATCGAGCCCCCACGTGAGTGCCATTCCTCAACTCTTGGACAAAAGCTAAGCTCTTAATTGAGCAGGCTTCGGGGGAGGGCTGCTCGACTGACGTCCCATGACTCTTTGAGCCTGGGGCGTTTTGTTTTGATCCCGTCGTTGGTGTAATTGATATTTCGCCAGTTGACCAGGACCTTCCGCAGAAACCGTCTTGGGTTTAATTTGCGAGTGATAGGATTGCTTCATGCCAAAGACACTGATGCAGTCCGTAGTCAGCGAACTCCAGAAGGAACGACAACGACTTGAGGATCAACTGCACCGCGTGACAGCCGCCCTGACCGCCTTCGGGAAGGTCTACATGTATGGAAGTCGACCGAAAGGTGCTATTGCAACTCGCAAAAAGCGAACCATTTCGGCTGCGGGACGCAAGAGAATTGCGGCCGCTCAACGGGCGCGGTGGGCAAAGATCAAGGGGCAAAAGGTTGTTTCAATCAGTGCCCGCAAAGGACGCACCATGTCCCCAGCCGCCCGTAAAAGGATTGTCGCAGCTCAGAAAGCGCGCTGGGCAAAGTGGCGGAAGACGCAAAAGAAGGGCTAGGTTCGCACCCCAGGAAGTGTCCAGCAAGCCGGTCAATGAGTGTAATCGGGATGTTACACTAATTGACAGTCTTGCCTTGCGCTCCTGCCCTGGCGATCACCTCACATCCATACGTGACAATCCTCACCGACATTTCGCGCAAATTGGTGTTAGATCCACATGCTTCGCCTCTCCGAAGCGCGGCTCCCGCCCGTTGAGAACACGCACACCCCCTGAGGCGAACATCTTCTTCCCCGTGGACAAACAATCTGCTCACTACGGCGGATTCAACCGAGTTACGTCACGGAGGATAGTTATGAAACGCATCACTATTTTGATCGTGATTCTATGCACGTGTTGGGCGTCGGGTGCGTGGGCGCAACCACGAACAGTCATGCAACGCATGGGGAGACGTGTAGATATTTCCCGGTGCACCAGATGGTCATGACCCCTGAACGTCAAGAACGGCTCGTCAACGCTGTTCTCCTCTACATAGCGCTTGGTTGTGTCCTGGTTGGCGCTGCCCTACTGTTTCTTTCAGCCGCCGCCGCAGACTAGTCTCATGGACAGCCGATGACGCGGTCAGGTTACATAGAAGCATATAGGGAGTTTCCTGAGAGTTACGACGTAGCTAGTTATCTGGCCAGGCAGTTGCAGCCCCGCGATCGGCTGATAATCTCGTGGTCGGCTGGACCGGAGTCCGTAAACAGGCGTTAGCACTCATTGAGAATGGCCGACCAGGGTTAATGAGCGACATCGCGATGTTGCAATCTGGGGTTTCGTCAACCGTGTACTGCTCTGACGTTCACACTCATCTGATGCTTACAGCTCACCGACGTATCTCTTGTGCCGGCAGTCCACCCAGTCACACCGCCAGAAATCGGGTTCGTCAATTCCATAGTGCAGAAACATCTCGTTTCCACATTTCGGGCAGACTGGCTGCTGTTTCAGGTTGTCTTGAGCTTCCTCATTCGTGACTGCGCCTCCCGTGGAGCGACGGAGCCGATCTATGGCCTGCGTGACGATGATTAGCTCAGGACCGTCCACATAAAGCTCCGGCCAGCAGAAATCGAAAAGCAGTTGGCCGATCTGGCGATCGCTCAATCCATTCAGGCGATCACTCAATGCGCCACCCAGAACCATTGCGGTCAGTCGATCAATGAGGAGCGGAGACTCGCCCAGTTTCCGTTGACGCTCGATCAAGTAGCGGGTGCTCCTCGGTTCATCGTCGAACTCATCGTCTAATTCCACAGCCACACCC
>OBLU010004049.1_pt1 | contig 13243 bp, 6 predicted proteins | sample 1518681 | NCBI WGS metagenome assembly OBLU01 (sample SAMEA3539304, study PRJEB22396) | soil metagenome | biome: tundra; feature: field; material: soil | place: USA | collected 2010-05 | depth 0.15 m | reverse complement strand
GCAGGCCAACAGCGCGCCGTCGCTGACGATCCAGGAGACTACGCACATTCCCGACGGCTTCTACCGGGCGAAGGTGGAACTTACTTGGCCCGAGTGGCGTGAAATGGTGGATTCGCTTCCGCCAAGCCCTCTTCGGGACCGTCTCGGAGCCGCAGACGGCAAGAATGTGCAGAAGGACCTGCAACGAGGGATTCTGTCCGATGCCTTGGCGCGTGGCGAAACGATCACGGGAGTGTCGCTTGTAAAAGGGCACCACGTCCGGCTACGCTGAGGACCTTTTGAAGATGTCCAACGTCAGCGTGGTTCAGTCGAACCGTGGGTGAAAGGTGTCCAGTCGCGAGAGCCCAGATGAGTAGATAGGCGGATGTACAATGATCTTGTCGTGAGACAACAAGAAATCGAGCACGAATTCACATGCCCACACCAAAACTGAATGCTGAAATCATCGCCGCCGCCATCGAAGGATTCGAGTCGCAAAAGAGACGAATAGATACTCAAATCGGGGAACTCCGGGCCATGTTGTCCGGTAGCGGTGCCGAGGGGACCGCCGCGCCGGAAGCGCCCACACGGAAGCGCAAGGTCAGCGCCGCCGCCCGTCGCCGTATGGCAGAAGGCCAGAAAAGAAGATGGGCAGCAATAAAGGCGGAATCCAAGGCACCGGAATCAGCGGACAGGCCGGAGACCGCAAAACCAAAGCGGAAGATTAGTGCCGCTGGCAGGCTTGCGATTTCCGAGGCTACGAAGCGTCGGTGGGCGCTCAAACGAGCCGAGGCGGGCGCCGCCAAGAAAGGTCCGGCCCAAAAGGCCGCCAAGAAAACTGCGAAAAAGGCCAGTGTGAAGCCGACGAAGAAGACTGCCGCCAAGACAGCCGGACAGGCCACCATGTCGGAGGCTGTTGCTCAGTAGGATGCGCACTAAGCCACGCCCTACGTTACCGTGGGAAGCGCAAGCGCCAATGGAGCGGACATTACGGCTCGCTTCGCGCGCCCGTTTGGTCAACGCGTCAAATTCGGTGGTGTGCCTGACTACGACGTGAAGCCCTTCGCCGAAGAGGCCGCCCGGACTCTCTGTTGCGCCGGTGCCGCATCGGGCCGCGACTTCGCCGGTGCCCGATGGATGGGTTTCTGCTCGACGCGTTCCCCTGTCTTCGCGAACCGAGACCGTTCGTAGCGCCCATCTCAGCATAGGCCGGGCCTACGCTTGTGTAGTTTTGGGAAAGGCGGTCTAATGAGCGTTGATCTGCCGTTGGGAAACCTCATCATAAGAGTGATCGATTTTGGTCTTGGAGCATTATGGCTGAACTGATAATGATGGGCAGCTTCATCACCGCATCTGAGCGGCACGCTGCAGAAGTTCTGCGCGGGCTTCCCGAGAAGTGGCTTGTGATCTGCAACAAGGAACTCGTATCACCGAGCGCTACGACATATGAAGTCGATTTTATCGTAGTTGGGGACCACACCATCTTCGTCATAGATGAGAAGTCCTGGCGGGGTGCAATCTACGGAAACGAGAACGTCTGGATTCTCTCCGGTTCTGAGCCTCGCCCGAATCCTCTCCAGAAAATCAGCCACGTTGCACGTCAACTCGCGAGCGTATTGCGGGGTAGAATCCCCTTTTTGCACAATCTCCCGCCATCGGCACACTTTGTACATCCTGTGGTCCTGATGTCCGACCCCGGGGTTGAGTATCGGATACAGGATCCGCGTGTTGGGAATCAGGTGGTTCGCCTCGCCGACGCGCTCGACGAACTCACCAGGCTTGACAAGGCGCTTGATAAGGTCACACTGGAGCCCGCAAGAGATAAACTCCGGGTCGAACTGACTGGGCTGAAGAATCGCCCACAATTCCCTCGTTCCATAAATTCCTACACGGTCAAGGAGGTCCTGCCCGGAGGGCCACGATATCGCGCCTTTCTCACTGAACACCGCGGCGGGGCGAAACGATTGCTCAAGCTGTATGACCTTGATCGAGACCTCCAACCCCGCACTTTCTTGGAAAGGGAATACTATGCGGTTCTAAACGCGAGTCGGCAGCGCGTTTCGCCCAGTGTCGATCCCTTCTTCTTCTGGGGTGACGACCAGTACATGGCGATTCCGTTCCACCTTCCCGAAGGACACGCGTTTCGGAATCCGGCCCCGAGCGATCAACTCCATTCTCCCCGATACTCACTCACCCTCACCATATCGGCATTCGAAGCATTGAAAGTGTTGCACGGCTGCGGGATTGTGCACCGTTGGATTACCCCAGATCGGATATTCGGTAGGGCCGGATCGTCAACCCAAACGGTCGAATTCTTCGATTTTGCCTTCTGTCATATCGATCAGCAGCAAAGCATCGCGGCAGAGCTTGACGTTTTGCAACTTGAAGACGTATTCCTGGCGCCGGAGTGCAAGGTTTCGTTTAGCTTTGCTACAAAGGCAAGCGACGTATATGGCTTGGCGCTATCGCTGGCCGTCCACCTTGCCGGTCAGGAGCCGTCCGCGGAAGAACTTTCTGGTTCGTCTTTGTCTAAGTGGATTGACGGATCCATGCGTAGTGTCGCCGCACATTGGCCAGCCGCGGTCCTCAAAAGCATAATCTCCTTCCTACAGCGTTGCACACAGGAAGACGAGCGAAAACGCCCGACTCCGGAAGAAATTGTCGAAGGGGTGCGCGCACTACTGGGACAGTGGGATGGCTCAAATGAAGCCCAGCGACCTGATAGTCCGCAAACGCTTGGTCAGGGCCAATATCGTGTGGTAAGGCAGCTTGGCAGTGGCGCAACAGCGTTCACCTATTTGGTCGAGGACACGTTCATCGGGGGCATGTATGTACTCAAGCGCATCCGGAACCAGGCACTGGCTCAACGCCTTGCGGGTGCGGAGTTCAGGGCACTGCGAGATCTGAATCATCCCAATCTGCCGCGTGTGTACGACGTTAGGCCGGGAGATCAGGACTTCCAACTGAAACTCGAATACATTCCAGGCTGCACTTTGGATACAGCCTGGGATCAATACCAAGAGCAGGTCGGCCAATGGTTGTTGCTCGCCAGATCTTTGCTGGGGGCACTCGCGTACCTGGAGGACCACGGCATACTACATCGGGATCTCTCGCCGCGCAATATTATCGTCCCTGACGAGGATCAGGGAAGAACGTGCCTCATTGATTTTGGCATGGCTCGCCTCCGTGAGGAGCAGACTCAAAGCGCGGTGGGGACTCCACTGTACCGCGCGCCCGAGGCAGCGCGCGGTGTCTGGAACGCCTCGTCTGACGTTTATTCCGCTGGCGTGATTCTGTTCAGGGCACTAACGGGCGCACTGCCATTCCCTATTGTCGACGAAGAGCCACAAAAGGAGATCGAGGCTCCGCTTTCCCTGGATTTGGAAGCCCGTCTAGGGAAGCGAGTGATCCAGGTTCTTAGGAAGGCGGTTGGGCCGGCTGATTTCCGCTATGGAAGCGCACAAGCCTTCCTCGATGACATCGAAGTTACTTTATCTACGCCTGAGGTGGCCGCGGTTGCCGACGGCGCTGAGATCCGCTTGGAGTGGGTGCGTGAAGTCCGTGGCCTCTACCGAAACAGCGCTACCGGCAATGGGAACAATCGCGGTTTGGAAACTCCATTCGTTCGTGGGATCTACGTGCCGACGCTGCTGGATACTGCGCTCCTACCCGAGGTCCTTTCGGGCCGTAAGCGCCTGGTTTTCTTGACTGGCAATCCGGGGGATGGCAAAACGGCGTTCCTTGGTAAGCTTCGCGATCGTCTCGAGATGCTCGGTGGCACACCGCACGAAGAGAGTCGCTATGGGTGGGAGTGGACGTTAAATGGAATCCGATTTAAGGCGATCTACGATGCGTCCGAATCCCAGGACGACGGCCGAAAGCACGCGGACCAGGTTCTACAGGATGCTTTGGAGCCATTCCAGGGGCAAGCCCAACCCGATCTCGCCGCGTGTCCCGTTGTCCTGATCGCCATCAATGACGGTCGGCTACACGAGTTTTGCGAGTTGCAGCGAGTCCGGTTTACTTGGCTAGCTGACCAGATCGAGGCCGTCCTGTTTGGCAACGGCGATGTTGCAGGCCAATTGGCCCTGATTGACTTGAAGCGCCGCGCGTTGGCTCAACTCCCAAACCACCCCAATAGCCTATTTCGAAGCATGCTCTCCACGTTGGTTCATGAGTCCAAGTGGCAGGACTGCGATCTCTGCATCGCGAGGACTGATTGCCCAATTAAATTCAACGCTGACAGTCTTCGGCAGCCGAATACAGCCCGGCGGTTAGAGCATCTCTTTCTGATTCAACACTGGCGCCGCAACCGGCGGGCCACTATCCGAGACGTGCGCTCGGCCTTGGCCTTCGTTATCACTGATAACCTCTGCTGCGATGACGTTCATTCCGAACGCCTGCGTCCGAGTTCCGGCTTTCGTCTACGGCGTTTGCCGTTCTATGACACTGTGTTCAATGCGACCAATGAGAATGATGAACTGCTCCGCGAACTGGCCGGACTGGACCCAGCATGGCGGACACATCCTCGGCTTGAGCGCTTCCTGCACTTCCACCGTCCTTCCGAGCGCTTTCCTCAGATCGAACACTACTTACATCCGGTCCCCGGCCGCTCACCGAATCCCGGCACCGCCCGCCCCGAGACCTGGGGTGACCGCTGGATTGCAGCGATGAAACGAAGAATATATTTCGAGGCCGATGATCAAAAGCTATTAGATGATCGATGGGCACTACCAGCAACGGCTCAGCTCCTACCGTATTGGTACCTCGATGATTTTGCCCAGGCGGTCTCTGGCCAATGGTCCGAGCAGCAACTCCGCCAACGGCTCCTCAGTGGAATTTCACAGTCAGAAGGCGTTCCATATGAGTCTTCGCAAGGGCGCTTGTCCTTGACCCTGTCGAAAAACAGCCAAGAAGAACTAACGGTCATAAAGCAGTTCGAGCCGGGCCAGTTTTGCTGTTCGTCCGACCAAGAGAGTAGCCCATATATCGAAGCAGTTCCTGACACGCTCGAGCTCACGCACTTAGAAGGCAGCCCCACGCTTCGCGTCACTCTCGATATGTTTGAGCTCCTCTCACGTTTAGCCGACGGATACACGGCCACAAGCCAGGAATTCGAGCCATTCCTTATTGAGTTGGAGGAGTTTAAGGCGATGCTGCTTCGAAAACCAGTAAAGGAAGCACTCCTATTGGAAGGGCGATCCCGATTACATCGCGTCACAATGCACGACGGGCGAGTGGAGATTGGAACAGCACTATGAGCATACTTCTTCCGAAGCCTTCCAAGGGTATCAAATTCGACTATATTTTCAGCATTGACATGAACGACTTCGACGTCGAGATGCTGCTGCCGGCGCTTTTTCATCTGATTCGAACTCGAGGTGCTCCGATTGGAAAGGCAAATGACCCCGAGCTTTTTAGTAGCTATCTAGATCGCCTGACCCAGCACGATCGGTTGCGAGGATTCTCCAACAAGAAGCACTTGCTGGAACGTTGGCTGAGAACAAGCGTCGTCAAAATGGGCTTCAAGGGCCGCGCCCATTCGAGCGAACAAATATCGTTCCTTTACCCAAAAACCATGCTGAGCTACAAAGCTGGGTGGCCTAAGGACATCACGCGTATCAGAAGCGTGCACTATTTCGTTTACGCCGGGCTCCTGGCCAAGGTGAGCAGTCCGGCTGATCTGGATATGTTGTTCCGTCAGGCTTTCGGTAGCGGGCTCGTCCTCGGCGACGGCCCACAGTTCGATGGGCACTATGACGGTGAAACCGATATCGATCTTGAGGCGCTCCTGTCGATCTGCTTCACGGACCAGTTGACGCCCGCAGGTGTTTCCTTCAAAACCCTCGCGGTCAAGGCTGATCCGCAGCTGCCTTTGCAGGCCAGCTACATGGCTGAAGATATTCTCAACTTGGTTGACTGCTACAGGGGCAAGATCTCCACAGCGGTATTGACTCGTTTTCTGCTGACACTCATCAACCTCCATCTTTTCGTCTACACACTTCGGCTGATGGCTTGGGTGAGCCGGCTTGCTGATCCGGCATCGGTTTCCGGCGAGCATGAGATCTTCGTCGATTGCACCGGGATGCGTGGTTCGTATGGCAGTGAGATCGCGCGAGCGTGCGTTGACCGCGACCTGGAGATGTTGGAACGATACACGCGCACCGGGTTGCGCCTGCGGACTCTGAATCGTTTTGTCGAGTCCGCTAATGATCTTCGCACGGCAGCTCCTCCGAAGGACAAACAAGCCTCGGACTACCTCAACTATTTGTTGGGGCTGGCCGAGCATGTTAAGATCGCCGCAAAGGCAGAGAACGAGTTTGAGTCGATTTTGCATGCTAATGGATTGGCAGACGAAGAGTCACCAGAACAGGAGTCGGATGCCACAGCGTTTCTCCGTGCCCTTCGGGACGAATATACTGGAACCTCTATTGATCGTCTAGTTGAAGTTCTGTACGCCTCCCAGCGCAAGTCTGCCATAAGCAATGCAACGAGGTGGTACTACTCGGTGGCGGGGTTTAACCGCAGTTACGGTTTGCTGTCCGGCAATGCCGCCGGTGGGCGGCGCGTGTCGCGCTACACAATGAGCAACGAGCTTCTCAACGCGCTTGTTCATGTTGCATTGGCTGATTTTGGCCAAGTTATCGGCGGTAAACGGGAGGCAGCAACCCGATTGTCCTTACGTACCTTTCTGCAGTGGCTACGGGATCGGTTCGGCATTCTGCTCAATGTCGCACCATCCGCTGACAGTTCGAATGAGGCAGTGCAGGCCGCGAACGTGAACTTCGATTCACTAAAGACGCGACTGAAGCAGATCGGGGTTTTTCAGGACCTGTCAGACGACTTCCAGGCCCAGTACATTCGACGGAAGCCGAGTTCGGCTACTGCGGAGGTGAACGCATCATGACAAATGTCTTCCAGATATTGCTGCCGTCTCTCGCTGAGGCGGTAGCAAGGGAATTTGCTGGACGCGGCGCTGGTCATTGCGTTCGGGTCGATAATCTTAGCTATAAAGACGCAGTCGCCCTGTGCGAGCTTCTTCGCGATTCTGAACGGGAGGCATTCGTAAGTTTCGTACTGAATCCAGATCCGGCGCAAAGTTTCGAGTTGCGCCCAGACCATGCGGTCGAGAAGCGCAATCCTCCAAACCCCAGCTTTTGCCTGATTGTGCCGCGCGACTTCAGCGCAGAGGTCCCCAAGTCATTAGAAAACGCTTTTTCGGTTTTCGATTTAGGGGGCTTTTTGACAGGCACGGAAGACGAGTTGGTTGCGTTTCTCCCGGAGGACATCCGCACGGTGATTCGTAGGCTCAAGGGCCGACTCAAGGGCAGGGCGGCGGTCTCTGCGGAAGACCGGATCGCGTACTACCTGGATCTCAAAGAGAACCCTGGTTTATCCACTGCTGGGCGTTCTTTATGGCGCCTTGGACTTATCCCGGATTTGCGCGACGATTTCCTTAGCCGCATTGAGCAGAATCGACGATCTGTTGATGCGATCTCCCGCCCCGCGCGCCCTCAGAATTCAGCCGCTGAACGAATCGCTGAACTAGGGTTGCCGAGCGGGGACTTCAATCGGCGACTCGTTCGTTTCCTAAGTTCACGTGTGCTACACGATGCAGGCGGTTGGCAGCGTCCGATTGCAGAGGATACGGCCTTCGGGGATCTCTCCTTTGATCATTGGCCATTTCCTGAGCACCAGTTTTTCGACCTTCAATCGATCCAGGTCGAGCCGTTCTCCGACAGCCACGGAGAAGTATCGCCTTATTGCCATCTTGAGCAACCGGCGGGTATCGGCACGGCGCTGGTCGGCAATATTGGTCCGAAAAAGAAGATTACGCTGAAGTGGATAAGCGATCCGATCAACCCGAGAGGTGTAACGCACTGGCATTTGGAATTGATACCTGCCCGGAGTCAGTACGGCGATACCGGCACTTCCTTGGTGGTAGAGAAAGTAAAGGCCAGTTCGAAGCCCACCAAGACTGCACGGATCAAGCTCGACCTCGACCTTGAAGAAATAGAATACCGTGCGGTGCAGGTTCGTGTCAGCGCCCTTGGAAGCGATGGGCAAGCCGTGTGCGACTCGGCGGGCGAGGTCGTCTCAGGGTACTCCGACGAATTCTGGCTCACCCGGGAGGAAGATGAAGAGGGCGTGGATCGGCTGCGTAAGCAGACGGATATCTCGCTTCCGCTCGCCAGGTTGCGCGCTTCCTACGCCCTGCCGCACAATGAGGCGGACCTTCCCGAAAGCAATCCGCTCTGGCAAGAAGAAGATACTTCGTTTTCGTTGCAGCTCCGACGAAAGATCCTCGTTCGTATGGCGACCAGCCAAGTGCTGTGCAAGATTCAAGATCACATCCTGGAGAACCCCAAAGCAGGGTGGCTGTGGGCAGATATCGAGTCTGAAAAACGGCTTTCGCTTGCCGATGTCCAGTGGGACGCTCTACCTGAATCCATTGTCGAACAGAAACCTTGGGCTGATTTTCTGAAGCAGCGGGACCAGTTGTGCCGGGAGCTGCGCGGTCGCGATGCTCGTCGCCGCGTCGAGAGCGCCGACTGGGATGATGTTCTGAGTGATCGGGTCCGCAAGTATGCTCGTTCGTACCGAGACCTGTTGGAGAATGTCGTCGCCGGTGCTGAACCCGAAGTGTTGCGGTGGGCCCTTACATTGGATACGATGCAACTCCGGCTGCTCTATCCGGGCGGCCGTGAGGCTACCGCTGCGGTCATTTTGCCGCTTCACCCGTTGCGTCTCTTGTGGTACGGAGCGTACGCCGAGCTTCTCGAGCACTGGCGAACCGCTCTCGTGGCATTGCCCAAAGCGGAAAGGCGGGATGCACTTGACTTTGGCATCGCCGAGCGTCTGGCTCCGGCCCATATGCCGTTGTTTGTCCCAGGTCAAGGGGATCAGGTCCATGTATTCGCACAGAATCTCGGCATCTTCATTGGAATTGCATTTCCGGCCGATGTCCCAGAACCGGGCCGATTGTTGATGGAGATCTCTGATCTTCTGGGACTTCCGGCCGAGTTGGTGAGTTTCACGGATTTTCCCCAAGAGAAGTTGACCCAAAACCTCTTGGAGTACCAGCATCTACACGACTACGCGTCGAGCTTTCGGATAAGCGTAAGCAATGCGGGTGACGGACGGCCCATCATTGACGGGCTCCGACAGATGTACGCGAGTCTTGCAGACGAGTTTGAGAGCAGAGGCGGAATGCCTCGTTTGGATCTCATCGCGCATTATCGAAAGCCGTTACCCCTGAGCATTCCGGAAGCCGACAGATTCAGGGGATGGTTGGAAGGACAGGGGACCACCACGAAGTCTTCACATTTGGCGCCTGTATTCCAGCTCGCAATCCGTGCCGAGGATCAGCTCAGCACCCCGCCAGGGGGCGACGTTAATCTCGCGATTCTATTTGATGAAAGCCTTGCGACTGTGGCCGAGCAGCCAGTGATTGAGGGCCAGGATAGTGCCTCCGGATACGGACTAATTACTCATCTCGTCTCTCGCTCCGCGAGCGATTCTAATAAGGCATCCTGGACCCATCAGGCTGTTTTTCCAATCAGCGGGGTCCGTGAGAAGCACCCCGTGACGCCTGGTTACACGGCTGACTTGATTGATACGCAGCGCGCAATGCTGCTGGCCGAACAACAGCGCGTAACTCTAATGCACAGCGAGTCCCTGCTGCTTTCATTGGTCGTTCATCTTGACCAGCAGCATCGTGATCGGCTAGACCGGGTGCATAGGTCAGCCGACTGGGTGCTGGTGCTTGATCGCTATATGGGGATCGATCTATTTGATGACCCGCGCAATCCATTTCTGGCTGAATCCACAAGGAAGTACCTGTTGGACTACGCTCCGGAATTTGTCGAGGGTTTGGGGCACAAGCTGATCGTAACCACCTCCTGGCGAGAGGAGATAGAAGAAGTTCTTCGCGCAGCTATGGCCGATCTTGGTTTTCAAGCTGTGGAGGAGAGCGTCGGCGAGGCCCTGCAACAATTGAAGAGCATCTCTGGACGATTGGCATTGCGGCTTATTCACGACAATACTCGGGCAAAGGAGGTGGCAGGGCTTGGAGCAGCTGTTGCATGGATGAGGGCGACTGGTGAGTTGGCCGATAGCATCCTGATTCCCGTCGATTCGCACCCGGAAATATTTGCGTCGGAGCCAAGCACTCCGCACACGGGTGACACTTCTGACATGGCCGGCAGCATGGCCCGGTGTGATCTCGTGCAGGTCAGAGTCTATGCTCGACGCCTCGACGTTACGTTCATCGAAGTGAAACTCCGTCGAGGCGCATCCACCGGCATGGATTTGGCGGATCGGATGTGCGATCAGATGGATGCGACGGAGAATCGATTCCGAAGGCTATTTTTCTCCGACCAGAAGCGGTTGGACCACGTTTTCCAGCGTTCAAGACTACATGCGTTGTTGAGATTCTACACGGCCCGCGCCGCCCGGTACGGTTTTTTCTCGGGAGACGGCAACGAAATTGCCCAGAAACAAACTGAGACCCTGCGTCTCTTGGCGAGGTTGGAGGGTGGTGTCCCGACGATGCGGTCGGCTAGCCGCGGATACATCGTTGACCTCGGTGGTACTGTTCGGGAACCGTTCACGCACCGAGGCGCGGGATTCCGAATTTTGACTGCACGCGATTTTGAGGAATCGACATCCTTGCGAACGGCCCACTCGGAGATCGCAGACTGAGGCAAGTGGGACACTGAAACCAAGGTCACCAGGCAAAATGATGGCAGGCTGGACCTCCGGAGTTGTGGCTGGCATGGGCGTGGGTGAGTGGTGTCCGAAGTGGACATAGCGTCTCCGAAATTCCGCGCGGGCCGTAATCCGCCCAAGATTTCCCCCTGTAGGCACAGCGGTCGCGATACGGGATGCGGTTCCCTGCGCTACACTGCGCGTATATGCAGCCGCAACCGTGCCCGAAGGATCCGGCGCGAGTCGCCGAGAATGGACGCGCCTTCGCCGGCAGCCAGCGTTGGATCCAGCATTACGCTAATTACGAGCAGAGCGATCTAAATGACGCCATCCTCCAGTCACAGGATTCTCTTCGGGGATCACGCGGCTTCCAGTGGGTTTCACCGCTGGAATCTGACGGCTTCACAGAGTACCGCGACGAGGCATTTCTCGCTTGTCTGGGCCTTCCTCATATAGGCGCGCAATACTCAGCCTGCTGGCCCCGGAACGGTCCCTGCTGGGACGCGCTGGCCATCGTGCGCCGCAACGACGAAGATGGCGTGTTGTTAGTGGAAGCAAAGAGCTATCCGGGTGAATTCTTCGGCAACGGATGCGGCGCCGGCGCCCGCTCGCGGAGTCGCATCGAGCATGCACTGGCCGCCACGAAAGCATCGTTGGGCGCCGATGCGCAAGCCGACTGGCTGGGCCGTCTCTATCAGTTCGCCAACCGCCTGGCGCACGTGTATTTGTTGCGCGAAAGGCTCGGAGTGCCGGCGTGGTTGGTCAACATTTGCTTCATTGGCGATTCTCACTCTCCCACTACTTTGGCGCAATGGCGGGCAGCGCTGCCGCCTGTTTACGCCGAACTCGGCCTCGGAGAGAATCTGCCTTTCGTCTCTACCGTGTTCCTCCAGGCGGACGAAGGCTCAAGATGAAGTCCAAATTCTGGGGACACCGCGTCAAAGAACGCGAGGGCACGCCTCAGTTCGTGATGCTGGCCAACGCCAACGACAGTTCGAGTTGCCGTCTGTTTGACGGGCGATCTGGCGCGCTGATCACCTACACCACTAGCCGCGGCGGGACCTACGATGCCGCTTATGGCAGTATCTTTCGGGATTGCAAGGGACTCCTTCCGCCCCCCGGCGTAAAGACAAGTGAACTGGTGGCGGGTCTGCCCCGGCATCACCTGGTTTTTCTTCAAGAACAGGTCGGAATCGCACCATTGCCCGCTCTCCCATCAGGTCCGCCAGCCGAGCGCGGAATGCTCGCGGGAACGAAGGAACTCATTGATGCCGCGTTCGGACTCGACGTCGCGCTCGATACTAAGACTGCAGCGTTGCAACTTTCCGCGTCGCCCATCTCGCTGAACGCGGCCACACTCTTGGATGGGCTGTACGAACGCATCGTGCGAAACTGGGATCGTTCGGAATGCCGCTCTACCCAGTTGTGGAGATCCTTCGCCAAGACGGACATAGCCCTGCACAACGTCAGTCCCGAGAAAACGCTCGAAAAAGCTATCGCGGAGTGGGTGCCGGGCTGGTTCAATCAGATTCCCGCCGCTTCCGGCCTGCTCATCGGTGTCGAAGAAAGGCTCCGGAATGTCGACCTCGGCCACTTCGTGGCGCCCGGTCATCTTGAACTCGTCGAGCTGAAGGCTGGTCCCAACGCCGACACTCCTTTGAAAGCGGCGGTCGAAATCGCCGGATATGGATTGCTTTACTGCTTCGCTCGCGCGCACAGCGTCCAACTGGGCCTTCCCAGGGAAAACCGGGTTCTGGATGCGTCGCGGCTCGATCTCAAGGTCCTGGCACCGCGTGAGGTGTACGCCGGGTACCGCCTCAAGTGGCTGGAAATGTCGTTACAGGCCGGCTTCCAACAGTTCTCCAGGCGCCGCTTCACTGGCGCATTGGAAATGAATTTTCTTTTCGAGGCCTTCCCAGACGATTTTAGATGGCCAGGCACGCCGGTGTACGAGCTTCCCAAGGTTCTGGAACGCCGGACGCCTGTAGCTTGGCAATGAGCGTTACCCCAATCCCGAGGTCGAAGTTGACGCCCGCATAGGCAACCGGATTATGCTCCAGCGTCGTCGAAGTCGCTGCACGGGCTGTTGCACCGGAGAAACACTCAGGCCGCAACGAGCACCTGAATAGCTCTCGTGATCTGGGTATCCTCACCCGCCCACGCCGCCTCCGGAGAAAAGGGTTCTGATACATCTGGGGCAACCCCTCGCCCTTCAAGAATCGTGCCGGCCCATGTCCGATACTCGACGACCGGCAGAGCCACCCGGTAGCCATGACCGACTTTGAACGAATTCGCGCCGACCACTCGGCCAGGCGTCTTCTCGCCGACAATCGTTGCCAGTTTGTTTTCGGCTGCAAAGGCCGCAATCATCTCGCTGGCGCTGGCGGAATGCTGATTTACCAAAACCACGATTCTGCCGTGAAAGGGCTGCCGTCCCAACCCCTCCGTCTTTACGGCCACGGACTTGTCGCCAAGGCCGAACTTGAGTATCAACGGAAAGAGGCCGAGCTTCGAAGACGGGATTCGGTCGAACACCGGCAGGGACTCCTTGTCG
>OBLU010004048.1_pt1 | contig 13247 bp, 9 predicted proteins | sample 1518681 | NCBI WGS metagenome assembly OBLU01 (sample SAMEA3539304, study PRJEB22396) | soil metagenome | biome: tundra; feature: field; material: soil | place: USA | collected 2010-05 | depth 0.15 m | reverse complement strand
CGGGCATGGCCTTGCAGACGGTCACGCGCTTGCCGGTAATCTCGACCGTATCGCCTACGGCAATCCCGAGTTTGTCGAGGTCCTCCGGCCCCATGCGGGCAATCCCCCGCCCAACGTCCCGGCTTAGCGCCTCAGCAACCTTCAGCTTCAAGACGGCAACGTCCACACTCTCCGTGTTCATGTCTGCTTCCTCACTTCACACACTTGATTTCAACTACGCCGTTGTTGCAGGTGACTTGCATCTTTTCGCGAGCATAGCTTGCCGATAACAGCACTTCTTTGCGGTACTGCTTCTCGCCGTGCGTGGCCGTAATGATCAACAGATCGTCCTCTACGGCGATTTGCACATCTTCCACGCTGATGCCGGGCATCTCCGCCACGATCGATACGTGGTCTTCTTCCTCGAAGACGTCGACTACGGGCTCGCGAACCTCCTGCACCACCGAGCGCCCGGATGCCCGGTCCTTGCGGATGTTCCCGAAGGGTTCGATGCGCGGACGGTCATCTCCCAGCCCCACCTTGACGGTGAACCCATAGATGCCTTTGACTTCCTTGCCTGCACCGTGGATCTCGCCGTTGCGAGAGAGTTGTTCCCCGGTTTCGGAGAGCTCTCCCAGTTTCTCAACCAGATCCCCGAAACCCTTGAGGATCCCGCCCAGCCCCAGATCGAAGCTGCCTTCGCCTTTTTTCTCATCGCTTTTCTTAATCATGTGCATGTACCCCTTCTTCAATCCGAATTCCGTACTCCTTCACCTTGGTGTGAAGGGTTTTGTAGTCCACCTGGAGAAGACGCGAGGCCTTGGCCTTGTTCCCCCCTGTTTTGTGCAGGGCGTGGACGATAGCGGTCCGCTCGACATGGACCGTGCTGCCTCGGACGATCTCCCGCAGCGACAGATCGCTCCGCTCCGGGCCGGGTGGGGCAGAATGCTCCGCCGGTGCCTCCTTCACCACCACCTTGCTTGCTTTGGCCCCCAATCCCAGATGCTCTTCGTCAATCACCTCCTCTGCCAGCAGTACGGCGCGGCGGACCACGGACCGAAGCTGGCGCACATTTCCAGGCCAGCGGTAGGCCAACATCGCCTCGACCGCCGCCGGCGAGAATCCCCGTATGAACTTGGAAAGCTCGATATTCGCGATGTCCATGAAGCGCTTGGCCAGGTAGGGGATGTCTTCGCAACGTTGGCGCAGCGGCGGAATAACGATGGTGTATTCGTTCAACCGAAAGTAGAGGTCGGAACGGAACGAGCCGCGGTCGCAAAGCGTTTCCAGGTCCGTCCCGCTTGCCGTCAGCATCCGGGTGTCGACCTTGATTGGCTTGGCCCCGCCCAGCCGGTACAGAGTTTTTTCCTGGAGCACGCGCAGCAGCTTGGCTTGCGAGGCCAGCGGCATGTTGGGGATTTCGTCCAGAAAGAGCGTGCCGGTGTGCGTTTCCTCGATCTTGCCCACGACCATCTGATTGGCCCCGGTGAAGGCGCCCCGCTCGTGTCCAAACAGCTCGCTCTCAAATAGCGCCTCGGGGACCGCGCCGCAGTCCACCGGGACAAATGGCTGCCGCGCGCGACCGCTTGCCTGATGAATCGCCCGCGCCACCACCTCTTTGCCGGCGCCGGTCTCGCCGACGATGAGCACACTGAAATTCGATTTCGCGACCCGCTCGATCGCCGCGATCACTTTGCCGATCGCCTCGCTCGGACCAAAACTCTCACGCGGCGAAAGCACCTGGTGGACGTGAGCGGTCAAGTGCTTCAACTCCACCTTCAAGCGCCGCTCATTCAAAGCCCGAAGCACCACCCGAGTGACCTGCTGGTGCTGAAATGGCTTGGCGATATAGTCGTGCGCCCCGGCGCGGATTGCCTCTACCGCTCCGAACACTTCGGCAAACCCCGTAATCAGGATCACCGGCAGATCGGGGTCGAGTTCCTTCGCCTTGCGCATTAACTCCATGCCATCCATACCCGGCATGCGCAGGTCGGCAAGCACGACATCGGGGTCCGCGGCACGGATCATCTGCAGTGCCTCGGTTCCATCTTTTGCCAATAGCGGCGTCAGACCCTCGAGTTGTACCACTTGGCCCAGCAGCCGGACCATCTCGCGGTCGTCGTCGACGATTAGTATTCTGCCTTGCACCGTCTTCATGCGGTCTTTCTTTACTTCAACCTGGGTAAACCGAGCGGGTAAGCGACACGAATATCCGAATCCAGAAACCGTGAAAGTGAGTGGAGCATCCCTATAAACAAGATTCCGGTTTCCCCATCACCTAAGGTCACGTTGATGCGATCCGCAATGAAGCGATCGCGTTTCTTGAGGACCGTGTCGCGCAGCTGGCGCTGGCGACTGGCGTCCTCTGCAGTTACCCCAGAGGCAAGCGCAGCCTTTGCGAGCTGATATTCCTCCACCAGCAGTTCGGGCGATTCCGTACCCATCACCCTCGCCCCACGGCTCTGGAGTTGCAACAGCAACCGGTGGTTTCGGCTCCCGGATTCTGCCAGCTCCGACACAATTTCCTGTTCGTGCTGGCAAATCGGCAATCCGTCCTGATAGACACGGACCGTGCCCGGGGTCAGTGGCAGGCGCGAAGCTACGCGCTCGATCTTGTCCCACATCTTCTCTACCGCGGCCACATTGCGCGCCAGACCCTGCCGCCCCACCAGGGACAGTTTCTTCCCTCGTATGGAAGCTGCCAGGGTCCCCATATCCGCCGCGGTGTGAATGATCGGTATGTAGACGAGCTTCCGTTTCCGGTCGCCCAGTGGGCCGGTATTCATTTGAGTGCATCATGATACTCTCGGTCTCCAGACAGGGCCTCGCTTCGACTCGCGGCCCACGACCTTCCCTTTTCTTGCCTGCTACGAACAAGAGGACAGGCCAGCGTCATCCTTCACATCGACCTAAAATATGTATCGGCCGGTTTCAGATTTGCATTAAGGATGTCGAAGGCGAAGGCAATTGATGCGCTTGAGATAAGCAAAGCGTTCCCCAGCAGGCTTCCCCACTCCTGAAGTGCCGTTAACTGGGCCGGCTGGATCTGGCCCCGGGCCTATCGGCGACTTCGAAGAGATTTGCAAAAAGGTTTGGGCATCCTGGCCCCCTTGGCCTTTCTGGCACTTCTTGGAATGCTCAAGTTGCTGGTTCCATTCGTGGTGCGGGAGACCGATCCCGTCTCTCGCCACCATCCTTTCAATAACTTGCACCGCCAACCGCGTACACGTCCCCAGCCCGTCGGAACCAGTCTGCGATCGGTGATCGTGAGCGATATCACAGTACAAAATCAGGGTTGGACGTATCATGCCATCTGGACTTAACTCAATCTTCTCGTGTGAGTCTAGACCCATTGGAAAGGCCGAATCACTATGGTCCGCGACGAAGATGCATTCGAGTATCACTCATCCAACCCCCCAGGCAAGATTTCGATCACCGCGACCAAGCCTTGCCTGACCCAGCGTGATTTGAGCCTGGCCTACACTCCCGGAGTAGCCGCTCCGTGCCTGGCCATCCAGCGCGAGCCGGATCTCGTCTACAAGTACACGGCTAAGGCGAACCTCGTTGCCGTAGTTTCGAACGGGACCGCCGTTCTGGGCTTGGGCAACATCGGTCCGGCCGCAGGCAAGCCGGTCATGGAGGGGAAGGCGATCCTCTTCAAACGCTTTGCCGACATCGATGTCTTTGATCTTGAGTTGGCCGCCAACGACCCTCAGGATGTCATCCGCGCCTGCCAGATGCTGGAGCCCACATTCGGTGGAATCAACCTGGAGGATATTAAAGCGCCGGAGTGCTTCATCGTTGAGGCGGAGTTGCGCCGGACCCTGAAGATTCCAGTCTTCCACGATGACCAGCACGGCACCGCGATTATCTGCGGCGCCGGATTGCTGAATGGACTGGAAGTCGCCGGCAAGCAGATCGGCCGCGCCAGGATTGTGGTCAACGGCGCCGGAGCGAGTGCGATCTCATGTGCGGGACACTTCCTCCTGCTCGGCGCACTTCCCGAGAACATTCTGATGTGCGACTCCAAGGGAGTTCTCTATGAAGGCCGTCAGGAGGGACTCAATCCCTACAAGGCTCGGTTCCTGCGCAAGACGGAACGCCGCACCCTTGCCGAGGCCTTGGTGGATGCCGATGCCTTTATCGGGCTCTCTGCGGAAGGTTGTGTTACCGCGGACATGCTGCGCCGAATGGCGTCGAATCCTCTCGTCTTTGCCTTGGCCAACCCCAATCCGGAGATCCCTTATCCGGAAGCAATTGCGGCCAGGCCCGATGCCATCGTCGCCACCGGCAGGTCAGACTACCCGAATCAGGTAAACAACGTCCTTGGCTTCCCGGGAATCTTCCGTGGAGCCCTCGACGCGCGTGCCACCGGAATCAACGAAGAGATGATGCTCGCCGCAACCCGCACCCTTGCCGATCTGGCCAAGCAGGACGTGCCCGACTCCGTTTGCAAAATCTATGGGCTCGACGACCTCAGGTTCGGCCCCAACTACATCATTCCGAAGCCATTCGATCCGCGGGTCGTTGTTCGTGTGGCAGAGGCCGTAGTTGCCGCCGCAATGCAGTCGGGAGTCGCCCGTGTGGACGTCAACCTAGAGGACTACCGTCATGGCCTGGAGAAGCGTCTTGGCACTGATCCCGGCGTAACTCGGGTCCTCATTCAAAAAGCACGCGCTAAATCGTGCCGCATTGTGTTTCCGGAGGGTGAGAATCCAACCGTTCTACACGCCTGCCGCGCCCTGGTGGACGAAGAGATTGCCAGGCCCGTGCTCCTTGGAGACGCCCAGAAGATACGCGAGCGCGCAATAGGACTGCGCCTGGATCTTGGCGCCCTGGAGATTATCGACGTTGAAACCCATCCCCGCCTGTCGTTCTATGCCGATGAGCTTTTTCGATTGCGGCAGCGGAAGGGGGTTACCCGAACCGAAGCGAGTGGACTCGTTCGAAACTGCAATATTCTGGGCGCCTTGATGGTGCAGCTCGGCGACGCCGACGCGCTCGTTACCGGCTTGACCACCCACTATCCCGACACCATTCGACCGTTGCTGCAGATCATTCCCCTCCGCCCGGACGTGCGGCGGGCATCCGGCTTGTACCTCACCATCACACCCCGCGGCAAGCTTTACTTCCTGGCCGATTGCACGGTGAACATCCACCCCTCTTCTGAAGATTTGGCCGAGATTGCGATCTGCGCAGCGGACACCGCCCGTCGCTTCGACGTTGAACCCCGGGTTGCTTTGCTCTCGTTCTCCAACTTTGGCAGCAGCCGCCATGAGTCCTCTGACCGAGTCCGCAGGGCGGTTGAGATCATCCACAGCAGGCGTCCGGAGCTTCTGGTCGATGGTGAAATGCAGGCGGACACCGCAGTGGTGCCCGAGCGGATAGAGCAGACCTATCCCTTCAGCCCGCTTCGCGGCGGGGCCAACGTCCTCATCTTTCCCAGCCTGGATGCCGGGAATATCGTCTACAAACTGCTGGCCTCCCTGGGCGGAGCGCAGTTGATCGGGCCCATCCTGATGGGCCTCGCCCGGCCGGTTCATGTCCTGCAACGCGATTCGTCGGTGTCCGACGTTGTCAATCTGGCAGCGTTGGCCGCGGTCGAGGCACAGGAGAATCTGCGCTCCACCTGACGCCGTGCTGATACTCTTCATCCCATATGTCAAAGCAAGTGTCTACCAGGAGTAAGGCTCTGCTCGGGACCGGAATTCCGGCAATCCTGCTTGGTTCGGGGTTGCAGCTTGTGCCGGGCATGCATGTCCCTGCGCTGGCAGTGCGCTGGCTGGGCTTATAGACGTACGGAGAAGTGCCCAGTGGATTTGGGCCACATGCCACTATTATCGGAGATAGCTCTAATTCCGGTTAACCCTATGATCTGTGCGAAATGCGGCGAAACCATGGACCAAACGGAGAAGGACACCTCCTCCGGACGCGATATTCGCGAATACAAGTGTTCCCGCTGCGGCTACTCCGACTGGGAAGACCGCGGCGATGCGTTGTGGAAGATTCTGCACGACGACAGGGAAGAATTTGAGGCCTCACGAATCACTCCCACGCCAGCCAATATCCCGGATCCTCAATCTGTACCCTCAGAGCCCCAACCGGACCCGGCACCCTCTCTCTGGAGTCGCTTGCTCGCGCCCTTCCGTAAACTATTTCTCCGCCTGCGTGCCCGGGGATTGCGGCTTTCTTTTCTGCCGCCGAAGAAGTCAATGTCGACGAACTCATGCGGCAATCGGGGATCGCAGCCTCACCGTGCGCTGGAGGAAACCAATCTGGCCTGGCGCTACGCCGACAACGGATTCGCGACGTCCGAAGCGATGGACTCATTGCATCAGCCAATTGTGGCGCTGGTGCAGGGAACTCTGGCAAGTAAGACGGGCAACGTGCTTGATCTGGGTTGTGGCAATGGAACATTGTTGGCGAAGATTTGTGCGGGGCGCAGTGACCTCATTCCTTACGGAATCGACGTAAACGACGCCGCGTTCGAGCACGCTGGGCAGCTTTTGCCCGACTTCGTCGAGAATTTTGTGAAGGGAGACCTCTTCGACGTTGAACTGTGGGCAAGTGGGGACCGCACGTATACACTGACGCTGCTTATGATAGGCCGCCTTCTTGAAGTGCCCCGGGAAAGGGCAATGAAGATGCTCGATTGCCTTCGCGTATCCAGCTCGCATGTGCTGGTGTATACCTACGACACACTTGAAAGATCGTTGGATGATATCGCGAGTCAATTCGGCGTAACGTTGGCGACGCCGCATTGTCGGATAGTTGCCTTCATCAAGGACTTTCGCGTCGGCTGAGAAGCCCGCGAGCTCGATCGGCGAAGCGGTGAACGCTCCATGGTCTCGGCAGTTGGGGAAGGAAGCGCCAAGTTGCTCCCTTGTTGCGTCCTTGACACTTCATCACTGAAAGTTGCCAATCAGCACAAACGGCGCCCAGTAATAAGGATGCGAGTAGCCCGTGGCACGCGTTGCCGCCGTCGGGCTTTCCACGGCTTGAACCCCGCGATCTTTCTCAGGTGTGGTCGACCCGCTTGGACTGCTTCGCAGCAGCGCCAGTTGCGCCTGGCGCAGTGCCTCCGCTTTACCCTCCCCAGGCGACTTCACCCATCGTGAGTAAAAATCGCTCATAAGCCGGCTGGTGCTTGCGTCGTTCACATCCCACAGCGTGGCCAGCACCGCCTCGGCGTGCTTCTGCTGTGCGACCTCTCCCAGGCTATCCATCTCCATTCCATCCTTGGTGGCGTCACCCCTCGCTGTGCTGCAGGCTGAGAGGGTCAGCAGCCGGGTGCCGAGAAAAGTGATGGTGGAGTTATTCAGTTTTGAAAGAGTCAGTGCGTATCCGGTCGGTGCGCCGCTCTCTTCCCCGCCCAGCATCAGATAAGGCTCTTGCCCCCCGCCTGTATCCTCCACAAAATGGCTGGCAATATGCACAACGGGAAAGTTGTCCTCCTCGCCCAGTTCGTTCTTCAAGGCCTCCAGCGTGAAGTGGTCATCGGTCAGCAGCTTCCCTTCCATCGGCCCATGAGACTCAGCCACGTCAGGGTCGTGGACGATGGCGTCCAGCTCCGGCAACACGCCGGGCAGCGCCGGAAGACCGTGATAGCTCCTGGACAAGCCCATCGCCAGCACGCTCAGCCCGTTTTCGCGGGCGTCCGGCGACGCGGTCATATGGCCATAGCTCTGCGGAGTGAACAAAACATTCCTGAAGCGCTCCAGCAGGTAATGGTGACCGTCGTAAAGTGCGGCCATCGGCAGGTAGCGCATCACGCCGTCCAGGGACCACAACAGCGTCGGGACGCGGCCCGGTGCGTCGGGAATCTTCTCCAGTGCACTCAATTCATCTTCCAGTGGAGCGACCACCATTGCGTACAACTCTGCCAATTCCGGTTTGGGGTTGGAGTTAGGCGTGCGCAGGTCCTTCCGAACCTGCAATGCCTTGCTGCGCAAATCCGCCGGCGTGGCCTTCAGTTCGAACTTCTTGCGCCCCTGGGCTCGCACCACAATTGCGTAAGCATGCGCGTCGCCCAGCAGAAGACGAATCCCCAGCACCCGCTGGTTCCGCTTCCCCAACTCCAACAGCGTGTTCTGCAGTTGACTCACATCCTCCTTCTCTTCCTTGTATCTTTGGTTCGCAGTAACGATGTCGCTCTTTTGTTTAAGCTCGGGGACAATCGTCGCCTCAAAGAAATTTGATACTTCGTCGTTTCCGGCCTCGATACGAGCATCCAGAGATTTCATGCGCGCGGTTTCCTCGGAAGTCCGCAACTTCTTGGCCTGCAGCGTGGCGTATTCAAAACTCAGGTTGGTGAGCGCGACGGCCGTTTCCTCCGGAACTGCCAGATCGCTTTGGGCTTTCTCCTGCGCTGAAGTCAGCTTCACCGGTTCGGTGGCCGCTTCCGGGCCGGTAGCCGCGCCCCGCACCACTTCGTTCAGCTCCTGCTCCTTCAGCAGGTCCAGAACTTGTTCCGCTTCGCCCAGATGGTCCGTCTGCACCAGCAATTCCGCCAGTTGCCGATAGGTGGCCGACTTCGATTGTGCGAATCCAGCCTGTACGTCTTTATCCAGTCCGGCAATGTTTCTGCGCATCTGCTGGAAGCAATTTACGGCGTCCTTGCCAAAGAAAACAGCCTCGTCGAGCCGCTTCCGATCGCGGAAGGAAAGCATCAGCGTGGTGTCAATGTTCCCCTCTAAGTCCGGATCGGTTGCGGCCTTGGCCAGCGCCAGCGCCGCCAACTCATTGCGGAGCGAGCTGCCAGCGTTGCCCAGCCTGCTCTCTGCCTGCCCGATCTCCCACAGCGCATACGCCTGTCCGTCCCGGTCGCCAAGCTCGCGGTCCATGAGCAGCGACTGGTTTGAGTACTCCAACTCGTTCCTCGCCTGGCCCAGATGCCCATAGACCGTGCCCATGCTGCCCAGGATGTCGGCGATGCGGCTAGGGCTATGTACCTGCCGCGAAATAGGAAGAGCCTCTTTAAGGTACTTGAGCGCCTTGGAGTCCTTCCCCTGGGACTGGTACACCCAGGCAATATTGTTCAGAACGGCAGCCTCAAGTTCATGGTCGTGTGCCTCGCGGCAAATCGAAAGCGCTTGGCTATAGTAGGCAAGCGCCTTTGGTTTCTGACCCAGAACATCGTAGGCCCAGCCCATATGGTCCAGCGTATCCAACTCGCAACTCCGGTCGGATGCGTCGCGGCAGATTGACAGGGCCTTGTTGAAGTAATCGAGCGCATCCTCCTTCTTGCCAAGATCGGAATAGACTGCGCCAATACCGCTCAGCGCTCTCCCTTCGTCGCCCCGGACATGCACATCGCGCGAGACCGTGAGGGCCTCCTGAAAGGAGTCCAACGCCTTCTGCTGCTGCTCCCAATGCCGGTAGATCAGCCCCATCTGGATCAGTGTCCGAGGCTCTGCATTGCGTTCGTGTATCGCCCGTTCGATGGTCAACGCCTGGGTGAAGGAATCCAGCGCCTCCTGGTTGTGCCCTGCTCTTGAATAGAGCAAGCCGATCGCGCCGAGCTCCGCGGCCTCATTCGTTTGGTTATTTGCCCCGCGCGCCTCGGCCAGTTTCTGCTGATGCTGGGTTATCTGCTGCTGCAGGGTCTCGCTCTGTGCATGCGCTGCGGAGAATTGCACCAGGCACACCGCGGCCAGAACGATGGAAAGGAACCGCCAGGGCGCGCGCGCGTGATGGAAACTGCTCATCTCCAGTGCCCAATTCTCTTCACTGGCTGCGATGGCTCGGTTGAAAGAAGCATTCCATGGAACCGGTAAGTCATATGTGAGTAACTCACTGTTTCCCCGGATAGATAATATTCAGCCCCTCTACAAAACGATCTGAGGTCGAGAACGCTGGCCGTCGAAACGGAAAAGTAACTCCTTGCGCGCCATCTTCCGGATACAAATCTCCGCGCCAGCGAATCGTGTATTTTGACGAACTGGCAACCGCATTCGTACCCACCTTCAGGATGGGGGTCTTCATCTCTGCAATGCCGTGCAGCATCGACCATTCCAGCGGCCATCGCAGCATTTGTGAGGTCCACTCCACCTCCTCTGCAAACCCGGAACGCCTCCCAACATCGGCGAGTAGCCTGGCTAGTTGCAGCGACCCAGCGCAATCGAATCTGCATGGAATGTGAGGGACAGCCTTCACGCCCAGATAGCGCCAAAAAATATTGGCCTCGCCCTGACCATCGATCTCCAGAAAATGACTATCGGCATCTGCCTTGCTGGAGTGGGAAGCTACCGCCCAAAGTAGTTCCTGGCGGTCCTGGTGCAGCATCGTCTCAACGAAAAACCTGCAACAGCACTCTGGATATCCCAGCAGCGAGCCCACTCCCGCTATGTCTCCATTCGACCAGGCACGGGCAAAGCGCTTCGCGTCCCTACGCGCTCCTATAACCGCCCGCATGGACAGCGCGGATGGTTCAGCAGCAATCGCGGAGCGGCCCGGCACAGCACTCCCATTCCGCTTCACCATCAAGGGCTCGATCGATAAACCTGCCTTCGCGCTTCGCCTCTGAAGATCGTTCCAGCGTTCCGCGGGTATCGTGCACAGCACGCATTGGCGCACATGCTCAACTACGGATAGCCACTCAATCTCCCGCCAAGCCCGGGCGATCTTGTCGATTCGCGGTTGCCAGTTCAGGCGCGCGGCATCGTGCACCCACACCCAGCGCAGAAAATCGGGAAGGGCGAAGTCCATGGTTTCGAAACCGGAGTCGACCGCCGCTCCGCTCGGACTAACCTTCGAACTCGGCCCGGTTGTCGCCAATCCATGTCTCCATAAGCGGGTTCTGCCCGTCTTTCCATGCCTCGAGGAACCAACTCTCAAGCTTGGGTCGCATCGCGTGAAGTGAGATTGGCGCCTTTCCTTCCCGCAAGAGCTCCTCTTCAAAATACTGGAAGAGCGCCATCCAGACCTCGCAATGCTCGCTGCGGTTGCGCCAGTCGTTATCGATCGCCGTCCCGGGACACTGCCCTTTGCACATCAAGAAGAACCGGCAGCCTCGACATCCTCCTGCCTCTTGATCCGCGTGATAGAGAGCCAGGTACCGTTCATAGCCCGGAAATTCCGCCTTTGCAAAGTCGATGCCGTCTTTGTTGGTGCGGCCACAGTTACTCCTCTGCCCGTGCCCTTCAACGCCGCTTACCGCAGCCGTAGTGTGCGGATCGCATCCCCGCCAAATGCAGGTCGCATCGCGGTCCTTGCCGAGCAAGAGATTGCGGATGTCGGTGAATACATCGATCTTCAACTTCGGAAAGTCCTTCTCTGCACGCGCGAAAAATAGAAATGCCGCGACATTCTCCTCGATCGTCAGCGCACATTTTTCGCGGATCGCCGGATCATCCACCTCAAGAATATGCATTCGTACAGAACCCACACCCAGCTCTTCAAGACTCTGAAGCCATGCCCGCAACACCGGCAACCTGTCGCAGGTTGCGTTCGAGCGGTGCAGGGTGACGATGACGTCAGGCGGCATACCCGCCCGGCATAGCATCTCAATTGCATTCAGCGTCCGTCGAGTAGCCTCGCGCGTAGCCTCCAGCGAACCGGCCCAACGAATGTCATTGAGTTCACCGGGGCCATCGCAGGAGAGCCCCACAGCAACCCGGTATTTCCTGAACAGCTCAATGTGCCGCTCATGGATCAGCGTCCCATTGGTCTGGACCCCATTCGAGCCGAACTTCTCCAGACCCCACGACCAGAGGTCTTCCAGTTCGGCCTCCGGCATTAATAGCGGTTCTCCGCCGAAGAGGGTGAAGTTGCTGCCTTCTTTTTCGATGGCCTGTTTCATCAGGCCCATGTCGTAGCTGGCCTTAAGGTTGCCGGCCGACCTTTGCGGATTCTGATAACAATACTGGCACGCAATATTGCAATGCACACCGAGTGGCCGCAATTCTACTGTCATGCACACCTCTCGGCGACACTAAGTTCATAAGTGCAGATTCGACACGTCACCAGCCCGATCAAACGTTGGCTGTGTCGCTGTGCGGCACATCGGTTCGGCGCGCATCGCTGTGCGGAACATCCGACCGGCGTGCGTCACTGTGATTCTGTGCCAGCATGGGACGCTGTGCGCCGGCTTTGTCGCTGTGCGGTACATCGGCTTTGCGCGCATCGCTGTGCGGCACATCGGCCACGCGCGCATCGCTGTGCGGGACGTCAGTGGCGGCGTCGCTATGCTTCTTCGGCGGTGGGGTAGCCGCTCGATCGCTGTGGTTTGGCGGCGGTGGGTCGTTCTTGGTGTCGGCCAGGGTTGCAGACGTTGCTGCCCGTGCCGCTGCCTTAAACAAATAGAGCGCGGCGATGCCGGTAGCAATATTCGGGATAAATGTCCTGCGCGAAATACCCGGGGCTTCCTTCGCTCCACCACCACGACTCCACAGTACGTCGTCACCCAGGTCGTGTTGGAGGACCTCACGCCGGCGGTTATCGTCGGCTGCCGTGGGAGATTGGAGTTTTTGCCGATTGAGAACGCGAATCAAAAGACTTACAGCTGCAACCAGAAGCAGAATCAATACAGACAACAGAATCCGCACTAGCATAGGGCCCTCTCTTGCCGGCAATTGCGCCGTAGACGGAACACGCCGATTGTTGCATGGAGTCTAGTTACCGGATCACCCAGTGTCAATGGAGAAATACCCCCAAACCCTACAACTTAGGTGCTATCTGGAGCGCCGCCTCACCCTGGGACCCTGGCTCCGGCGGACGTCCCATGTTTATGCTGTGACACGGATCACTTGATGCAGAAGGATTAAGCGCGTTAATGGGTGCGGCATCCTCATGGAGGTACCGTATGTCGTCAACAACGTCTCGCCGCGACTTTTTGTCTGCCGGACTGGCGCTTCCAGTCCTGGGTGCAGGTTCCAGCATGGGTTTTTGGGGCCCGGACACCCCCGCTCCCGAAGCGGCTTCCCCCATCAAGCTCAGTTACAGGACCCTGGGCAAAACCGGCCTGAAAGTCACCACCGTGGGATTTGGATGCATGATCACGTCGGACCCCAGCGTGGTTCAGCGCGCGGCCGATCTCGGCATCACCTACTTCGACACCGCGCGCGGCTATCAACGCGGCAACAATGAACGCATGGTCGGCGCGGCCCTGGGCAGCAAGCGCAAACAGGTTGTGCTCTCCACCAAGACGGAGGCACGCGACAAAGCGGGACAGTTGAGTGAACTCGACACCAGCCTGCGTGAGCTCAATACGGACTACGTCGACATCTGGTATCTCCACGGCAAGAACAGCCCGGCCGACATTCATGACG
>OBLU010004046.1_pt1 | contig 13250 bp, 11 predicted proteins | sample 1518681 | NCBI WGS metagenome assembly OBLU01 (sample SAMEA3539304, study PRJEB22396) | soil metagenome | biome: tundra; feature: field; material: soil | place: USA | collected 2010-05 | depth 0.15 m | reverse complement strand
CCGCATCGTCTGCGGCGTGCTCGGCGCCGTGCACGGCGCGTGTGAGCAGCTTCCAGAGGATGGCGCGCTCGTCTGCGTCGAGGGCTTGAAGGACATCGTCCTCGATGGACTCCTGCGCGCGGGCGGCGCGCTCCAGTGCCTGCCGCCCGGCATCCGTGATGTGGACGCGGTGGCGCCGGCGGTCCTCAGAGTCGCGGCGGCGCACCAGGTGGCCCAAGTCCTCGAGGTCGTTGAGCAGCAGTACGACGTTCTTGGCGTCCATGCACAACGCGTCGACCAGTTCCTGCTGTGGTGCGCCGTCGTGGTCGCCGAGGTAGCTCAGCGCCATCAACAGCCGCAGGTCCATCCCCAGCAGCTCCGGGCTGCTGCGACGCATGACCTGCTTGGCCAGCCGTGGCAGCAACATCATCGAGCTGGCTTCCTGTTGAGCAGTCTGTAAATCCATCTGCTGAAATTATACCCGATCTCACGGATCCTTCTTCAGGCAACTAGCATACTTGTTACGCCTTTTATATCTGTAACAGGGATGATTCGTGCTATGTTGCCTTCTCGACCCGCGACTCGAAGGACGCCGATGAGCACCACCTCCGCCAACCCCTCCGCCGCATCAAGCCCCAACCGCTGGGCCATACTGGCACTGCTGGGGGTCGCCCAGCTGATGGTCGTGCTCGACGCGACGATCGTGAACATCGCTCTGCCCTCGGCGCAGAAGGCGCTGCACTTCTCGACCGACAACCGGCAGTGGATCATCACCGCCTACGCCCTTGCCTTCGGCAGCCTGCTGCTGCTGGGAGGCAAGCTCGGCGACCTGTTCGGTCGCAAGTGGACGTTCATCGGCGGGCTCACCGGCTTCGCTGTGGCCTCGGCGGTCGGCGGATTGGCGCAATCGTTCGGGATGCTCGTGGCCGCCCGCGCCCTGCAGGGCGCCTTCGGCGCGATGCTGGCCCCCTCCGCCCTCGGGCTGCTGACGGTGACGTTCCAGGGATCTGGCGATCGACCCAAGGCGTTTGGGATCTTCAGCGCGATCGCCGCCGGGGGTGGTTCCCTGGGGCTGCTGCTCGGCGGGGTGCTCACTCAGGCGATCTCGTGGCGCTGGTGCCTGTATGTCAACCTGGCCATCGCGCTGCCCACCGCGATCACCGCCCTGAGGCTGTTGCAAAACCAGCGTCAGTCACACCGCGCACCCATCGACCTGCCCGGCGTCGCGATCGGCTCCACAGGTCTGTTCGCGCTCGTCTACGGCTTCTCCAACGCCGAGACCAGCTCGTGGTCAGATCCGATCACGATCGTGGCGCTTGCGGCCAGCGCGGCCCTGCTGAGCGGCTTCATCGCGCTTGAGCGGCGCGCCGAGCACCCGCTGCTGCCGTTGCACATCGTGTGGGACCGGGCGCGCGGAGGCGCGTACGCGACGATCGCGCTGGCCGGCTCGGCGGTGTTCGCCGTCTTCCTGTTCCTGACGTACTACATGCAGCAGAACCTCGGCTACTCCCCGCTGAAGACTGGCCTGGGATTCCTGCCCATGACCGGCATGATCGTGCTCACCGCCACGACCGTACAAACGAGGGTGCTGCACCGCACCGGCGCCAAGCCCCTGGTCATGACCGGCATGACGCTCGGGCTCGTCGCCATGATCTTGCTCACGGGGCTGACCCCCCATGGGGCCTACGCCAGCCATGTCCTGCCCGGATTGCTGCTCACCGGACTGGGGATGGGCTGCATCTTCGCGCCCGCATTCTCGACCGCCACGCTCGGGGTGAAGAGCACGGACGCCGGCATCGCCTCCGCGATGGTCAACACCTCCCAGCAGGTCGGCGGCTCGGTCGGCACCGCGCTGTTGAGCACGATCTTCGCCAGCGCTGCCGCCGGGTACGTATCCGCCCACACCAAAGCCGCAGGACTTGCCAGCGCGGCATCGATTCACGGTTACACCACCGCCTTCGACTGGGCGGCGGCGATCTTCGGGCTCGGTCTGCTGGTTGCGCTGGTCATCTTGCCGACAGACGGCGCCGCCCTCGCCCGCACCGCCCAAGCCGAAGCGAGCAGTGACCTCAACCTCAGCCTAGAGACCGTCTAACCCAACCGCCGGTGGCCGGCATCGCCAACCCAACCCCGCGTCCGCGCCCAAAGCCCAGGAGACCTGTGATGAACAACAAATCCAAGAGCACCGCCTCGCGGGCGGGAAACTTCACTTCCGAAGACGCCGCCCGCCGAGCGCTCGGCCGGCGGCGCACTCCGCCGGCGACCCCAACCGACCACGTGAACGGCGTGGCCGCCGGCGAGGCTTCGCCCGCGACACGGAGTGCACCCCTCCGTCGATGGTCAGTCGCCGAACTCATCGCCCGCGCTGTCGCCTTACCGGCCGCCAACGGCATTCGCCGCTAGGCACCCACCCACCTCCACCACCGACCGGGTGCCAACGCTGATCGCCACCAGCACGCCGAGCCCAGAGCCGGTGGAGCTGCGAGCGCCAGGACTCCCTGAGCGGCATGGCGGGCCGGCCGCAACCGACCGGCGCGGTCTGCGCCGGCGGCTCGTCACGGTGCTGGTGATCGCCCTGGGCGCGATCATCGCGCTGCTCGCGATCCCGGCTCTCCGGCCCGTGGTCCGGGAGATCGCCGCCATGAACCCAGGGCTGGTGGCCGCTGCCGTCGGCCTCGAGCTCGCCTCATGCCTAAGCTTCGTGATCATCTTCCGGCTCTTTTTCGGGCCGGTACCCACGACTGCGGCGCGCGAGCTGGCGTGGTCGCAGATGGGCTCGGGCGCTCTGCTGCCCGGAGGCGGCGCGGGTTCGCTCGCCGTCGGCGGCTGGTTGCTTCACCTCGCAGGGATGTCAACGCGGCAGATCGTGCAGCGCTCGAGCGGCCTGTTCTTCGTGACCAGCGCCATCAACGTCCTCATCCTCGCCGCCGCCGGACTCCTTTTGTTGCTCGGGATCGCCGACGGACCCCACGACGCGCTGCGCGCAGGGCTACCCGTCATCGCCGCCGGGGGCGCCAGCGCGCTGGCGCTCGGCCTGTCGCGTGTCACGCGCCGCATCTCCAGCGAGCACAGGCGTGGGGCCTGGCTGGGTGACATCGGCTCCGGAATCGCCGCCGCCCGCCACGCCCTGACCCGCCCCAGCTGGCGGTTGCTCGGCGCGTTCGGCTATCTCCTATTCGATATCGCCGTGCTGTGGACGGCCTTCGCCGCTGTTGGCCCGCTGTTGGCCCGCTTGCGCCGCTGGCGCCGCTGGCGCTCGCGTATCTGGCGGGCTATCTCGCCAACGCGATCCCTGTCCCCGGAGGCGTCGGGGTCCTCGACGCCGGCCTCGTCGGCGCCCTCGCACTCTACGGATTGCCCGTGACCCACGCCGCCGCCGCGGTGCTCGTCTACCACGCCATCGCGTTCTGGATCCCGACCCTCGGAGGGACGCTCGCCTACATCCGGTTGCAGCGCCACCTGACCCTCGACGACGAGCAGGAGATCGCGCCGCTCACCCGCTCGCCGACAGCCGGATAGGACTCTCCGTCCCGTCAGCCGGCCCGGTCGTTCAAGCGCGACAGGAAGCGGTCCAGCCGGGGTCGCGGCCCTCCGCTTGTGCCTCCGTCGCAATGCGCAAGCGGCGCTGTCCGCGGCACTCCGGAATTCGGATGATGAAAGCGAGCGTCCCGCTGTCCGCGCGGAGGGGGTCGCTCGCCGGCGACCTCCAGATACTCGCCGTACCGCGGAAGGAGGTCTCTGCCCGTCACGTCGGCGGCGCGAGACGCGACCAGGTAGGTGGCATCAGTTCCGCTTCGCCACGCGAATCCGGCAGCTGTCCGTTGGCCGGGAGGCGCTATTGGATCTCGTCCTTTGCGACAGCGTTCACACCAGGTTCCCCGCACGCTCGCAATGTCGTCCAAGCACCAGTGTGGCCGCAGCACGTGACCGGGCCGATAGCGGGCGCGGCTGGCCGGCCCCGCCGCGACGGCGGCTGCCGTGTACCGGGTTTGTTGTCCGGACGCCCCGGCCCGCGGGCATCGGGTCTCAGCCGCCCCTTACCGAGAGACGTACTCGTGAATGAGGAACTCGTCGATCTCGGGCCGCATCGTGCTGCCGATCGCGGCAACCGCAGGCCCGATGCGCTCCGCCGCGAAGGTGTCGAACTGCGCGCGCGACTCCCAGAAGTCGATCACGCGCCAGCCATCGGCGGTCGGACCGGACGCTGAGAAGATGAGACCGTCCGGATGATCGCCGCGCACGTTAATCGCTGCGTCGACTCGATCGAATTCCTCAACGCCAACGCCAGCGAGCTTGATGCGGATTCCTACAGCCATTGTTTTCCCTTGGGTTTGGATCAGGCGACTGTACGCGAATGGCTGTGCGGGATGAATGAGCCGGTCCCGACTCGGCGGTCTGAAGGCTCTGCCTGCCTTGGGCGTCGCACGGCACAGCGCAGCCTGCCCCAGTGCGTTCGTGCTCGAAACCGCCGGCTTGCGTTTCGCGCGGAGACCGAGCGTGAAGGTCGGTAGGACCCGCACACTTGGTGTTCGCCGAGTGCGAAGCGGGACTGAGGAGCACCAACCCATACCAACCAGAGACGATTGGCAATTGGCGCATGGGCGACGATTTCTCTGCGGATCACCGCAAGCTCGAACCCGAAGAATGGATCAGGACCACGCCCGGGCGCCTTCCCCAGCGGCGGAGCGACGCCTCGGTCGCCGGGGTGCTGGTCATTTTGCTGGTGCTCCTCGCGCAGGGGTCGCTCATTCAGAGTTTCCTCGACCCCAATCATCTCCGTCCATCTCCCCGGGCGGGGGATATTTCGCGCACGTGGCAGTGGCCCGCCCCATAATCCGACCCTGGCCACGCCACGCCACGCCACGCCACGCCACGCCACGCCGATGGCAGGCTTCACCAGGCGATCGTGGTGCTCGGCGCAAACGGGCTCCCACGCGAAAAGTACTTCGCCGAGCTCGCACCGCGACTGCCGTGGGTAGGACCACGCGCGGTGCGGATCGGTGTCGGTCGGCTGCCCCTTGCCGACAAAGGAATCGTGTCGCCCTCAGAGCCGCGGCCGGCTCCTCGTGGTGCGGGCGGAGCACGCCCAGCAATGTCGGTCAGCCCGCTGCCGCGTACCCGCGTCGAGCGCAAAGCAGGACTCACTCCGAGAGCGCTCAAGTCCTCCTTCTCGCCAATTGCGGGACCATCGCCGACGCGTAATCCCGGTCGATGGAAGCGCCGAACTCGGCGTGCCGGCGGCACTTGCTGGCGTCGCTAAGCGAGCGTTGCCCCTTGGTTGCTGGCAAACGAAAGCGAGCGCCAGCGGCTGCCGCTCGGCACCGAGGCTCAACCGTTCCGATGGACAGCCACCACCGACCAGATCCTCGAGAAAGTGCGCCGCGGCCGGCTCACCCTGAAATCGTCAGCTAGAACCGGAACGCACGACTAGCAGGCGGGCGCACCGCCGGGACCGTCGTTTGGCAGCAGCTGCAGCAGCGCGTCGTCAACGCTACTGGCGTTGTGTGTCGTTCCGTCGCCGCTGAACTCGACCTGAGCCGTTCCGGCCTTATCACCAAGAGAGGGAGCGGACAGCGCCTTACCTAGAGTTCTGCTCTGGACCATCATCTGCGCGCAGGTTCCCTTCGTAACAAACCACAGCTCACGCGCGTCGGGAGGGAACTGGCTGGACAGGACGAGGGTCTTCGCCTGGTTGACCGGGACGGGCTGGAACGCGTAGTAGTAGCCAATGACGTGCCCGTCTTGGTGCAGCACCTGCGTGTACGCGGCGCCGGTGCCGCCGTTGATGCTCGGCAAGCTGGGGTCGGCGTCGTAAACCGCTCCGGGCGCGAACTGGCCGTCGGGCGTGTGTGCCGAGTTCCATGAAGCGTCAGTGGCTCCAAGGCCGGTGACCCCGCCGGGCTTGCTCGGCACCTGAGGCGAGGCGGCCGCACGTGTCTTGGCTGGCGTAGCCGAGTTCGTCGTTCTAGAGGTCGAGGACGACGACCCGCAACCGGCGATCGAGGCGCTCAGGACGAGGGGGTCACCGCGAACTTCAGGCGCTCGGCGGAGCGAGCCTACCAACCGGGACGAGGCCGCTGCGACCGCGACGGCGCGCGCTATGCGAGAGGTCCCGGCTGGATGGCTGCCTGCGCTCTCGATGCCGCGAACCGCCGCTGGCCTCAGCAGACTGATCGACGCAGCAGCTGGCGTGAGGCGGTTCGGGTCTTGCTCCAGCTCTCGCCGAAGCCCCAGAGGCGGCCTCCCGCGCTCACGCCGAACGGACCGTTTGAGAGGATCTCTGCAGAGAGATGAAGTTCGCGAGGCGCTGCGCGCGACCGGTCGAGATGTACGCCAGAAGGACTCGCAGTCGGTCGGGCCGCCTCGCCATCCATCTTGATCGCAGGACGCACTCCAAGTGCCGGCGGAGCTGCTCGAGATCGACCGCCGGTAAGCCGGCTCACGGGGCTCCCGATGGAAGCTTTATGGAAGCCTCAATTGCCGTGATCACCCCTTCAGACGACCACCACGTCTGATCAAACCGTCAAACCTGCGGTTTTGCAGGAGAAACCCGATTCCGGTCTGCAACCGAAAGCGTCCGCACCCTACGTGCAGAAGATCCCGAGTCGGGTCAGTCACCCGCAAACGCTCGACGAGGCCAGGCGCGTGGCGCAGCTGTGCGCCGCCCGCCGGCATCCCTGCGAGCTAAAGCGCAAGCTCGTCGACGGCGCGAAGGAATCAGAACCAGGCTCCTTCGCTGGCGCCCAGTCGCGCTAACGACCAGACGCCACCCCGGGTTCTTGAGGCGCCGGCTTGAGGGTTCGCTCTGACACAGCTCGCGTAGTTCGCACCCGGAATGCACGGGGAACGGCTCTCAACAAGAGCCGACCTGGCGCGTAGCGTGGACCTATCACCACTAATACACGAATGGATCGGAATCGCTACGGCCGCGACCAAAACGAAACCAAGCGCCACGACACGCGCAAAGGAGTCGGCGAAGGCCAAGACAGAGGACGACGCCAGGGTGATAGACCACGTCTCCCAGGCGCTCGAAGCTGCCCAGGAGGATCTCGCGTCGATCGGCGGAAGCCTTGGTGCCGGCGTGCGAGATCTGAGCAAAGACGTCCAGCGGATCCTGCGCGACGCGCGGCGTGACCTAAAGAAGATGGGCAAGGCCTTGCAGCGCGATCTCGAGCGGCTGCAGAAGGATCTGACGAAGACCTCGGCCAAGCACGGCCGTGCGCGCTCGGTTGCGCCAACGGCGGGCAAGAGCGAGTCGGAGGCGCGCGAAGCGTCGCATTAGCGGCGCGAGAGGCGTCGCGCTCAGAACCGAGAACCATTCGGGATACCCGATGATCGAGCGGACTTCGTCTTTTCTGAACTGTCCTCGTTGGCCTGAATATCAGGCCGAAAGCGCAGTGGTTGTTGGTCGAGTGCTGCCCGCGGTGCCTGGCCCGTGCGCGGATCCCGGTCAAGCTGTTCTCCTCCACGCTCCCGACCTCGGAGTTCTACTCGGAGAGGACTGTGCCCAGCGGCGCGGCGTGACCACACCTACCCCTGCTAGGTCGCGATGAAGCCCGAGAACGTCCTCGATCCGAGCGCGGCGATGAGCGCCTCCCGTCTGCCTCTGCGGCTGCTGGGCGCTGGGAACGCTGGAGTCGATCCGTTGCGGATCGCTGTGCTCGCGCCGCCGTGGATCCCGGTGCCACCGCCGGGCTATGGCGGGATCGAAGCGGTCGTTGACCTGCTGTGCGAGGCGCTGGTGGCGCGGGGTCATGAGGTGACGTTGTTCACAGCACGGGGGTCGCGGTCGGCGGCGCGGGTGAGAACGCCGCTGGAGGCGGCCCATCCGGACGAGATCGGCTCGTCGCTATACGAGTCAGACCATGTCGCGTGCGCATGGGAGGAGATCGACCTAGCGGCTGAGCGTGGTCGGGCGTTTGACGTCGTGCACGACCACTCTGGTTTCGCTGCGCTGGCGATGGCTGATCGCGTGGCCGCCCCGGTGGTGCACACACTTCACGGCCCGTTCGTCGAAGAGACCATTCCCTTCTATCAGCGTCACGGGCACAAGGCTCGGCTGGTGGCGATCAGCCGCTCGCAGGCTGCGAGTGCCCCCGCCGGGGTGTGGGTCGCCGATGTCGTGCCCAACCCGATCGCCGTTGACCGCTGGCCGCTGCGGGTGGAGAAGGCGGACTACCTGTTGTGGGTCGGCCGGATGGACCGCGTAAAAGGGGCGCACCGCGCGATCGAGGCCGCGCGCCTGGCCGGCCAGACGCTGGTGCTCGCCGGGCCCGTGCAGACCGGACAGGAGGAGTACTTCCGCGAGCTCGTCGAGCCGCACATCGACGGGCGCCAAGTGCACTACATCGGCGAGGTGGGCGGGATCGCCAAGCAGGAACTGTTCGCGAATGCGGCCGCGCTCCTGATGCCCGTCCGCTGGCGCGAGCCATTCGGGATGGTGATGATCGAAGCGCTCGCCTGCGGTACCCCCGTGATCGCGTTCCCGGAAGGTGCGGCGGCCGAGATCGTGATCGACGGCGAGAACGGGATGCTCGTCGCCGACGAGGCCGAGATGGCGGACGCGGTAGAGCGCCTCGGATCGATCGACCCAGAAGACTGCCGTGCAAGCGTCGCCGAGCGCTACGGCGTGTCGGTCAGCGTAGCCGGCTATGAGCGTGTGTATCGCCGCGCGATCGGCCCTGATCGCGGCCGCCCCTCGCTCCCGACCGGGGATGTGCCCGAGAGCTTTCGGCTACCCGCTTCACCGCTGAGTACAAGCTGATGAGCAACAGTGCCATCACCACGAGCACCAGCCAGTCCCACTCGCAAAGTGCAGGGGATCGTGAGCTGGCGCGCGTACTGGCGCTGCTGGAAGGCGATCAGACTGGGGCGATGACGATCGCGGCGTTGAGGGAGAGCGGGGTCAAGGCGCCCGCCCAAGCGGTATACACCCTCCAGCTTGCCGGATACGCGATCGACCGAGTCAGCTGCACAGACCCGGGCGGCCACAGAACGTTCGGATATCGCCTCCATGGCTCGGGAGCGCCTGCACCCGATCGACTCGCCGGCTCGAGGGAGGGGGATGTCGATGACGCCTGACGTCATCAGCGCGGGCACGATCAAGCGGCTTGCCCAGCTCCGCACCGCCGCCGGTTCCACGGTCAGCGTCTGCTCCGACGCTGACCCGCAGGCGGGGCCAAGCCCAGCTCATGCGCGCAATGACTGCAGGGTGTTTACGCCACCGGGAGGAGCAGGACGGGGATGTTGCTGTGCGCGAGTGTCTCTGACACGACGCGTGCGCTGCCGCCCTCGAGGTTCTGGCGCCAGGCGAGCACGATTAGATCAGCGTTGGTTTCGCCGGCGACCGCGGCTATGTCGTCGGCGGGCACACCGAGGAAGTGCAAGAGCTTGACGCTATCGCGTGGGGTCGAGATGTTGCGAGAGAGGAACTCGCGCTCCCGCGCGCGTGTGGCGTGGGGATCGTGATTGAAGAATTCGGGCACGGTGGCGGGCGAGTAGACGTGCAGGACGAGCACTTCCAGCCGTTCAGCCTGGGGCAGCTGGAGCACGTCATCGAGCGCGCGGGCGCTCTCGCTGGTCCCGTCGAGAGGGACGAGAACCCGGGCGAGCTGCTCGCGCGGTCGTGCATTGGGGGGAACGACGACCACCGGCTTGCTGACCCGGGTGATGACCGCGAGCGCGGTGTGTCCGCCGGGCTGTACGCCTCCGTGCATTGCGCGCGCTCCCAGCACGAGCGCGGCGACGTCAGGGCTTTGGGCGGCTGACGCGATCAGCTCGATCGCCGAGCCTGTTATCTCGCGAAGCTCGACGCCAGCGGCGCTCGTCAGCTGCGCTGGTAAGCTGGCGCCGTTCTCGCGCACGTGCAGGGCCACGACGGATGCCTCAAACAGGGGGCCTAGGGCGAGGGCGGTGCGGAGCACCGGTTGGGCGGCGGCGTCCGCATCGAGCGCGGCGAGTACGGTGGTCATCGCGGCCTCGCTTTCGACGCTGAGGATAGGTCAAAAGTTTGAGCGGCGCGGCCCAACTGGACGTGCTCACCGGCGGGGTTCAGCGCGGCTACCGGAGGGTCGGCGCTCGCCTCGATCGCGCCCTGGTGGACGCTGACGCGTACGCGACTGCCACGGAAGCGAACGCGCACGTCGAGCGTCTCCCAGCCGGGGACGATGACAGGGTCGATCACGAGTGCGTCGCCCGCGGGATGCAGACCGGCGAAGCCGAACGCGAGCGTACGCCAGACGCTGCCCATCGCTGCGAGGTGCAGTCCTCCAGCGGTAACGCCGCCGATGTCATCGAGATCGATTCGCGCGGTGAGACGAAGGAGGTCGACCGCGTGCTCGAGACGGCCTGAGCGCGCCAGCAGCGCAGCGTGTACGCCCGGTGAGAGGGTGCTTCCATGCGCCGTGCGCGGCTCGTAGTAGTCGAGGTTGCGCTCGAGCGAGCCGGCTGCGACCTCGTCTGGCAGGAGATAGTGGAGCATCAGCGCGTCGGGCTGCTTGACGACCTGGGTGGTGAGGATGCGCTCGTGACCGAGCAGCATGTCGGCGGCGACCGGCCGCTGCGGCGCGAGCTCTGCGATCAGGAGCGGCTCGAGCTCGTAGAAGCCGGCGAACTGCTCGTAGATCCCGGTCGAAGGGCTGTAGCCGTCGACGAGCGCGTCAGCCAGCTCAAGCCAGCGGTGACGCTCGCTCTGCTCGAGCGCTCCGCCTGGGTCCGCGTTGGCTGCGCGACGCAGGTTCCAGCGCGCCATCACGTTGGTATATGCGTTGTCGTCAACGCGCTCGTGATACTCGTCTGGGCCCATCACGCCCCGGATATGAGCGCTTCCGTCGGCGTCGAGTTCGATTCGCGAAGCCCACCAGCGCGCGGTCTGCACGAGCAGCTCCAGCCCGGCGCCGGAAGCAAACGCCTCATCGCCGGTCCACTCGATGTAGTGGGCAGCAGCCCACGCTACGTCGGCAACGATGTGCTCCTCCAGCTGGCCGGTGCGAATCGCGTCGGTCTCGCCGAGACGGTCTTCCACCGACACCGGGGTCACATCATCCCCCAAGGCCGCCGACTCCCATGGGAATCGTGCCCCCGCGCGGCCCGCGGCATGAGCAGCCTCGAGCGCGGCCGGCAATCGCCGGACGCGATATTCGAGCATCGCGCGCGCGGCGCGTGGATGGGTCGCGGCGAGGAACGGGAGCACGTACACGTCGCTGTCCCAGAAGACGTGGCCGCGGTACGCACTGCCGGATAGCCCACGGGCTCCGACCGCCGCCTCGCCTTCACCGGCAACGGACGCCGTCAGGTGAAACAACGCGAGGCGCACCGCAAGCTGCAGCTCAGGGTCGCCGTCGATGCGGATGTCGGCATCCTCCCAGCGCGTTGCCCAGGCTCGGCGGTGCTCGCTGAGGAGCCCGTCGAATCCCTGCTCGCGCGCTTCGTCGAGTCGGGCGAGCGCTACGCGCTCATCAGCGACGCCAACGGGCGCGCCCTCGTAGCAGGCAATTCGATCGAGCGTCCAGGGTCGGGGTTCGAGGTTTGACTCATGGTCGCTGACGCGCTCGTGGCTGGCGGCGACGATCGAGCCGGGTGAGCCGACGACGCGGATCCACGAGTTGCCATCGCTCACGCCGTCCTCGTGCTCTACACCGGGCGGCGGTTGAAGGCGGCTCGGTTCAGAGAGAGTGGCGCCGCAACCGCAGACGCGCAGTACGGTCGTTGCAGGATGGGCGAGCGAGGAGAGCAGGAGCGCCTGCACCTGTGCATCGCCGGAAACGAGCTCTTGAGACAGCGTCCCCGCGCGCAGGTCAAGCACCCGGCGCGTGGAAAGCTCGACCGGGTCGGCAAACTCGATCGCGTTCCATCCAGGTCCGGCGAGCAGCTGCGTCTCGGCCCCCTGACCGGTGTAGACGCCTGAAAGCTGCACGCTCGGGTCCTCGGCCGGATTGCTCACCAACGTGCTGCCGCGCGTGCCGACGCTGCCGTCTGCGAGTGTCAGCAGCGACTCGTGGACGCGCGCGAGCAGCGGCCCAGCGTCATCAATCGTGAGCGTCCACACGGGGTCGGCGTTGACCAGCGGCAGCTCCCCGCTGTATCGGCGCGCGATCTGGTCCTCGAGCACGGCCGCGAACCTCTCCGCGCCGCCGCAGAGTCTCACGACGCCGCCTGGAATGCTCCGGTCCTCGACTGCCGCCGAGACGATCAGCACCTGGCCGGGTTCGATCCCGTTGCGCCAGAGGTCGAGCATGATCCAGCGAGCCGAGTCGGACTTATCAGTGAGGCCGAGTTCCGCGTCCTTGTTGTGGTCAATGACCTGCGGGTCGGTTAGACCGGCGCCCCGTTCAGCGGTCGCTGTTCGCGGCCGCACGAGCCGCGGGCCGTCTCGATCGACGCGGAAGACCTCTGGGCCATGGTTGAGCGCCAGCAGAAGGCCGCCAGGCCCGGCGGGCCGCGCCAGCAGCTGCGCGTCCACGTCGCCGAGATTCGAGTCGCTGACGATCGCCAGCTCGATCCCGGCCGCGCAGGCTTCCTCGACGAGGCGACGCACGCGGGTCGCGTCGGATTGGCGGTCGGGAAATGCGGTGCCGACCCAGTCGAACACGATCGCTTCGAAGCGGCGTATGAGCGGCGTGGACATCGGCCGGCCGGTTCTCGGCTCGCTCACCGCCAGCCTCATGCAGACATGATCACGCGCACGTCGCCGTCCTGCTCGATCAGCGAGAACCCGGTGCTGCCCGATTCGGCCCGGCGGACCGCGAGACTCACCTTTGAGCGGCCGACCCGGATGTCGCGAAGTTCAACGCTTGAAAGCAAGTCCGGGAGCCGTGGCCGGTCAACCGTCAACCTGTTCTCCGGCGCGTGCGCGGAGATTCCCAGCATCGCTTGGAGCAGCATGAACGGCGCGGCTGCCGCCCAGGCCTGCGGGATGCAGGCGACCGGGTAGGCGACTATCGCCCTGGACCCATCGCGGTCAAAGCCGCAGAACAGCTCGGGCAGGCGGAAGTCACGCATGCCGGCGGCGACATCAAACAGCGCGGTGGCGATCCGGCCCGTTGCGGCGTCAAACCCGTAGCGCTTGAGCCCAGCGGCCGCGATAGCGTTATCGTGCGGCCAGACCGAGCCGTTGTGGTAGCTCATCGGGTTATAGGCGGGCGAGCTGCTCGACAGGGTCCTGATCCCCCAGCCCGAGAACATGTCGGGCGCCATCAGCCGCTCCGCCACCAACGCTGCCTTGTCGTCGTCGACGATTCCGCAGTACAGGCAATGCGCCGGATTGGAGGTCA
>OBLU010004045.1_pt1 | contig 13253 bp, 11 predicted proteins | sample 1518681 | NCBI WGS metagenome assembly OBLU01 (sample SAMEA3539304, study PRJEB22396) | soil metagenome | biome: tundra; feature: field; material: soil | place: USA | collected 2010-05 | depth 0.15 m | reverse complement strand
TCCATGTGGAAAATCGTGCCGATGCGCACCAGTTTCCCCCCCACCGCCAGCAATTGGTGAATCCCACGGTCATCACACCATCGCTTCTGCTTCCGCAGGGCCTCGTCATAACCAGTGGCCCTGAACCAGTGCGCCCGATGGGCCATGGTGAAATCCCCTGGCCCTTCAATGGGAATGTAGTCTGTGCGGTAGCACTTCAGGACTCGCGATTGATCCCTTACCAGAGAGGTTGTAACAGGCTCACCTGCCCAGCGGAAGTCAACCCGCTGAGTTTGATAGACCACATTTTTGCGCAGCAAAGAAAACCAGGGAAATACGTCCGGCCCCCATATAATGTCCGAGTTCGTGCAGCAGATCCAATCGGTGTTCGCGCGTCGGATGCCGACATTCTTGGCGTGGTACTCCATCAGGCCAAACGCTGGATTCTCGCAAATCTCCTCGTGAAGCCGTTTCGGAACGACGTAGGCCCGCAACCGCGGAAACCGATTGGTGAGATGTTCGGCAAACAGGAGCACGCCCTCTGGCGGATTCCATTCCACCCAAATTGCCTCGGTTAGCCCGTTCGCAAAGGCCCAGTCCAGGCAGGCATCAATGCGCTCCTTGAAGTCCGGCGTGTAGTTGTCATTCCTGCCGCAAAGAACCGCCGACACACCCTTTTTCGGCAACAGGCCGGCCATCGGATTAAATCCAACGTGTGCGGCTCTCGAGGAGGCTCGGCGGGCTTTGGTCAGCCGCCACATGATGCTCTGACGCAGAGTAATCATCTAGCACGCTTCGCTCGGATGGAGGCAGCGTTGTCGAACACGGCGAAGCTTCATCAGAAAAAGCCGCGGATGTTTCGTGAGGATGCGCCGCAGCCACCCGCAGGCCGCGCCAAACTGGTGATCCCTGAGGCAAAGCCGCGCACGAGTCCAGCAATGCTCGGCCACCAGGAGCGGGCACGTCATCCGCAAAATGGCCAGCGTCGAAAGTTCCCACGGCCTGCCATCGATATCCCCCAGAACCTGCCGAGCCATTTCCTCGTCCGGTCGCGCCCGCTTCAACCAGTCGTGTGCCACCTCCCAGCAGCGCCGTGCCTCCTCCATTGAACGTGCCTCACAGCATTTCGCCGCGAGACTGAGCCAACCTGTGCAGTATGCGTAGGGTTTGATCCCCTCCGTTTCCGCGTCGAGCGGGCTGGCCTCGAACCACTTGCTCAGAAAGATGAGCATGTTGCTTTCTATGTGAGAGATATTGAGGGTCATGCAAGCGGGGTGGCGCCGGTACAGCGCAACCGGGACCGGCACCACTTCAAACCGGCAGCCTTGCCGCGCCATCCGCAACCACAAATCCTGATCCTCAAAGGCCCGCAACCCGTTGTCGAATCCGCCGCAAGCCCGCACGGCGCTTGTACGCGTAAGGATGACACATGGGGGGAAATGGTTTCTGAGGAGGAACTCCCGGATTGGATTACGACGTAACACCCCGGTTGTCCAGCGAGCCCAGCCCGCGTCCAACCCCGTGGCCGTTACTCGCCCCAACTCGTCAACCAAGTCCCAACAGCCAGCAACGATACCAACTTCCGGGTGGAGTTGGAGATGGGTCGCAAGCTTGCCGATGGCACCCGGAAGCAATACATCGTCCGAGTCGAGAAACCACACGTACTCTCCCGTTGCGACGGCCAGCCCGCTGTTACGCGCGCCCGACAAGCCGCGGTTTTCCTGCGTAACAATCACAATTCGGTCGCGGAATGTCGCAACCACGTCACCCGTAGCATCGGTAGAACCGTCGTTGACGAGAATGATTTCGCAATTGCTATAGCCCTGCGAAAGGACGCTCTCAATCGTCTGCCGCACGAAGCGGGCCGCGTTGTACGCGGGGATGATCACACTCACCCTCGCGTTTCCGCTGCCACTTTGCTCGGGCACCCTGTTCATCTAGCCATTCACCTCACACTGCCCGCTCGCATAATGCTGTGGAGGCGGCAACCGACGTGTCGCCTGGCACGCGAGCCCAATGAAGATACAACCAGTTCATCTCTTATGCCCGGATTTGGCTGGTCCGGCGTGAACTACGCGGCGCTTCGCCGCCCGATAGCCCCGGCCCAAGGCGGTCCACCGCAGCCGGCAGCGAACGTACCGCCTCAGCATCTGGCCGGCGCCCGGGCCTCCCAAGGCACGCGCTGACCGTACTGTCTGGAACAGCCAATGCCAGCCCGGAACCGCCCCAGGGCTCCCCACCGCCCCCTGCCACTTCTCCCAGGCGCCCTGAGCCGCCTTTCTCCGGACTTCCTCCGAAATCGGAACGTGGCGAGCGAGGAAGGCCTTGACCCGGTACTCTTCTTCCGAGTCCCGGTGAGCGGAAATGGTATCTCGAACGCTCTGCTCATGCTTCCGGAAGAAGTTCAATAATGAGGCCTTGAAAGCTACGTCGGAATCCAGCAGCATCTTCGCCCATGTCAGCCAGTCGCCGCAGAGCCGCATATCCTCTGCCGCCCCGCCGGCCCTAAGATAAACGTCGCGGCGAAAGACCACCGCGCTAGCGTTCGCAATCGTGTTCCCGAGGACCAGATATTGGGCGCACTCCGACCTGCCCGCGTTTACGAAGTCATTCCGCCACCGCCCGGGCCACCGGGTATCCGTCCACGACTCTGCCGTGCCCAGCGGGCGCTCCGTTTCATCCACCTCCATCGACTGGCAATAGGCCACTCCAATCCTCCGGTTTGAATCCAGCAGTTTCACGCATTGCTCCAGCAGTCGCGGTTCAGCCCAGTCATCCGACTCGGCTATCCAAATATATTCCCCCTTGGCCTCTGATACGCCCCTGTTCCACTGCTTGAAGGGACTGCCCGTGTTGCGTTCGTTCAGAATGATTCGAGCCGGCTGCTGTTTCGCAAAATCCCTAATGATATCGACGCTCCCGTCGGTCGAGGCGTCATCAAGAACAATCACCTCGTAGTCCCGGTGCGTCTGCTCCTTGATGCTGCGAAACCGCCGCCCTAGAAACCGGGCGTGGTTATAGTTCGGAACAATGACGCTCACCTTCGGCACGGTCTGACTCATGGCAACTCGCGACATCACCGCCAGACAGAGTGCTCTGTGGAGAAGTAGAATGGGCGCCTTTTCTTACTACCCATTTGCAACTTTTAATTCTTTCTCAACCATTGTTTGCATAATTTAAGAAATGACCGCCCCTTGAGGAATTGTTGCACCGCGGAGGCAGTGGAGGAACTTCCCTGAATACTCTTCTGCGACACTGCATGATCAGCCAATTGATTGGTTTTTGAGAATAGTTCCCACACTAACCGGACAAAATCATCAGGGGACAACAGTTCAAGTGCGCGTTTAAACATCTCCTCGTGCATCCGTTTCGAGTAATCAGGGTCCGTCGCGTGTATTTTGCTGATGGTATTTGTCTGTTTATTTTCCTCTGTTACATAGATGAAGTGCTCGCAAGTAACGATCTGGACGTGGTAGGGCTTTGCATGACGGGAAAGTCGAAGAAGCATATCCCAATCGATGAATACCTTCCTTGTCTCGTCGTAGTAGCCGGCTTTTTCCAGCAGGATACGTTCGTGTACCGTGTTTATATGGCTGACATACCAGAGGAGAACATCGGATAATCCGCCGCGATGAAGTATGTTCCTCGATATCTCCAGATGCCTTTCCCTCTCTTTTTGCACAAATATTTCGTAGGCGTCTGTGTGAACAAAGCGAACCCCTTCGTCTTTCATCGGACCAAGAGCCACTTCCAAGTGGTTCGGATACCAAAGATCGTCGTCGTCTAGATAGGCAATGTATTTGCCGGTACCTTGTCTCAGGGCGAAGTTCAAGGCAACTGCTTTTCCCGCATGGGGAAGACAATGGAAAACAATTCTGCGGTCGTTGATACGTTGAATAAAGTCGGAAAGAGATGGTTCACCCCCGTCCTGAACGATATAAAGGGTCCAATCAGAGAACGACTGACTAAGTATGCTATCCACCGCACGCTCGAGCAGTGTGAGGTTAGGATTGAAGGTGGGAAGTATTACGTCAACAGTATCTACCATTGTGTTATCAATCGTTGGGGATTTGCCTTTCGACGCTCCGCGGCCACGTGGGTCGAAGCCGGCGCAGGAGCCACTTGCAGCCGCGCACAGCCATTAGCGGCCAAAGCGAAACCAACCACACTATTAGACGCAACGGGAGCCGCAGCCCGCGTCCGGTTGGGTGTGGCTTTGTTCCAGCCCACAGAATGGATTCGGCTCTCAGTCTCCAAACCTCCGCCAATGCCCGGTCAAGGACCAAAACCATGCGGTGCAGGATGTAATCCAGAATTCCTGGCGTGTATCCTGCGGGCAAGCTCTTCAGTACGCGACATGTGTGCTGGTCCAGTCCGGCCAGGCCCTTGCCGAGTTCGGCGATCCAATGATCAGAAATCTCCTGAGCTCGGAACAGGTACTCGCTCCTCACGCACCGAGACGCAAAGCCCTCGTGCAACACTATGGCGGCCATCTGCTCGAGTCCGAATTCGTGGCGGGCAAGTCCATTAATGGCCGAGCAGATCCCGCCAGCATGCTTGCGGTAGACGCCCATGACGTTGTTAAGGACTACTCCATCCTGGCCTTGGGACAATAAATGTGCCCATAGGACCGTGTCCATTCCTATCGGCTTTTTAAAATTACCCTTCAGAGCCTCTGTGCGGAATATCACTGTTAGCGTCTTTGTTACGTACGGATTAAGAAAGTTTTGGTAATTCGTCTCGATGTGGGGACGCCCCTGAAGAACTGAATCGAGCATGTCCTCGGACAATAAGTGTGTGGTTTCATCGAGAACCTGAAAACGATGGGCACAAAGGACGTAGCACGGTTGCGCATCGAGGAAATCCACTTGTTTCTGCAATTTGTGGGGGGAAGTCCAGTAATCGTCCCCTTCGCAAATGGCGATGTATTCACCGCGGGCGGCAGCGAAGCATATTTTTAGGGTGCTTCGCCCCTTCGTCCATTGGTTTTGAGTCTGGAGTATCGGGTGAAAGAGTTGGGGATACTTGGCATGGAAGGTATGGATAATATCAGCCGAGCGATCCGCGGAGGCATCATCGTGGATGATGATTTCCACCGGGAACGTGGTCTGCTGCGTGAGGAAGCCTTCGATGGCGTCCAGGAGGAATTCTTTGTGATTGTAGCAAGTGCAACAGATGCTCACCAAAGGGCGGGTTCCTTCAGGCCACTGCTGCTCGGTGATCGGACGTGGCGCGAGCAACGGTTTAAAGTCTCTGGACTCGGATGGGCGCTCTGGATGGGCAATGGGCAATGTGGTTCCCAAGTGGCCCGTGAGATGGGGCATCGCTGGATCGCGGACGTCCTTCATGACACGTTTGGGGCGGGTCTGCGGAAAAGCATTTCAGGGGGTCGGTTGGGAGGCGAGGGCAAGACGGACCGCGGCTGCGTGGGCCATGGACGTGCGCAGGATGTCACAGACTGTGGCAATGTCCGCTGCCGACATCGCGGTGCCGGTCGGGAGGATCATCACGCGGGCAGCCACGCGCTCGGTCTCTGGAAGGAACATACCAGCGTAGGGGTAAAGTGATCGGTAAGGCTCCATCCGATGGCAACCTGGCCAGAAATACTTGCGCGCGAGGATCTTCTCCGCATGCAAGACCTTGATCAAGTCGTCCCGTGTAAGACCAGCCGTGGCTTCATCCACCTCAACCACGACGTATTGGTAATTGCCGCGCTCGGCGGAATCGTAAGGCACGAGGGAGAGGCCAGGAATGCCGGCCAAGCCAGCCTGGTAAGCCTCGTAATTGTGGCGGTTCGCCGCAATGAGGCCATCAATGCCTTCAAGGTTCGTAAGCCCCATGGCCGCAGAGACTTCAGTCATTTTGCCATTGGTGCCGATGTATATGACATTGTCGTAGCCGGAAAAGCCGAAGTTGGTCATCAAGCGAATCTTTGCCGCGAGTTCGTCGTTGTTGGTGGTGATGGCCCCGCCTTCGAAGGAGTTGAGGAACTTGGTGGCGTGAAAGCTGAATACCTCGGCCAAGCCAAAGCCACCAATCATGCGCCCGCGATCGGAACAGCCGAAGGCGGGCGCGGCATCGAACATGAGCTTGAGTCCGCGCCGCTGCGCGATCTCAGCAAGGCTCTCTACGGGGCATGGCCGACCCCAAACATGGGTGCCGAGGATCGCCGTGGTGCGGGGCGTGATATGCCTCTCGATCCGGGCTGGGTCAAGGTTATGCGTCGCGGGATCAATGTCCGCAAAGACCGGCGTGATCTCCTGCCACTGGAGCGCGTGGGCCGTGGCGATGAATGTGAAGGATGGCACGATTACTTCGCCCTTGAGGCCCGCGGCGCGGATGACGATCTCGAGGCCGATGGTGGCGTTGCAAACGCAGATGCAGTGCTTGACGCCAATGAACTCAGCAATACGCCGCTCGAACTCCTGCACTAGCGGCCCGTTGTTGGACAACCACCGGCGGTCGAGCATCTGGCCCACTCGGGCCAGGAACAGCTCCCGACTTGCGATGTTCGGGCGGCCAACGTGCAATGGCTGATCGAAGACAGGCATGCCTCCCAATACAGCCAGAGAATTCCGCTGGCTCACAGTCAATCTGGTGCGCATGTTCACAGGGTGAAGACGGATCTAAGTCGGTAAAATCTAGACCTTTATCCCTTCATTTCACGCTCTATCAAGTGGGGAAAACGCCGCATTCCCATTTCAACTTTAATATCTTCAAACATTTTCATAAGCGGATACCGCACTTCATAGTGAAAATCTCGCTTTGCTTTACTAATGTCGTAGAGAAAATTGCATGGCATATTGGGTTTCTCCGGCCGATAGCGAATCTCAGAGGGGTGGTCGGGAGGAGAAAACACCTTGATAATACCTTTAACCTCTTCCTCAAGAGACGTTCTTACCCCAGAGGTAATATTGTAGAGGCCGTGAGCCTCATCGCTATCAATCGCGCGAATAATGCCTCCTACAACATCTTTGACGTAAACAATGTCCTGACCCTTTGTGGGATCTCCCCAGATCTCAAGCGGCTCGCCAGCTATTGCGTTTCGAATAAACACTGTTGATTTAGGCACACGTACTTTTCCGCCAGCATAAAACTCAGTATGTGGCCCAGAGCCATAAACCGCAGCAAACCGGAATGAGATTCCAACGACACCGTGTGCTTGATGATAGTGCTCCACAAGATTCACTGCGGCAATCTTGCTGATAGTGTAGACCGCATGATCAGCAGTGTAGATGATGCTAGGCCCATCTTCTTCGGTTATAGCTCGCCCGCAATCCCAGAGCCCGGCCACATCTTTATGGGAATGACCATATACAATCTTCCTCACCTTGTTGATCCTACAATACTCCAAGATGTTGAGCGTGCCCGTAATATTTACATCCACATACGGCTGTGGGATGCACTGTTTATCATTGTTCGGCATCATACTTGCCATCACAACAACAGCTTCAACATTCTCCTTTGGTAGTCTTTCAAGGTCTTGTTGCCTAGAAATGTCAACCCGAGCATATGTTACCTGTCGCTTTGTATAGTATGCGCGATTCATGTTGCTGTGGCCTGTCGCAAACACCTCACGGCGTTGGGCAACCAACTCATCGACAAGATATGTCCCAATAAAGCTCGACGCACCAATTACTACTATCATTCTATGAACTCCTCGGTCTCTCGTACCCTCCGAAGCGCGGCGGAAATGTCCGCTGCTGATAACCTCGGAACAGTGTATCGAGACATGCTAACAATAATACCTTCGTCCACCAATCATACTGTCTACACTTCATGCGTAAAGCGATTCAGCGCCTGGTTGTCACCCGAGTTTGCAGGAACGCCTCACTTACGCGCCGCATGTCATCGCGATCATAGCGTTGGTCGCAAGGCAACGTCATCGTTTCTTTCGCCAATCTGTGGCTGGCAGCAAACGAATCGGGCACCAACCCATTCAGTGCCCAATGAACCGGCGAGAACACTTGCTTTCGGAACAACTCCTGCCGAACCGCATCACGATCGCGTAGGCGGACGGGAAAACCCAAGGGGACAACTCCGGCAGGCAGTTCTTTAAATAGGGCGAAATCATGCAGGTGTTTCAAAAGTTGGAGATAATTGGCGCGGCGATTCAGGGCGATTGTTGAAAAATCAAAGCACTGGTCCAGCAGATGTGCGCTGAACTCGCTCATCGCAAAGGAGCCTGTGGGAGCGGTCTGCTCTGCATTCTGAAACTTAGGGAACCAATCCCGACCAAGGCTCCCCAAGTCAAAGTCCCGCCGGAGCTGCGACGCGGAGAACGTTTCCAGCCACCAAACGGTCGGCACCGGCTGCAATGGTGGCCACGAGATTTCGGTCGGGATCATGGGAACGAGGAATCCACCGTCCGGGACACCAATGAACTTGCGAGGACTATAAACCACGAAGCTGGCAGCGGCACCAATGTCTTTGGTCAGCAGTGCGTGGGCTGCATCATCAACGACCCAAGCCCCGCGACTAATTGCCTCTCCAAATACGGGGTCTGTGTTCACAAACCCGAAGTAGTTTATCCGGAGCACCAAGTCACCACGCTGAACACGTTCCAGCCATCCGGTGCTTTCACAATGCAAACGGTCGTTGACGGGGAAGAATTCCATCGGAACCGCGGCTCCCTGAAACCCCTGCACAACAGCCTCACATAAGTAAGAAGGCAGCCACACTTTTCGAGGGCGCAAGGTTTTCCCAATGAGGAAGAAGGCGGATCTGGCATTCACCACACGCACAGTCCCGAGACGTTGGAACAGCCAAGTTTCGCCAACTGGCTCAGCCAACTCATGGACTCGTTCAGGCAAGCCAAAGACCCCGCCGATCAAGCGTCGGTGCTTATCTTCTTGTTCATCAGGCATATCCTTGCCGGAAATCAAAACTCGCCGTGCCGATAAGCCGGAAAATAGTTGGTGTCGGTCTTGCATCTCAAAGCGGACAGCGCTGTGTAGTGTTCCGGTTGCAGCACTTTCGCGCAAAACCACGCTGTGCGCGTGGTCGTCGCCCAACCGCGTTTGAATTGAGTGAGCCCGTCAGTACCTTCCCCGCTTAGTCCGGCACCCGAGCCAAAGTTCAGCCAGCGAACTTTGCCGGTGAAAAAGTGGATGGCACCTGCATATAGCGCATACGCGGCCATGAGTTCATAGCCTTCGTCACTGAACGCAGCCAGATGGCTGTGGGCGACGCCATCGTGCGTCATCCAAAGGTGTGCTCCGACGATTTGATCTCGATTCACGGCACGGAGACCCACCAGTCCCGGAATGCCAAGCTGCAACGCGAAACTATTTCTCGAAAACGCTTTAATGCCGCGCAACCCGTGCCGCCGCACTAGATTTCCATAAAGATCGCACCAGGTGTCGAGGAACCCGGGCAGGTCAAGGACAGGCTCAACCACCAGTTTCGCGAGCGACTTGCGGGCGTAATAACGGTGATGTTTCGAGGCGATTTGTTCCCAGGGGCGGTTTAGCTCCGCAAAGAAATGAGACTTGAAGGCTACGAGCCGGTCGAACGTTTTCCGCAGCAGGGGTTCATCGTACCCACCGGACAAATCCGCAACCAGAGCAAGAGAAACATGAGTTCCAGAAAGTTGTGCTATGTCTTCGTGCAGCCGGGTGAAGTCTTCACAGCAGAAGACCGGATAGCAGCCCATCAAGTCCCGAAACCCTGTTTCTGGAATGCAGCGCGACAGAAGCCAGCCGCGACTGGAGGATAGGTGCACGGGGTCGCCCCATTCGGCCAGGGAAGCTGCATACTGGTGGTGGAGGTAGCCAGTCATGGGGAAGGCAGGGACCGTGGGCAGATCCAAGTTGGATGGCTACTTCGCGCGAGATAAGGCCCAGGGCAGCAGTAGCCGGAGGACGCTGAGCTCGCGTCCCATCTAGGAACGGTCCCGGCCTGCGGTATCCGCGACGGTGAATGAGGTGAGGTTGTCATTTTGGTAAATGACCTGGCTCTCGTTTTGCACGATCAGCCGCGAACAGGCTAGGCCAACGAAGGGAGATGACACTCATGAGGTCGGCTTCGGGGCACGTCTCCACTCCCTACTGGCTCAGCGAAGAGCACTGTCTCTTCGGCGTGAATGGTGAAATGGCGGAGGAAAAACCTGTAGCCCACGCCCAAGGTGTCCAAGAATTGAGGGACAGACCAAAAATCACTGAGGCTATGATACACAGCAATCGCCAGCTTTGGCCGAAAACGCCGCAACGCACCTTCTGCCCCTCGCAAGGCTGACACCTCGGCCCCCTCGATGTCCATCTTGATAAAGTCGAGGCGATCCAAGCCGCGCCGAGTGACGAGGTCATCAATCGAGAGGGTCTTGATGGTGGGCGCATCCGGAACCGACGGCTTGGTTTCGACGCGTGTGGCGGGCCCATTGCCATTGATAAACAGGGTTTGATCACTCACAGACCAAAGGGGACGTTCGACCAGCGCCACACGGTCCCTGAGGTCAGGGTTCAAGTCAAGGTTGCGGAGGAGAATTTCCAGGTTCGCGGGGAGGAACTCGAAGGAGAACACTCGCCCTGCCGGACCGACCTTGTTTGCGAAGTAAAGTGCCGTGTCGCCCCAGCAGCCGCCGGCGTCAATGACCGCTTCGCCATAGCAAGCTTGGATCGACCGATCAGCCATAACGCACCGGTATTGTTCCTCAATGAAGTCAACCGAAGCGGCTGTAGGCGTTGTAAACAGTGCAAACGGGAAACCGAGTGGGCGCAGGTCAAGCTTGTGAAGTTGCCAGCCAAAAAAGGAGGCGTCGACAGATTCCGTGTTGCGAGCGCATTCCTCCATCCGTCGAATGTTTGCCCAATAGGACGGCTTGTTACAGGCCAGCTTCACGCGGCGGTAGCCCAGAGCCCGGTAGGCGATGAGGCTGACCAACAAGTCACGAGATTCCTGGTCCGCAAGGTGCGCGTAGAGCCACTCCAACTCGGCCAGGTGAGGTTGAACGAAATGCAGGCCGCCCTTGATCAAGGGAAGCACCGCCCTTGTTCGCGCAAGACCAACTCCGGCCAGCAGCCGCGAAAGAGCCATCGAAGCTCGGGTTCGAATACTGCGGGGCCCGTCCGGCGGCTCCGGCCCGAAACGGCGGGTGTCGAAGTTGTCCCTGTAATGGCGCCCGACGCTGTCGAAGAGCATCCGGTTGTAGTCACCAAGAAAACTGCTCAGGTTAGGCTTTTGCATTGTCTGCCAAGTGTTCGTAATCCCAGCTCAGGTGTGGCCTCACGAAGCCCGGCCATTTACCCATCCATGCTCCAGTTCGAGCACGGTCATCAATCTCGAAAGTCAGCGCGTCCTTTACCACCACTTGAGCTTTGGAGCACTCGACCACAAGCAGTTCGATTGTATAATTGCCGTCATTGAGAAGGTTCGCAGGGACATGGCATCGGAAAGCTGTTTGACCGATGGGAACATTCACGCAAGGCGAGGCCACCGCAAACCCGATCTCGCCAGCAGGGGTCATGAAATGGAGGCTTAGGTTGGTCCGGGCGGGCTTGTCCGACCAAAGGCAGAAAACCAGATCGAAGGCATTTTCAATCGTCATCCTGCCAGATTCAGTTTGGCCACAGGGAACTAATCGCGCCTCCATAACTCGGTACCCACCTCCTTGAGGTGCTTCCGCAGCATTCACCCATCGGCGTTCCAAGGAGGCGCGGAAGTCCTGCGACAAATACGCAGAGACCGCCTCCTCCGTTGCGCCTTCAAAGGCTAGCTTCCCGTCTCGAAGGACCAGCGTTCGAGTGCAGAGACTACGGACGGCAACCATGTTGTGGCTGACAAAGAGAATGGTACGCCCCGCGCGCGACACGTCGCCCATCTTGCCCAGGCATTTCTTTTGGAAACTCGCATCGCCTACCGCGAGCACCTCGTCCACGATCAGAATCTCCGGGTCCAGGTGCGCCGCGACGGCGAAGGCCAGGCGCACATACATCCCGCTGGAGTAGCGTTTGACCGGAGTGTCGATGTATTTCTCCACCTCGGAGAAGGCGACGATCTCGTCGAACTTTTTCCGGATTTCGGCTTTGCTCATTCCCAGGATCGCGCCGTTGAGGAAGATATTCTCTCGTCCGGTCAGTTCGGGGTGGAAGCCAGTGCCGACCTCCAGCAAGCTGGCGATGCGGCCCTTAACCCGCACCTCGCCAGAAGTGGGAGCCGTTACCCGCGAGAGAATCTTGAGCAGCGTGCTTTTGCCCGCTCCGTTCCGTCCGATAATGCCGAGAATCTCGCCGCGTTTGACCTCGAAGGAGACGTCGCGCAAGGCCCACATCTCATCCTCAGACAAAGCTGAAATACTGACATCCTGAGATGCTGACACGCTGACATCCTGAGATGCTGACATGCTGACACGCTGAAATGCTGAAATGCTGGCATCTTTTTCCGCTTTCAGTGTTTCAGTTTTCAGCTTTTCAGCTTTTTGCACCTCGCCTACTTTGGCGTAGGGGTCGGGCTTGCCCAGGGTCCGGTGGAGCCAGCGATTGAAGTCGTGACGGAGCGTGCCGGTGCCCAAAACACCGAGGCGGTACTTCTTCCACAAACTGTCAACCTGAATTACGACGTCACTCATCGCCTAAGAAGCTGAAATGCTGAAATGCTGAAAAGCTGAAAAGCTGAAATCAGACACCGGCTTTGCGGAGTTTGGAGACCATGCTCGTAAAAATGGCCATGAGTTCATCGGTCTCGCGCAGCAGGGCAGCGAACTGTTCGCCGACAAGAGCGCAATCGTCTCGCAGCAACTCCAGCCACAGTTGTGATTCGTCCGCTTCCTGGAGCAGCCCATCGAGCTTTGAGCAGAACTCAGAGTCGGAGCGCGCCCGCGAAGCTTCACGGGCGTGTGCGGCCACGGAAGTTCCGGAGCGCAGCAATTGCTTGCCAAGCACTCTCACTTCTTCCCGGTCCTTTGGCAGTTTCACATAACAGCGAATGACCGCCGAGGCATAGTCCTTTGTCCGCACTCGTAATTCTTCACTCAACCTCATATTAAATTAAATACTGAAAAGCTGACATGCTGACATGCTGAAAGGCTGACATACTGACATGCTGAGACGCCGGAGCGCTGAGATGTGCGATTTCAGCATTTCAGCGTTTCAGTGTTTCAGTGTTTCAGTGTCTTCCTCACAGCGTCTTCCTCACACCGTATCCATGAAGGTGCGCTCGACGTGGTTGAAGAGGATGATGCCGAGGAAAAGGATGCCGACGATGGTGCCGGCACTGATGCCCAGGTAGCCCCAACTGAACAGGCCCTCGCCAAGGAAGGCGTAGCGGAAGGCTTCGAT
>OBLU010004043.1_pt1 | contig 13254 bp, 11 predicted proteins | sample 1518681 | NCBI WGS metagenome assembly OBLU01 (sample SAMEA3539304, study PRJEB22396) | soil metagenome | biome: tundra; feature: field; material: soil | place: USA | collected 2010-05 | depth 0.15 m | reverse complement strand
GAGTTCCACGATGCGAGCCCAGCGTTCGGGATCACGCAGGACGCGACGGAGTGATGGAAATTTTTTACCAGTAAGATAAATCGCAGCCACGGCATTGGCCGCCACCATGAATTCCTCGATCAACTGCGTCGCCCGGTTGGTTTGATCCAGTTCCAGCGAAGAAAGCGCATCACCGGCGAAAATCGCCTGCGACTCCAGCGATTCCAGAGTTAGCGCGCCGCGATGGTGGCGCAAGCCCGTGAGCCGTTGCGCGACGCGATCCTGCAGGCGCAGATTTTCATCGAGTCCGAGAACTTCAGCGATTCGTTTGGGAGCCGGGCCGGTGCCAGTCAACCACGCGGCGACGCTGTTGTAAGCCAGCTTGGCGCGGTTGTGAACCTGCGCCCGGTAGAGCTCCGACGAGGCGAGCGAACCGTCTTCCTTGAAAACCATGTCCGCCACGATGGCGATACGGTCCTGATCCTCGTTCAAAGACGTCAGGTTGGTGGACAGCGCCTCCGGCAGCATTGGAAAAATCGCGGCAGGCGTGTAAACGGAAGTCGTGTTGCGCGCCGCATGACCGTCGAGCGCCGAACCTTTGCGCACCAAAACGTCCACGTCCGCGACCGCCACGAGGATTCTGACCTGCCCGCCAGCGAGCAATTCGGCGACGGTGAGTTGGTCGAGGTCGCGGGAGTCGTCATTGTCAATGGATGCCCAGAACCGGTCACGTAGGTCGCGGACATTGTCCGTCGCCTTGGCCGGCCCGCCGATGGCCGCCAACTCCTGTTGTGCCGCCAACGGGAAGTCCGGCTCCAAACCGCGCTTTATCATGGCCTGGCGAGCAATGGCCGCCAAGGTCGCCCGGTCGGTGGCTTTGGCCTGGAGAACTGGCTTGGGTTGGTTGCTCGCGTCAGTCGGGGCGGTGCCGGTTGGTTTCATAAAATTCAAATTGCCAAAATCGCTCCGGCTGTTCCATAGAAACCGTCACGGTCGCGGGAAATGTTCCGCCGGCAGTTCGCCAGCCTTTCTGACGCCGTGAGCAATGTCTTCAGTGAACGCGGATTCGGCAGTGTCATCCGGTTCAGCCACGGGCGGATTGGGTGATTCAGTTTTCATGGAATAAATTTTTGAAACGGCGGCGGTTGGCCCATTTCAATTTGGCTGATTCGACGGCTTTTCATCACTGGATGAATAAAGCCAAAATCCCGGCCATGAGCAATGGGGTGAACACCCCATGAAAATCTTAACCGCTGGCGAACAGAGATTGACGCTGGCAAACTTCCCGCGCAAACTTCGCGCATGGCAAAGAAACCAGACGCGAAACCAGCCGTTGCCGCTCCACGCCAGAAATCCTTCGCGTTGGTGGACACGCGCGTCATTTACTGCGGCGACAATCTGGACCAGCTCAAGAAGCTGCCCGACGCCTGCGTGGATTTGATTTACATTGACCCGCCGTTCAATTCCAACCGCAACTACGAAATCTTCTGGCCGGAGACGAGCGAGAAGCGGCGGTTTGACGACCGGCACGAATCCACCGCGGCTTCCTCAATGGGCGCTTGCTGTCCCAGCGCCTAGAAAGTGATCTGGCTGCCCCGATCTTCAATGACCTCTCCCCAAGTCTGGTGAACCGCGAAGCCCGATGCCGCCATCACTTGTTTCAAGGAGCGGATAATTTTCTCCCTCTCCGCAGCGGTGAAATCTTCTGAATAAAGTATTTTCCAGCCGGCGTCGTAGCGGTAGAACTTTGTCCCGCACGTCGGAAGGAGTGACAAATTCTTCAGGCGTTCGTCATGGGGAAGATTGGATAGGACTTGCTTTTCAAACTGTGGCCAGTTGCCGCCGGAGATCACCGCCACTTTTACAATGCCCAGCAGAACACCGAGCAGCGTTGACATCTCCGCATCAAGAGGCGATTTGCTTTCGGCAAGCGTGCCATCCAGATCGAAAACAATGAGCTTTTTCATGCGATTACCGCCGGCTTTCAGCCCACAGAAACGCCGAGGATCTTGCCGATCAAAGCAGTCACGGTCATGGCAAGGGCACCACCAATGGTGACTCGCAACACAGCCCGACCAAGCGGCGCGCCGCCGAGGTGACCGCCAAACGCGCCCAGCGCCGCGAGGCTTGCCAACGAGAAGGCTGCGATCATGGGGATGCGCAGAGCCACGGGTGCAACGAGCAGAGCCACAATCGGAACCACGGCGAAGGATGCAAAACTTGCTGCCGATATCCACGCCGCTTGCAGCGGACGCGCGAGGGATGCCTGGTCAATTCCAAGCTCATCGCGCATGTGCGCGCCGAGCCGGTCATGTGCGCTGAATTGTTCCGCGACTTTCAGCGCAAGATCTTTCTCCAAGCCGCGTTTCACATAGATCAGCGCAAGCTCATGCAATTCGGCTTCCGGCTCCGTGGCCAACTCTTGCGTTTCAAGCCCAATGTCCGCCTGCTCCGCGTCGCGTTGCGAGCTGACCGAAACATATTCGCCCACGGCCATTGACATAGCGCCGGCAACCAATCCCGCCACGCCGGCGACCAAGACAGCCGCTTTCGATGCAGAGGCCGCCGCGACACCGATCATCAGACTCGCGGTCGAAACGATGGCATCGTCCGAACCGAGCACGGCGGCGCGCAACCATCCGGCCCGTCCGCTCCGGTGCTTTTCCGCCTGGCCCTTTTTAATGGCAGATTCCGACTTCATGTCCCAAAGTGTCAATCACGCTGCCGGGCCGTCAAAACTGTAGGAGAACCTCACATCGCGTGGTGGGTCGTGGCGGATTTTAGCGCAGCCTCAGGTTGTTTGCCGATGAGATCCTCGAATTTATTCAGGAGTTTTCCGTTGTATGGATTTACACTTTGGTAGCTCATGCCAGCGATTATGTGCTTCCGTGCCAGCCAGTGATATGGGGTCTTCACCCCATTTGTATCTTTCGAGGATGAAGGTTTTCACTTTGAGTCGTGCCTTCAAATCGGGCCACGTTTCGGCCAATGGTGTTTGCATTTTGAGACATACCCGGCGAGGTGCGCAGATGCGAACGCATTCTGCCCTCCGGCTTCGGGAATTGCGCCGCCGATGATACCGCTCCGTTGCGCTTGGCAAGGACACTACGAAGCCGGCTCAAACAGGAGCACTCGCCGTTTCGTTCCTCCTTGCCAATGCTCACGTCGCAAGCTACGGCTGGTTAAGAATTCACGAAGCAGACCAGCAAGCCTTTGGCTTGGGAGGCCGCTCAAATTTATGGTTGACAACTGTATCTTATGAGATACTATATAAGAAATATGGGATTCATTGAGTTTCCATTCATCGAAGTGCCGAAAGATTTGAACAAGATTGTCGGCGAGCCGACGCCCGGCACGCGGGCCTATCGCCGGGAGGGGACGCACGCCGAATGCGGCCAGTGGATTGAAGACCTCGGCTTGCATTACAAGGGAGACGTGGGCATCTCACCCGCCGGCGTCACCATGTTCGTGCCCGTCCAACGAGCTGCCGTCCACAAACGCATCAAGGAAGGCAAGCTGACCGCGTTCTTTTTCTACATCACCCGCACCGAAAGCACGTTTTTCGGCACCAAACGTAAAGTCAAGCAGCGCCCCTACATCATGCTGTCCATGAGCGAATGCAAGGCATGGGTAGTGGAAATGAAGCGCCGGATGGGTTATGTGGATGAGCCGGACGAAAGCCTAATGCAACAGCGAAAAAAGCTCAAACCGGCGGCATCGGCAGATGAACCCAAAACCGTGAAGGAAGCCGTCGAAGCCCTGGACTTTGCAGACACCGACCCGAAAGACAAGCGGGATTGGAAAGTCAGATATGAGGACGACGAATTTGACCGCGAAAACCGGCAACAGGATATGTTCTTACTGCTGGCGGAAGCGATGGTGGCGATGGCGTCTGATAAAAAGAAGGCTGAATTTTATCGTAAGCGACTTGAACGAGGAATGGAATGGGACAAAAATGAAAAGCGATGGAAATGGAAGGACGAAGATGAACCCGGAAAATGAATTTAATGACCGGCTGATCCGGTTGCCCGAGCTGGAACGGATTTTCGGCGTGTGCAAGCGGACGGTTAGACGGAAGGCGGGAAACGGCGAGTTGCCGCCATTGCGACGGATTGGCCGCGCGGTAGGAATGCTTGAAAGCCAGGTCAAAGCGTATTTTCAAAAATTAAGCCAACCAAGTTGAGGAGCATCAAATATGGAAGCGAGAATTTACAAGCCCAAACGGCTGCGCAACGGCAAACGGACAATCGGACGGTTATATCGCGCACGGGTGAAACTCACCGGCGACGGCAAGATGCGCGACATTCCGTTAAAAGTGTCCGACAAGCAGGTTGCCCAACAGAAATTGAACAAGCTGGTGCAGGAACTGGAACACGAATCGGCGGGATTGATTCCGGCGAAACCAGAACGCGAGGCGGCGCAAAGTCCGCTGCTTGATTTGGTTTCGGAATATGTCAATGAGTTGACCATCTTGGGGCGGTCGACAGATCACCTCCGCCACGTAAGAACGCGATTACACCTGCTGGTCCGGGAATGTCGTTGGACACGGCTGGCGGACGTGACTCCCGCCTCATTTCAATCGTGGCGCAAGGAGCAGACCACCAAAGCGCCCAAGACTCTGAATGAATATCTGGCCATGCTTTCAACCTTCTGGACGTGGCTGCGCAAGCAGAGCCGCGTCTCGACGAATCCCTTTGAACTGGTAGACCGGGCCGACACACGCGGAAAGGATCGGATTCAGCGGCGCGCGTTGTCGGATGCGGAATCCGCCCGGCTGCTCGAAATCGCGGGCAAAAATCAACTGGCCTATATGCTGCCCCTGTTTGCGGGTCTGCGGCGGAACGAGGCAAAGACACTACGTTGGTCTGATCTGGTGCTGGGCGAGTCCGGCGGATTGCTGCGCCTCCATGCCGCCGTGAACAAGAACCGGAAGGAACAGTCGTTACCGTTGCATCACGAACTAGCCACGGCATTGAAACAGCAGAAACCGGCGAACTGCAAGGCGGACGATCTGGTGTTGGTCAATGGTGTCCCCGATATGGACAAGTTTCGGACTGACCTAGAGAAGGCGGGAATTCCGTTTCTGGACGAACGAGGACGCCGAATTGATTATCACGCATTGCGAACGACATTCATCACGCGGCTCTCGACCATGAAAGTGCATCCGCGAGTGGCGATGGAACTGGCGCGGCACAGCGATATGCGCCTGACAATGAAAACCTATACGGACGCCGGGCAACTGCCATTACGCGAAGCGATGGACACACTGCCGGGTTTTAGTTCTGACTCCCGAATAGACTCCCGAACTTTAGGCCCGACGGGTCAAGCAGTGTCACAATCCGTCACTGAAAAGGGGGAGTTTGAAACTGAAAATGCTATTGAAAACAAAGGCGAAAGTAACGACTTGACTGCGGCTGTCCCGGTCTGTCACTTTGAGCAGCAAAGCGGTGTAGATGGCGTTCGAATCCCCCTCTCTCCGCCAGTTTGATTTTTCGGATTTTACGCGCTGGCGCGCGTGTATGTTGGACAGGTCGGAATTGAAATCAGCCAACGAATTCCATGGGTTTTTTGACTCCACCGCAAACGATTTATCCGCCACTTGAAAGTTCGAACCGATTTTTTGAGAAAATCGCGCTTCTTCTCCTGATTCCCTTTGGCGAGCAAAATAGTGGCGTCTTTAGCCGCTAACGCGAACCGGATGCCGCGACCAAGTTAATCCTGGGAATTAACCCAGAAGTTTGAGGACCGATTGTGGCAGCGCATTCGCCTGAGCCAGCATGGCCGTGCCGGTTTGCACGAGGATGTTGTATTTGGCGTATCGGGTGCTCTCCTGCGCCACATCCACATCCGTGATCTGGCTGTTGGCGGCCGAGAGGTTGTTGTTCAACGTCGAGAGCTGATTGCCGTAGGCGGTCAGCGTTTCGATGTTGGCGCCGATGCGGGCACGGTCCTTGGCCAACTGGGAGATGGCGATTTTGACATCGGCCAACGCCTTGATGACACCGTTCGAACTGTCGCCCACTGTGGCGATAGACTCACTACTACCGGCCAGCGTGGCGAAGGTTGTGCCAGTGAGATCCACCCCCTGCATGCCGAACGTCTTGGCGTCGCTGTCAATCGTCACGTGAGGGTGTCACCGCCGAACAGGCTGACCCCGTTGAAGTCCTTGGTGGACACGCTGGTAATGTAGGCAGCCAGCGTGTTGAACTCCTGTTGATACAGCGAACGGTCGCTGTCCGACTTGGTGACGTCCTGGGCTTGCACCGCCAGTTCGCTCATGCGATTCAGCGAGTTGGCCACCTGCTGGAGGTAGCCGTCCTGCGTCTGATTGAACGAGATGGCGTTGTTGACGTCGTCATTCGCCGCCGTGTTCCGTCCGATTTGAGCCGTAATGTTCATCGAGACGGCCAACCCGCGCGGTCATCCGCCGGCGTATTGATTTTCGAGCCGGAGGACAAGCGGGCGAGCGATTGACTTAACTGCGTTTGAGATTGCATAAGCAGGCGGGCGCTGCTTTCTGTAGATAGGTTTGTATTAATTACCATAACTCTTTCCATGAGTCGCCCTGTAAAGGGCATTGATTTGCGCGGCGTCCTTGCCGCGGGCGGACCGTTTTTCTTCGGGCGGTTCACCGTTTACCCGGCCAGATTTTGGTGGCAACTGGCAGCCTGTCTTGCAACGCCTCTCTATCGGTGGATTATGACCGGACTTTAGCGGGTGAATTCAAAAAAAGGAGCCAGACCGTCCGCGAATTGAACTTTACACGCCAACCACAGCAGCCGCTCTGCCAGTGAAAAATTTAGGAAGGAACAGCTTCTCGGCTACGAACGCTGCAAGAAATTTTGCCCAGGCTGGCGCGCGCCGTTCTTCCGGCTTTGCGACCGGCCAAATTGTTGAATTCGAGAAAATTTCCCCGGCAACCAAAGCCAGTTCGGAACAATTTCGGGACTTGGCTTTTCAAAATAATCTTGGCAAAGTTCGAAACAGATAATCCATCACATCATGAAACCCTGCCTGCTCACACTCTGCCTGGTCGCCGGTGCTTCCGTTTTTGGCGCTGAAACAAATCAACCGCCTTATCTCGATCCCGGCCAGCCCGTCGAAACGCGCGTCGAGGATTTGCTGTCGCGGCTGACGCTGGCGGAAAAAATGTCAATCATCCACGCGGACTCGAAATTCACCACCGCCGCCATCCCGCGTCTGGGAATTCCGCGCCGCTGGATGTCCGACGGCCCGCATGGCGTGCGCGAGGATGTCGGCCCGGACACCTGGCAGCCCGCCGGTCACACTGATGATTTCTCCACCGCGATGCCCGCCGGCATCTGCCTCGCCGCGACCTGGAATCCCGATCTCGGTTACAGCGAGGGCGAAGCCATCGGGCAGGAAGCCCGCAAGCGCGGCAAGGACATCATGCTCGGTCCGGGCGTGAACATTTTGCGCACGCCGTTGTGCGGCCGGAATTTTGAATATCTTGGCGAAGATCCCTTTCTGTCTTCGCGCATGGTGGCCGGCTACATTCGCGGCGCGCAATCGCAGGACATTTCCTCGTGCGTGAAACATTTCGCGCTGAACAATCAGGAATTTGAGCGCGACAGCATCAACGTGGAAGTGGACGAACGCACGCTGCATGAAATTTACCTGCCCGCGTTCAAGGCCGCCGTGCAGGAAGCTGGCGTGTGGTCGGTGATGGGCGCCTACAACCAGTTTCATGGGCAACACTGCTGCGAAAACGATTATCTGCTCAATAAAATCTTGAAGGATGAATGGGGTTACAAAGGCCTTGTCATGTCGGACTGGGCTGGCGTGCATTACACGCGCGAGGCGGCGCTGAACGGCCTCGATCTTGAAATGGGCACGGAACGAAATTACAACGATTTTTATCTGGCGCAGCCATATCTTGACGGCTTGCAAAGCGGCGCGTTTCCAATGGCCGGCCTCGACGAAAAGGTCCGGCGCAACTTGCGGGTGATGATCGCCACCCATGTCCTGGATGCCAATCGCAAGCCCGGGTCGCTCAATACCGCCGCGCATCAAACCGTCGCCCGCCGCGTGGCCGAGGAGGGAATCGTCCTGTTGAAAAATGACAACCACACGCTGCCGCTGGACGCCAAAACGCTAAAATCCATTGCGGTTATTGGCGAAAATGCGACGCGGCTGCACGCGCACGGCGGCGACAGTTCCGGCATCAAGGCATTTTACGAAATCATGCCGCTGCAAGGCATCGTGGGCCAAGCCGGCAAAAGGGTAAATGTCATTTATTCCGAGGGTTACCAGAAGAATGGCGGCGCCGATTTGGCGGATCGCGCCATCGCCGCCGCGAAATCGGCGGACGTGGTGATCTACATCGGCGGCCTTAATCACGACCGGGGTTTTGATTGCGAGGGCGCGGATCGCACCAGTTTGAAGCTGCCTTATGGCCAGGATGAGTTGATCCAAAAAATTGTCGCGGCGAATCCGAAAACCATTGTCGTCCTCGAAGGCACGATGGTGGAGATGGATGCGTGGCTCGGCCAGGTTCCGGCGGTGTTGCAGGCGTGGTATCCGGGCATGGAAGGCGGCAACGCGCTCGCCCGCGTTCTGTTCGGCGACGTGAACCCGTCCGGCAAACTGCCCGCGACGTTTCCAAAAAAGCTGTCCGACTCGCCCGCGCACGCGCTGGGCAATTATCCCGGAACGAACGGCACGGTGACTTATGCGGAGGGCCTGCTCGTCGGCTACCGCTGGTTTGACGCGAAAAACATCGAGCCGCTTTTCCCGTTCGGTTTCGGTTTGAGCTACACCACTTTCAAATACTCAAATCTGAAGCTGGTTGAATCGGACGGCGGCACGAACGGAGCCATCGTGACCGCGCAATTTGACCTTGAAAACACTGGCGCGGTTGCCGGCGCGGAAGTGGCGCAGCTTTACGTTCATCCAGACAATCCGGCGGTGCAGCGGCCTGAAAAGGAATTGAAAGGATTCAAGAAGGTCTTTTTGCAGCCGGGTGAAAGGCAAACCGTTTCCATCGCGCTCGCCCAAAACGCCTTCGCATTTTACGACCCGGACAAAAAAGGCTGGGTTGCGGAAAAGGGTGATTACAAAATTCTGGTTGGCGGCTCCTCGCGTGATATTGCCGTGCAAAGCAACTATCGCCTCGCGGAAACCGTCTTTGAAAAGGATTGAGGCTGAAAATCATCCTCCGGGGGATTATGGATATTCCGACCAAATAACGGAAAACCAGGCGGCTTGAAGATGGAATAAAATTGACTCGTCACTGATATTGGCGGAGTGACATTGTGCGGCCAAACGCTTGATTGAGCGCGCCGGCCAACGTTGTGACGACGCCGTTGGTGGTGATCTTGCGGATGGTGTCGTTGTTCGCGTCGCTCACGAACAAGTTGCCGCGCGCGTCGAACGCCAGCCCGACCGGCCCGTTGAACTGCGCGTTCGTGCCGGCGCCGTCCGCGCTGCCCCAGATTGGCGGACTGCCAGCGCACGTTGAAACCACGCCGCCGGAAATGCGCCGGATGCAATGGTTCCCGCTGTCGGCGATAAATACATCTCCGTTCGTTGCCACGGCGATTCCCAGCGGAGAATTGAATTGCGCGCTGCCCGCTTGTGCCGTCGGCATATCGTCCGCGCCGACCTTTTCACGCGCGGCGTCTTCGGCAAGGCGCTGTTTTTCTGCATTCGCTTCCATAAACTAGTCGGACGAATGGATTGGAAGACTGATAGACAGTGTCAACAGCAAGAATCCGGTCTGGCAGGGGCGGTTTTAACAACGCTGCAAATTCATTTTGACGACGCGCCGGGTTGGGGCTAGCCTCAACCGCGTCAATGATGAGAAGGTCGCTCGTTTAGGCAAAACAACAAAATTCATACGCAGGAGATAAAATATGAACAAACAATCAAAATTGGCGGTGCTTCAAAGCTTTGCAGCGGGGAAACGGAGTTTTGTTTGGTTGGCGATTCTGCCCTTGGCACTCGTGGCGGCAGGGATGCTCACGGGCTGCAAGACGCAAATTTCCCAGACGGCTGCACTCAAAGAACAAGCCGCGATGGCTGGCGAGTTGACGAGAACGAATTCTGAGTTGATAAAATTTAAAGAAGGTGATGTGCTGAAAATCACCTTTCCGAGTTCGCCGACGTTTGACACGACCCAGCAGGTCAGGCGCGATGGAAGAATTACCATGTCCTTGGTCGGCGATGTGGATGTGGTGGGGATGACGCCGTCCGAGTTGGAAAAGAAACTGCTGGATTTGTATGCTACGCAACTGACCTCGAAACTGGTTACGGTGGAAGTGGTGAGTTCAGCGATTCCTATTTATGTCACGGGCATGGTGCTGCGCCCGGGAAAAATCATGTCCGATCATCCCCTTACTGCCTTGGGAGCGGTGATGGAAGCGGGCGGGTTCGATTTTAACACGGCCAATCCCAAAGACGTGGTCGTGATTCGGCGCGAGGGGAATATCATGAAAAATTACCATTTGAACTTAAGGGATGAGCTCAAGGGAAAGCAGAGCGAACCCTTTTTTTTGAAACCCTATGACATCGTTTACGTCCCGCAGAGGTTTTCCATGTTTTGATGTCGGAATTTCCTCGCTAATTCTCTAACCCGACTTGCTTCGTTGGCGGCCGGCCAATTTTCCGTGATCGGGACGACAATCCTTTTTGATTCCGGATTCGCCGAAATGTTGGAATCCCGTTCGGCCTGATTCATAACCCAGCCGCTTCGAGACTGTCTTTTTTCAAGACAGAACTTGTCCAAAGACCGTCTCGTCACGACTGAATTTGGGACAGACAACATCAATGGAAAAAGACGGGGAAAATTGCCCGTTTGGCCAACCATAGGAAAAACCCTTATAACTACTGCGAAACTTCGCGGGGCCTGCCATTCAGGCGTTCCAGTTTGGAATTGCTGTTCTTTTGTCACCGCCTTGGCACGCCCTATGCGTTGCTTCAATTGTGGTTTATCAATTGTCATTGGCGGTTTGGATTAGACGCGCGGTTCTTGTTCTTTTGGCGGTTGGGATCTGCGTTGCGATGACGCCATTTACCGCGTTTGCCACCGGCAGCGTGGCTCTGGCGTGGAACCCGAGCATTTCCACGAATGTCGCCGGCTACAAGATTTATTACGGCGTGGCCAGCGGCGTTTACAATAACACGATTCCAGTCGGCAATTCGACAAATGTGACCGTCACCGGCCTGGTCGAAGGAACGACGTATTATTTTGCCGCCACGGCCGTGGATGCGCTCGGCGTCGAAAGCCCATTTTCGAACGAAACTTCGTATTCGGTTCCCATAAATTCCCTTATCGCCGCGCCTCCAACCTTGGATCCGTTGACCGACATGACAATCAACGAGAACGCGGGATTGCAGACGGTGAATTTGAGCGGAATCAACGGCGCCCTCAACCAATTGCAGCCATTGACAGTGACAGCGGTGTCGAGCAATCCGGGTTTGATTCCGAACCCGGCGGTCAACTACACCAGCCCGAACGCGACGGGCACGTTGAGCTTTGCGCCGGCGTCCGGCAATTATGGAACGGCGACCGTCACCGTAACGGTCAACAACAACGGTGCGAGCAATAACCTCTTTGCGCAAAGCTTTGCGGTCACGGTGAAGGTGAACGCGGTCAACCTGCCGCCGACACAAGATCCTTTGAGCGGAGGCATCGTTCCAAGTTTCTTGATTCCACCGCAGACTCAAACGGCCGAAGCTGGAACGGTTGTCAACCTCGCCGCGCGCGCCTCTGGCAATCCTCCGCCGACCTATCAGTGGTTTTTCAACGGCAACGCCGTCGGCAGCGGCACGAACCGGTTGTGGCTGTCCGGAATCCAAGCGTCGAATGCCGGCGCCTACACGCTGGTCGTCAGCAACGTCTGGGGCGCCGCCACCAGCGCGCCGGCCCTGCTCAACGTAATTGCGCCTGTTGAGCGCAGGCCGGTTCCGGCCGTCAACGTGACGGCGGCACAGGGAAGCTCCTTGGGGATTGATTACTGTGATGACCCCGGTTCCATGACCGGTTGGCAAACCGCGGCCACGATGACTTTGAGCAACGCTTCGCAATTCTATTTTGATGTTTCCGAGCCGCTCCCGCCGCACCGCTTTTACCGCGTCTGGCGATCGGGAACGCCCGGTGCGGCTCCGTCCCTGAACCTGAATTTTGTTCCGGCAATCGCGCTGACTGGAAACGTGGGCAGCTCGTTGCGTTTGGATTACATCAACGCCATCGGCCCGACGAATGCCTGGGTTGCGCTCGACACGGTGACCTTGACCAACACGTCACAACTCTATTTCGATGTCTCGGTGCTCAACCAACCAGGGCGGCTTTACCGGATTGTGCCGATTCCTTAAAGCGAATTATTGGATTGATGGATTGGTGAACTTCCGCAAGGGGAAAACCAGTTGTCCAACAATCCATTTATCCGAAATCCGATGTTGAACATTCAAGAACCGGTAGGGACAGCGCGCTGCGCTGTCCCCGCTCGCGCGGAACCAATCGTGCAAAGTATTACGCGCGGCAACATTCGTTCCGTCGCCTGACGCTGCGCTCGGCGACGGAGACGGCGCAGCGCGCCATCCCTACCAACTTCGGAGTTCGGATTTATCCATCATCTCGGCATCCGGCTGCATCCGCGCTTTATTCTTTGGCAATGTCCAGCTTTTCCATCAACTCATAAAGAGTTGGCCGGCTGATGCCGAGTTCCGCCGCGGCGACAGTGATTTTCCCCGAATGTTTTCGCAGCGCGCGTTCGACGATTTCCCGTTCCGCGGCTTCCCGCGCCTCCTTGAGCGTGCCGATGTTTCCAGTGGCCACCGGCGTTAATTCAAGATCCTGCACGGTCAGGCGTTTGCCCTCGGCCATGATGACGGCGCGCCGGACGCAATTCTCCAGTTCGCGCACATTGCCCGGCCAGGAGTGGGAGTTCAAGGCGCGAATCGCCCCCCGGTCGAAAGTCAGGCCCGCCTTCTGGGCCTGAAGCGCAAATCGTTGGAGGAAGGATTGAGCCAGCAGGTGAATGTCGCTTTCGCGTTCACAAAGCGGCGGCATCACAATCTGAACCACGGCCAGGCGGTAATATAAATCCTCGCGAAAAGTCCCGGCAGCCATGCCTTTCTTCAGATCGGCATTGGTCGCCGCAATGACCCGCGTTTCGATTTGGATGTCCTGCCTCCCGCCCACCCGTTGAATGCACTGTTCCTGGAGAAACCGAAGGAGCTTCACCTGCAAGGGCAGGGGAATCTCGCCAATTTCATCCAGAAAAAGAGTTCCGCCGCCCGCCATTTCGATCC
>OBLU010004042.1_pt1 | contig 13256 bp, 8 predicted proteins | sample 1518681 | NCBI WGS metagenome assembly OBLU01 (sample SAMEA3539304, study PRJEB22396) | soil metagenome | biome: tundra; feature: field; material: soil | place: USA | collected 2010-05 | depth 0.15 m | reverse complement strand
CAGACCTCCGGCGCGATGCGGTGACTTCTCGTCCATCGGGCTGGAGACCCGCATTTGGTCAAATCGGCGCTGCCGCAGGACACCTTATCAACCAAGGTGTGGGAGTCGGCGCAACCTGCTTCGCACGTTATAATGGCGCGCACCGATGACGCTGACCTCTGGCACTAAGCTCGGTCCGTATGAAATCCAGTCTCTGCTGGGCGCAGGCGGTATGGGCGAAGTCTACCGCGCTCGCGACACGCGGCTGGGACGTGATGTGGCTATCAAGGTTCTGCCTGCGCATCTCTCCTCTGATCCCGACCTCAGACAGCGCATGGAGCGCGAGGCGAAGGCGATTTCGTCGCTGAATCACCCGCAGATTTGCACCTTGCACGATGTCGGCTCGCAGGACGGCATCGATTTTCTCGTCATGGAGCACTTGGAAGGCGAAACGCTGGCCGACCGCCTGCATAGGGGAGCGCTTCCGCTTGCGGAGGCACTGAAGATAGGAAGGGAGATCGCCGAGGCACTCGACAAGGCGCACAGGCGTGGCATCGTGCATCGCGATCTTAAGCCGGGGAACATCATGCTCACAAAGAATGGGCCGAAGCTGATGGATTTCGGTTTAGCCAAGCCGTCGCCGGGAGTGAGTTCGGGGTCCTTGGCCAGCCCATTGACGCCGAGCACTCCGACCATGACGGTGGCCGCGCTCACCGCAGCGGCGTCGCCTTTGACGCAGAAAGGCACAGTAGTGGGCACATTTCAGTACATGGCACCGGAAGTTCTGCAAGGCGCGGAAGCGGATGCAATATCCGACATTTTCAGTTTTGGTTGCGTGCTGTACGAAATGGTAACCGGGCGTCGTGCATTCGAGGGAAAGTCACAGTTTAGCGTGCTGGGCGCAATCCTGGACAAAGAGCCAGAGCGCATCTCGACCGTCATTCCCGATTCGCATCCACGATTAGACGAAACCGTATGGCTGTGTCTGGCGAAAAATCCCGACCAGCGCTACGGCTGCATGCACGACGTGCAGATTCAGCTGGAAGCGCTGGCAGAGGGTCCTAAAGTCGCGAGTCTTCAAGCGCCGCCGTTGAAGCCTGCATCGCCCAGTTCGCGCCTGCCATGGCTGATCGCAGGAATCGCGGCGCTGCTGGCAATAAGCGTAGCGATAGCCTACATCTTACAAACGCCGAAGTCCGTGCCGGTCATGCGTTCTTCCATTCTGCCGCCCACAGATACTTCGTTCGTGACCATGCTGCCGGCCTCCGGTCCGCCGGTGCTCTCGCCCGATGGAGCCCTACTGGCGTTCACGGCACGCGACGATAAAAGTAAGGTCTTATTGTATGTACGATCGCTGACCTCCCTGACGGCGCAGCCTTTGCCGGGGACTGACGACGCCATCTATCCCTTCTGGTCGCCGGACGGCAAGCAGATTGCCTTCTTCGCGGCCGGCAAGTTGAAGAAGATGAACGCCGACGGTGGGCCGCCGCAGGACATATGCGACAGCGTCAGCGGACGCGGAGGCACCTGGAGCAAGGATGGCGTGATCGTGTTTACGCCCTCGTCCAACCAGAATTTATTCAGCGTACCAGCCGCGGGCGGAACGCCCGAACCCGCCTCGAAGCTCGATGTGGCCAAAGGCGAGAACAGTCACCGCTGGCCGGGGTTCTTGCCCGATGGCAAACACTTTCTCTATTGGTCGCGAACCTCCCGTCCAGGCGAGTCTCCGGTGCTGTATATCGGCGAGCTCGGATCGTTGAAGGCCAGACTGCTCACCAAAAGCGAGACCATGGCCCAGTACGCCTCCGGCCATCTTCTGTTCCTGCGCGGACAGACCTTGATGGCGCAGCCCTTCAACCTGGGACGGATGGAACTCAGCGGCGAGCCCCAGCCTATTGCCGAGCACATCGCCGTGAATGGAGCGAGCGTCCGGGCGATGTTCTCGGCCTCAGAGACGGGAACGCTGGTGTACCAGTCCGGCGAGGCTTCCACCGGATGGAACCTTGTATGGTGGGGTAGAGAGGGAAAACAAATGGAGGCGATTGCGCAGGCCTCTCGCTACATCGGACCGTCACTGTCGCCCGACGGCGCCCGCTTCGCAGTCACCATCTTCGTTGGAAATCAAGGAATCGCTGACATTTGGGTTTTCGATCTGGCCCGCGCAACCCGCACCCGCCTGACCTTCACCAACGTCACTACCAACGCCAACCAGGGCGGGGCGACCTGGACGCCCGACAGCAAGACCATCTTTTACAGCTCTGTCTCTAAAGGAGTGTTCCAAATCTACGCCAAGGCCGCCGACGGCAGCAGTTCCGAGCGCCTCGTCCTGGAAAGCGCTGATGCTACCGCATACCCGAGGAGCGTTTCACCCGACGGCCACTATCTGGTCTATCAAAGGCGGCTCAACCAGAATGAAACCGGCGATCACATCTGGGCGCTGCCTTTGTCTGGTGATGGGAAGCCGTTTCCCATTGTGCAGGACGCTTTTGACGAGAGGGCGCCAACAGTTTCTCCCGATGGAAAGTGGCTGGCATATCAAAGCAACGAGTCGGGGCGGCCTGAGATCTACATCACCGCCTTTCCCGCTGGCGGTGCAAAGTGGCAGGTCGCGAGCAATGGCGGGACGACGCCGAAATGGCGCCGCGATGGCAAGGAAATGTTCTTTCTCGATCCGCAGGACAGATTAGTTGCGGTCGATGTGAATACGTCCGGCAACGCGGTGAAGCTGGGCGCGCCTCACACTTTGTTTCAGGCGGTTGGAATCCAGCGTGACTTTGGTCCTTACGACGTGACTGCGGATGGGAAGAAGTTTCTCATCAACAGCGGGAATCTGAAGGAAGGCACCGAACCGGTAACGCTGGTGCAGAACTGGCCGGCGGAGTTGAAGAAGTAACCCGCTTCCTTACCTCGACTCGTCGAATTGTCCGATCCCCCGAGGGACGGGCTATAAAAAAGTTGCCGGCGAGATTTCCAGTTTCCATTTAGTCGACAATCCATCCAGAGTGGTCAAACCGGCTCGATGCACTTTCTTCAGACTATAATGGCGCCACACTGAATGACCCTCACCTCTGGTACAAGACTCGGTCCCTACGAAGTCCAGTCTCCGCTCGGCGCGGGCGGTATGGGAGAGGTTTACCGTGCGACGGATACTCGTCTCGATCGCACGGTTGCGATCAAAGTTCTAGCTTCGCACCTCTCATCCTCGCCGGAACTGAAACAGCGCATGGAGCGGGAGGCCCGGACCATTTCCTCGCTGAACCATCCGCACATCTGCCATCTCTATGACATCGGCTCGCAGGATGGCACCGATTACCTGGTGATGGAGTTCCTCGAAGGTGAAACCCTGGCCGAGCGGCTTCGCAAAGGTGCGATGCCACTGAACGAGGTCTTCAAAGTCGGGATTGCCGTGGCAGAAGCGCTAGCGATCGCGCACCGAAGTGGCATTGTCCATCGCGACCTGAAGCCTGGGAACATCATGCTGACGAAGACCGGGGCCAAGCTGATGGACTTTGGGCTGGCCAAACCGCTGGGAGTGCAGACTTCAGCGTCGGCGTCGGCACCCTCGTTCACTGCGGCAGCCACGTTAAGCGGGCCGAGCCCGCTAACCCCACTTACTACAGCGGGCAGCATCATCGGCACCATCCAGTACATGTCGCCGGAACAAATTGAGGGAAAGGAAGCCGACGCCCGCTCCGACATTTTTGCGTTCGGCGCCGTTCTTTACGAGATGGCAACGGGGCAGCGGCCCTTTGAGGGGAAGAGCCAAATCTCGCTGGCGTCCTCCATTTTGGAGAAAGACCCAGAACCGGTCAGCGCCATCAAGCCTTCGACTCCTCCTGCCTTCGAGCATGTTCTGACAACTTGCCTGCAGAAGAACCCAGAGGATCGATTTCAGACCGCGCACGACATCAAGCTGGAACTGCAATGGATTGCCGCAGATCGATCATTGCCCGCTGCGGCTGCCTCGCCGCAAGCGCCTTCAAATACGCGGGAGCGCCTGGGCTGGGCGATTGCGATGGTCGTTGTCATTGCCGTCGCGCTGGCGCTGGTCGCCGGGAGTCTCCTCCACCATTTCCATCCATCGGAAAAGAGTATCCGCGCCGTCATCAATCCTCCCGACAAGACCACTCTCAATCTGACCGGCGATGCTGCCGGACCGCTTGTCTTCTCCCCAGACGGCGCATCGATCGCCTTCGCAGCGACAGGAGAGGACGGCAAGACCGCGCTATGGATTCGCTCCATGAACTCGCTGGACGCGCGTGCGCTTCCAGGCACCGATAGCGCGATCTTTCCCTTCTGGTCGCCTGACAGCCGTTCGCTTGGATTTTTCGCCGACGGCCAGTTAAAGACCATCGATCTCAATGGCGACTCCGTGCAAGCGGTTTGTGCCGTACAGATCGGGCGCGGGGGCGCTTGGGGACCGGACGGAGTGATCATTTTCTCTGCCGGCCCGTCAACTCCCCTTATGCGGGTTAGCGCCGGCGGCGGAACTCCGACTATCCTCACCAAGATCGATCCTGCTCAGCACACCTCGCATCGCTGGCCAGACTTTCTGCCCGATGGCAAGCACTTCCTGTATTTGGCGATTCATCACGATCCCTCCAAGTCAGCGAACAACACGCTCTATTACGCGTCGTTGGATGGCCGCGAAAATCGTCCGCTATTCCATTCTCAATCAAACGCCATTTACGCCAATGGTTATCTTTTGTTCGCGCGTGGCGACCAGTTGATGGCGCAACCGTTCGACCCCACCCACGGAACCTTGAGCGGCGAGCCACAGAGCGTGGCCAAGGGAGTGATGAGCGACGTCACCACCTGGCACCTGGATGCGTCAGCAACAGCCGATGGATTGCTGGCCTTCGGCAGCGGCGGCAGCGGCGACTTGCAACTGATCTGGATGGATCGCAACGGGAAACAGATCGGCACGGTAGCCGAGAAGATCACGAACCTGCAAGTGGCGCGGATCTCCCCACAAGGAGATCGCATCGCTCTGCAGATTGACTCCGGTATGAACGACATCTGGGTGCTCGATTTGGCGCGTGGGGTTCGCACTAGGCTGACGTTTGGCCCCGTCGCGAACGCGTACCCGACCTGGTCGCCCGATGGCAAGTGGATCGCCTACATGTCCAAGCGCGGCGATCAGTTTGGCCTCTATCGCAAGCGCTCCGACGGTAGCGGCGCCGAAGAGGTTCTGCTCAGCGCTGACGCGCAGATCGCGCCCGACAGTTGGTCGAGCGACGGCAAGTCCTTGATCTATACGCAGCGCACCCCGGAAGGCCAGGGGCAGATCTGGGCTTTGCCGCTCGAGGGAGAGCGCAAACCGTCGATGGTGTTGCCGCGCGGTTCCGGTGGACAACTTTCCCCTGACGGCCTTTGGCTGGCCTACCAGTCGAGTGAGTCCGGTGTGAATGAAGTATATGTGGTCGCCTTTGGCGGCGGCCAAGGCAAGTGGCAGGTCTCGGCCAATGGAGGAATGCTTCCGCTATGGGGCAAGGACGGCAGAGAGTTCTACTATTTGGACGGGAATCAAACTCTTCTTGCGGTGCAGGTCAGGGATGCCGGTGGCGCCCTCGAATTCGGCGCCCCTCAGAGCATCGTCAGCCGATGGACCGTTCTGGGAAAACCCTTTTACGACGTCACTCCCGACGGAGGGAAAATCCTGCTGGACCGGGTTTCGCAGCAGGTCAGCCAATCCATCACCGTGGTTACGAACTTTACGGCGGACCTGAAGAAGTAAGCGAACCCGCTCGTTTACCGTGATCGCCTAAGCCTCGCCACCGGATTCTGATCGATTCACGGGCAACTCTTACCTAATGCACTAAGGTAAGGGTTGCCGACCAACCGCCCAGAATCCTAGTAAAGCTGTTCGGGGACTACGGCCAGCACGGGGATGAAAGATACTCCCCACCAAGAATCACGGAGGTTATATCCAAAGTGCGCGACGGACGGCCCGATCCCGCGCATATCAGCACAAGTCACATCGAACGCCAGAACCTAACGATGCGAATGCAGATGCGCCGATTCACGCGGCTCACGAATGCTTTCTCGAAGAAATTGCAGAACCTACAGGCCGCCGTGACGCTCTATTTTGCTTGGTACAACTTCTGCCGGGTTCATCAGACCTTGCGCGTCACTCCTGCCATGGAGGCTGGGATTGCCGATCATGTCTGGACTGTCAGTGAACTGCTCATGTGGGCCGGGAATCCGGTATAAGGGAATTCGTGGAACAGGTTCCCCGGTGCGCGTGTAGAGACATTCTGGGTTTAAGTAGTATCCTTGCTCATCTTTTAGAACTGTCTGAAAATGCACAGGTGACCTCATGGCAACCAACAGAAAATGCTTGAATTGCGGCTCTGGAAATTTGACTGCGAACAAACTCGGCATTCCTCTCAGACCTCAAACGGTCGCAAGACCACAAACTGAGTTTGCGGTCATCGCTTTGGTCTGTGATGAATGCGGCTTTGTGGCTTTGTTTGGGGAAAAACAATTCTCAGCAACACAGAATTAGCCCACTACCCAGAATCGTCGGATCGGCTGTAACGTGCCACGCAGGCTATAATTGCGCCGACCCATGGATCTGACCTCTGGCACAAAGCTCGGGCCGTATGAAATCGTCTCGCCGCTCGGCGCCGGCGGCATGGGGGAAGTGTATCGGGCACGAGACACGAGGCTCGATCGCGAGGTTGCGATCAAAGTCCTTCCCTCTCACTTAAGTGAGAACCCGGAGTTTCGTGCCCGCTTCGAGCGCGAGGCCAAGACCATCTCTGGCCTGCAACATCCCAATATCTGTGTGCTCTATGACGTCGGCCGCCAGGATGACGTCGACTTTCTGGTGATGGAGTACCTCGATGGCGAGACCCTGGCCACGCGCCTGGCACGCAAGCCATTGCCGCCGGGAGAAACTCTGCGCATCGGAATTGAGGTCGCCGACGCGCTCGACAAAGCACACCGCAGCGGCATCGTGCATCGCGACCTGAAGCCTGCTAACGTGATGTTGACCAAAAGCGGGACAACGAAGTTGCTGGACTTCGGACTGGCCAAGCTGCACTCGTTTGCCTCCGGTGCGCAGTCTGCCGCACCCGCGTTCTCCGCAGTGGCCACTGTTGCCAGTATGGCCTCCCCCGTCACCATGGCGGGAACGGTGGTGGGCACAATGCAGTATATGAGCCCGGAACAGATTCAGGGGAAAGAAGCCGATGCGCGCAGCGACATCTTTGCCTTTGGCGCGATGCTGTACGAGATGCTGACTGGTAAGCGGGCCTTCCAAGGCAAGAGCCAGCTCTCGGTGGCGAGTGCAGTGCTGGAGAAGGACCCGGAGCCGATTTCGGCGGTCCAGCCACTCACGCCTCCCGCACTGGAGTACCTGGTGCGGATCTGCCTGGCGAAGGACCCGGACCAGCGTTTTCAGAATGCACACGACCTGAAACTGCAATTGCAGTGGATCACGGTTGGTGGCAGTCAGGTGGGAACCCCGTCCGTGGTGGTCGCGCAGAAAAAGAACCGGCAGAAGATCTTGGCCGCCGCGACGGCACTGGGTTGGCTCTTGGCCGGGGCCGCAGTGGTGATGGCGGCGATCTATGAGAAGAGGCTGACCTCGGCTGAGCAACTGGTGCGAGTACAGGTCGAGCCGCCGGAGGGCTTTGATTTCGACTTGGTGTTGAGCGGAGCGCCGGCCTTATCGCCGGACGACCAACAGATCGCCTTCGTCGCGTTGAAGGATGGGAAGAGCATCATCTTTGTGCAACGGCTCAGTACCGGGAAGGCGGAGCCGCTGGCAGGCACAGAGACAGGTATCTTTCCCTTCTGGTCTCCAGACGGAAGGTACTTGGGATTTTTCTCCAATGGCAAGCTGAGAAAGATCGAGGCCGCTGGAGGACCAGTGCAAGCGCTGTGTGATGCATCCGACGGACGCGGCGGCACCTGGAATGAGCAGGGCACCATCCTCTTCGCGCCCAAAATTAACGGTCCGCTGCAGCGGGTATCCGATGGGGGCGGCGCGCCCGAGGAGGCAACTCCAGGAAATAAAGACGATAGCCAATTTACCAACCGCAACCCGTACTTTCTCCCCGATGGAAAACACTTTCTTTTCATACAGCGGACTGGGAAAGACGCGGCGGGAAGTGTGTATGCCGGATCGTTGGACGGGGGTGAAACCAAACAGATTCTCCCGGTTGGATCGAACGTTGCGTACGGTAACGGCTACCTCTTTTATGTAAAGGACAGCACTTTGATGGGGCAGCGGTTTGACGCGGCCGCGATCCGCTTCCAGGGCAAGCCTATCCCGATCGCGGAATCGATCGACTATTACAACCCGCGCAACCTCGCATACTTTTCCGTATCTCAAAATGTCATGGTGTATCGCAAGGCCGCCGTGGAGAATCGTGAGTTGGTGTGGCTGGATGCGACGGGTAAAGAATTGGAGCATTGGGGCGAGCCGGCTCCTTACGATGGAGGAACATTCACGCCCACTAGTCGCATGGCCATTCTGTCTCGCGGCAACCTCGATGGGCGGGGGAACAGTCTGTGGCTGGCGGACACCGAGCGCAAAACGATCACGCGGGTCACTCCAGATTCAGACCTGGACCAGAAAGGAGTAGTGTCCGCCGACGGGAAGAGTGTATTGAATACGTCCACCACCGGCTACCACAGCGTTGTAGTGGAGCGTCCCCTCATCTCTTCCGGCAAGGAGGAAAAACTTGCCGAGCTCGGGGATTATGTCTTCGCGGCGAGCGAGTCAAGGGATGGGCGATATGCGTTTTTCTCTATTCAGGATGCCAAGACTAGCTTCGACATTTATTTCATGGATCTGGCGGGCGATCGCAAGCTGGTGCCGGTGCTCAATACTCCCTACGCCGAGCGCGACCCGAAGCTGTCCCCCGACAACAAGTGGCTGGCCTATACCTCTGATGAAAACGGGGCTTTGGAGCTCTACGTAACGCCCTTTCCCGGTGGCGGTTCCAAGTGGCAAGTCTCTAGTGGCGGGGTTGTCAAAACCGACGCCAATGCGAACGCGGAGGACTGGGCGCCCGACGGCAAGAGCTTGTACTATCGCTACGGAGACAAGGTTTACATCGTTGAAGTCCGTACCGATGGGAGCAAGCCGGAGTTCTCGGCGCCTAAAGAATTGATGACTATTCCCCAGGGTATAGATCTTATTTCCATTCTGCCCGACGGAAAGCGTATCCTCGCGATCCGGTCGGTTGGGCAGCGCAGTGCATCCCCGCAGAATCTGGTCCTCAACTGGCAGCACTTGGTGCGGTGAGGGGCCGCTGACTGCGCATCCGCAGAGCGGCAAGATTCAGAGACACTCCGAGCTGCCATGAGAATTCCTAAGTCGTGACCAAGTGTCGAGCTTATGTTGCAAAAGACTTCCCACTTGGCGGTTGGCGCTAGTGCTTTTTCGGAGGCGCGCCCCGTGGTGAGGTGAGTGGAGCAGAACAGAGGATTGGGGCGCGCGTTCGAAAAAGCACTAGCGTCATCCGACCGGAACCGGTGCCGACGACGCCCGCGGTCACCGTAACTCCCAGGTCAGGACTGTCCGATCAGACATTGGGCCCCTGCTGCTTGGGCTTCGGGCCACGCTTACGAGCGCCGATATTGAACTGCTTCATCACGCGACGAATCACCTTCTCGCTGATTCCGAACTCCTCCTCGATTTGGGCGTAGCCCACATCGGGCCGACCGACGAGTACCTCTGCTAGCTGGGTATCAAAGCTGAGACGAGCACGGTCGAGCTTGTCTCTCAAATTGATCTGCTCGATCTGCATTTTCGCTCCTCACAAGGGGTGATACCGAACCTAGCTCAGCCTTCTTCGCGATGCAGGAGAACGGCGCCGGGTCGCGGTTCTCCCTATGGGGCTAGCGCTTCGTCGATACCGGAACTGATCGAACAGCGGAAAAAAATGACTGTCATCCATCGCAACAACGCCGCTTCTGCCTACAACCGCAAAAAACAGGACAATCTGGCTCATGGGCCGACGGCGCGGCTCCTGAGCGGATGTGCTGCTCTTTAGCGCCGGTCGGTTGACGCGATCAGCGTCACTTTGTCGTTTTCGCTCTCCGCTGTTTGCGTATGGTCTTTGTGGCCCTGAAGCCGGCAGCCAGCCTGTTTCCCAGGCTCCCAAACCTCAGACAGGAAAGCGCGGCCGTCACTGCGCGTGAACACCAGCCTCGCATTGTTCGGCTCCTCGCTGCCAACCACATCCGTCACCATGGCCCTGTACAGCCGTCCCTCCGTACTCCGCACTACGAGTACGTCGATGGTGGCTTTGCTTGGGACGGAGTTGAGCAAGGATTGGAACTGGTAGGTTCCGGCTGGGAACGTTTGGTTTCCGACTGCAAACTCGAAAGGAACTTTGACGGTGAGCGCAGAGCGGTGTGAAGTTTGCGCGTAGCCGACGCTCGGGTACAGCGACAGGCCAAAGGCAGCGGACAGCAGTACGGCTGAGATCGTGAATTTCCGTTTCATAGATTCTCCTTTTTTCGTCAGTTCTTCTTGAGCGCCACTGCTGAGATCGCGAACCTTAATGTTTTACTTGCCGTCTTCCGTCCCCACGATCCAAACTCGGCCTCTATCTAGTAACGCGAAGAAACCACGGAAAAAGGTCCACATTTCTTTGGTAAGGGCCGGCGGCGGCGCTGGTTTTCGGCACCAGCAAGCTCCAAATGCGCGAAAACAAAGGCGTAAACCTCGTTGGTTTAGCATTCGACTGGGTATATACTTCAGGCCCGTAGAGATCGCGATCTTTGGGGTGAATCGGGAATGCTCGCGAGCTCATATCGGACCCTCCCTCGCTTTCATTGTTTTCTATATTTCCTAACTTCGAGTGATCGCGACTTGCGGGGGTCATCCACGCCACAGTGGTTTCTGTCATCGCGTACAAGACTGTTATGGATGCGCCAAGAGATGTAGCCACCCTCCTCGGTGAACTAGACGTTGGCAATGACCGGGCCGTTGCCGATTTGGTAGTGTTGCTCTACTCGGAACTGCACAGTCTGGCGTCTCGCTACCTGCAACGGGAGCGCCGTGAGCACACCTTACAGACAACCGCCCTGGTGCATGAGGCCTATCTTCGCCTGGCCGATCAAAGAGAAGTTCATTGGAAGAACAGGGAGCAGTTCCTGGGCGTCGCGGCACAACTGATGCGCCGTATCCTGGTTGACTACAGCCGTGGCCATGACGCCAAAAAGCGCGGCAGTGGCTTTGAGAAAGTTTTCTTGGAAGAAGCGGCCGGCGTTTCCAAAGAGAAGGCGGTGGACGTCATTGCTTTGGATGAAGCTCTGACCCGACTGGCCGAATTCGATTCGCAGCAAGCCCAACTTGTGGAGTTGCGTTTTTTCGGTGGTTTAAGCATTGAGGAGTCGGCTGGAGTTATGGGAGTTTCCCGGACGACTCTTAAGCGTAACTGGAACCTGGCAAAGGCGTGGCTTGCGCGTGAGCTACGCAAAGGCGACCAGAAAGATGCCTGAAAAGTGGGACCAAGTGAAGGAGCTGTTCACGTTGGCCCTGGAGCGAGACCCCGAGGAGCGAAGTGGTTTTTTGCGTCAAGCCTGCGCTGGCGACGACTCCCTGCGCACCGAAATAGAATCGCTGCTGTCGAGCTTCGATGGCGCCGCCACCTTTCTTGAGGATTGTCCCGCCGCTGATCTGCTGTCCGCGCAGTCGCGTGCGATGGCGGGAAGAAGGATTGGGGCGTACCGCATCATCCGCGAGATTGGGCAGGGCGGCATGGCGGTGGTGTATTTGGGCGAGCGCGACGACCAGAACTATCGGAAGCAAGTTGCGATAAAAATGGTCAAGCCCGGAATCGACACCGAGCAAGTCCTTCACCGTTTCCGCAATGAGCGACAGACACTTGCGGCGCTGGACCATTCCAACATTGTGAAGCTCCTCGACGGCGGCAGCAGCGAAGATGGTTCCCCGTATCTGGTGATGGAGTATGTGGAAGGCCTGCCCATTGACCAGTATTGCGATCTGAACAAGCTCTCCATCGACGACCGTCTGCGGCTCTTTCGCGAGGTCTGTTCCGCGGTGCAGTACGCGCATGAAAAGTTGGTGATTCATCGCGATCTCAAGCCTGGCAATATCCTGATCGCAAAAGGCGGTGTGCCCAGACTCCTGGACTTTGGCATCGCCAAACTGCTGAATCCCGAGTGCTTCCAAACTGCACTTGTCACTCGAACTAGCTGGCGTCCAATGACTCCGGAATACGCGAGCCCAGAGCAGATTCGCGGGCATGCGATCACGGCCGCAGCCGATGTCTATTCGTTGGGAGTATTGCTGTTTGAATTGCTGACCGGCCATCGGCCGTATCTCTCTGCTGGCCAGTCTCTTTTGGAAATGGAGCGCCTGGTTTGCGAAATCGAACCCGAAAGACCGAGCGCTGCCATCAACAGGAAAGAAGAAAAGGTATCTGGCGATGGCGATGCACGAACTGCAATTACTCCGGAATCGGTGAGCGTCCAGCGCGGCTTGCAGCCGGCTGAACTGCAGCGCCGGTTGCGCGGCGATCTCGACACAATAGTGATGAAGGCCTTGCGCAAGGAGAGCGAACGCCGGTATGGTTCAGTCGAAGCGTTCTCGCGGGACATCGAGCGGGCCCTGACAGGCATGCCTGTCAGGGCCCGCAAATCGACGATCGCCTATCGTAGCGGGAGATTCCTTCACAGGCATAAGGAATCATTGGCTGCGGTTTTGGTGGTTCTTGGCATAGTGGCGGGCATAGCGACCTGGGAAGTGCGCAGGGTCTCACGCCAAAATGCCGCTGTGTCGGAAGCCAGGAACGCTCAGGTTCAAGCGCGGCGTTCCATGGCCATCTTAGGCTTCAAGAATCTCTCCAATCGCCAGGACACAGCGTGGCTGTCAACCGCCTTATCGGAAATATTGACCACCGACCTTGCGGCAGGCGAAGAGCTGCGCATCATACCAAACGAGATCGTTGCGCGCACCAAGATCAACCTCAGTCTTCCCGACGCAGAAAGCATTGCCCCCGAGACCCTGGAAAAGCTCAGCAAGAATTTGGGCAATGATTTCGCCATTCTCGGTTCTTATCTCGACTCAGGCAAGGCGGAGGGCGGGCGGATCCGCCTCGACCTTCGCATCCAGGACGCAGGCAAGGGAAACACCATCGCGACGGTCTCGGAGACGGGCGACGAGGCACAATTAGTGGATCTGGTCTCACGAACTGGCGCACGCTTGCGCGAGCGACTTGGTCTTTCGAAGGTCTCGCCACTCGAATCCCAGGAAATCGAGGCATCGGTCGCCTCCAATCCGGAAG
>OBLU010004041.1_pt1 | contig 13261 bp, 11 predicted proteins | sample 1518681 | NCBI WGS metagenome assembly OBLU01 (sample SAMEA3539304, study PRJEB22396) | soil metagenome | biome: tundra; feature: field; material: soil | place: USA | collected 2010-05 | depth 0.15 m | reverse complement strand
AAAACTGTAAAGTATGTGCCCGGTCTAAAGTGTAAAGTATGTCCCCGGCTGGACATCCTTCAAAATCAGACGCCCCTTTAGGGGCTGGGCTCCGATATTCGACTTTTTCCGCAGCCTGCTAAAGGGCTCTTACCACAGAGACACGGGGACGGGGGAAGGCTCCTTGGAACGCACAATGAATTGTGCTTTCTCTGTGCCCCCGTGTCTCTGTGGTAACAGGCCTTTTCGGCGGCAGGAAGCGTCTCGTTTAGCGTGCGACTTCCGCCGGCGTAGTATCCTTCTCCTTTTTCAAACCTTTCGTCTGCGGTTCGTAGACGCAGAACGGCTCCTCATCGAGATAGTTGCCGGTGGCCGCAAAGGCACGCGCGCGGCAACCCATGCAAACGTTGCGGAACTCGCAGCAGCCGCACTTCCCCAGCAGGTTGTTGGTATCGCGCAGTTCATTGAACACCACCGAGTTTTCCCAGATGTCGGCGAACGGCTGCTTTTTCAGATCCCCTGCCAAAGCCGGCAAGTACCCACAGGGATAGACCTCGCCCTGATGAGAGATGAAACACACCGCGGTTCCGGCCAGGCATCCCTTGGTCATGGCGTTCATGCCGGAAGGATGAGTTCCAGGGTGTCCCACTGGTTGTCCAACACTTGTCTGTCCCACTCCATGATGCTTCAGCTCGATGCCGGTTGAGCCGGGCATCGCCATCTCTGTGGGGCCGATACTCGGCGAATCGTGCGCTGCTTCAAGTACTGGCGGCGCTGCGTGAGCGGCCGCTGCCGCTGCGGCGGAACGGTGCTCCGCCACGCGCCGTTGGCGAACCACGCGGAAGTAGTGTGGCGCGCAGGTCGCCTTCATTTCGATGCCACCTTCGAGCGAGCGATCGTAGAACCAGTTCAGCATCTGCTCGTACTCTTCCGGCGGAACCATTTGTTCGGCAGCGATATCCACGCCGCAACCTACCGGCACCAACAGGAAGGTATGCAGCGCGTCCGCTCCCAGCGACTTCGCCAGTTCGAGCACCTGCGGAAGCTGATGGGCATTGTGGCGGGCGATGGTCGTGTTGATCTGCACCGACATGCCCAGATTCTTCAGATTACGGAAGCCGGCAATGGCGGCATCGAAGGCGCCGGGAATGCCGCGGAAACTATCGTGGGTAAGCGCATCCGCGCCGTCCAGGCTAATGGCCACGCGCTGCACGCCGCTGTCGACGATCATGCGCGCGACTTCCTTGCTCACCAAGGTGCCATTGGTGGCCAGCGCCACGCGCAGACCCTTGTCCGTGCCATAACGCGCCAACTGGAAAATATCCGAACGGAAGAGCGGTTCGCCACCACTCAGCACCAGGATGGGAGTGGACACCGCGGCAATCTGATCGATGATATCGCGTGCCGCTTGGGTGGAGAGGTCGGAGGGAGAACTCAGCTCCGTAGCGGTGGCCCGGCAATGGATGCAGCGGAGATTACACCCTTTGGTCAACTCCCAGAAAATCAATCGTGGTTTGTTTGGGTTTACTTGATTGGAATGATGCCCGTCGCCGTTTAATGAAGCCATGTGCGGTTCCCCTTCCTACTTGAACCCGGTTCTGTCGCCCACTCTAGGCGCAACAATAAGAGAGAACGAATCCGCCAAGCGGTGACTATCATCACCCGGAGTTGTGATCCCGGTCACAAGCCTTAACTCTTCTTGAATGTTGGGCATTGGGGCGGGATAGAGCCTTCCAGTCGACTCGCAGGCAGGCCATTTCCGTCTGCCCTCCGGCAAACCACCCGGTGCGGAAGGGCGCGGCTAGTTGTGGTTTGCGATATCGCGCAGCGCCGCCGTGTTGCGAATCACCATGGTCGAGCCTTTCGCCTGCAAGATCTGACGCTTCTTCAGCTCTGCAAACAGCCGGGTAACCGTCTCTCGCGAAGTTCCGATCATCTGCGCGATTTCCTCGTGGGTCAGTCGAAGCTTCAACCGGGGCTCCGTTTTGGCGCCTTCTCCGTTCTTGGAGCTCCATTCCAGAAGCAACTTAGCCAGTTTCTCGGCGGCGGAGTGTGACAGTCCCAGCGAACCCGCTTCCTTACAAGCATTGTGATACTTTTCGCTTAACTGCTCGGCCACTTTGAAGCAGGCCTCCACATCATCCTTCAGGAAACGAAGAAAGTCATCGCGCTTGACGAAATTGACCTGGCAGGGATCGATCGTCTCCGCCGTCACTTCGTAAGGTTTGCCGGAGATCGTGGCGCTCAACCCCAGCACCTCCCCGGGCTCGGCAAGTTTCACAATGACCGTTCGGCCGCTGGGAGAGTTGATGGAGAGCTTGACACTGCCTTTGCAGAGCACAAAGATGCCGCGTGGCAGTTGCCCTTCGACAAACAGCACAGCCCCTTGAGGATACGCGGTCGCGTATTTGATGTTTTCAAAAGCCTGCAGCGCGGTGGGAGGCAGATCGCAGAAGATACGATCTGTGCGCAGCTTGCATGTAAGGCAACTTTCTACAATCTCCATTCCGTATGGCGACAGCATGAACCCAGCCTCCTGTACAACCTCGGGCCCGGCTCGCTTGCGTGGGTCGCATCTTGCCAGGCTGCGAACCAGTTGAGCCAGCCTCGTCTGAGGTCAGTCTCCGTCGGAATGGAACGCTTGGCTGTGCTGCCAGACACACGCCAATGTGACGCCCCTCACATGGCGCCGGTCTCTAAAATTCCGGGTGTTTTGCTCGGGCCTTTGTGTGGGGACGGGGCTTTGCCCCGTCCAAGTCGGGCGTGCCCCATAAGCTACTAACTTAAGGCAGATTCCTTTTCGGGTTCGGGCCGTCAATCCGTCATCCGCGAACGCTTGCACAGAACTCGTCGCCGCCTCAATCAACCGACTTCACGTCGTCCGGCAGTGAGAGCAAGAGCGTGCACTCAGCCGCCGCCGCGGTGCAAGAAAGCGTTCCGCGGCGCAAAATCTTTACCGCCGTTTTGTCGGGGACGGTTTGACCGTACCGCACGCTCCGCAAGGCTTCGGTAAAAATTTTGAGTTTTTCATCTCCGCTGGCGAACTTCACCTCATCTACCGCCATTTCTGAACCCTGCCCGTTGCTGAACAAGAGAAAGAACTCGCCTTTGCCTTCCTGCTTCGGCGTGTTGTCCACCTTGATGGGGCGTTGCTCGGTCGGTTCCCCCCGATTCTTTTCGACGATCGCGTCGACCTTGTCGTTCCCTCCCGCCAGCGCGGCGAGACGGCTTCGGGCTTCCGGTTCCGGTCTGCGCGCATTCATCGCCAGCGCGTAGAAATGCGCCGCTTGTTCCTTCTTGCCTAGCTTTTCATAGATCTGACCCAGATGGTCGGCGTTCTCGGAACCTGGGCTCAGTTGCCAGGCGGCCAAGACATATTGTTGGGCTTTGTCCAGATTGCCGTCGGCAAACTCGACCCAGCCGAGCGTGTCCCAGCAGGTCGCAAGCAATGACGTCCAGCTAAAATCGTAAGCCTTGAGCTGACTAAGCGACAGGTTGCGTAGCTCCGCCGCGGTGGTGGTGACGGCGGATTCCGCGTAGCGCCGAGCGACATCAAGGTGCACATTTTTGAGGGTCAGTTGATAAGCAATGTTGTTCCAGATGACCGGCCTGTCGGAAAGCTTTACAGCCTTGTCGAACGCGGCCATGGCCTTCTCATCCTGACCAAGGTTCAAGTAAGCTTCGCCGAGCCGTATCTGAGCTTCGGCGTTATCTGGGGTTAGTGACGCCGCCCGCTCAAGTTCTGGAACAGCCTCTTCGTACTTGTGTTGCTCCAGGTACGCGATACCCAGGTTGGCAGGTGCGTATTTGTCGAGCGGATCTATCTCGATTTGCTTGTTGAACCACTTGATCGCCTCTTCGTATTGGCGCTGCCGCAGGTAAATCCGCCCCAGATTGTTGTAAGCGTATGGATGGTAAGAGTTGACCTCGATCTGTTTTTGGAAGGCACTGATCGCCAGATCATCTTGCCGGGAATCCAGATACGCCAGACCCAGATCGTTCCAAGCCTCGTTGCTCTTGGGATTCGCGTCCGTAGCACGTTTCAAGAGGTCGATCGCCGAGACGTAGTTCCCCTTCTTTCTTTCGGCGTTGCCGCTCTTCACGAGATCGTTTTCTTTCATATCCGTGGAGGAATCTGCTTTTCCTGCAGCCGTGGTCTCTAACGAAAGTTGTTGTGCCAAGTCCGCAACTACGACGCGACGGAACGCTAGATAATCCTGCACGCGAGAGGAGGGTAGCTCGCCCGCAGTCAGCGTCAGCTTGCGCTCGGCGGCAAGAACGTTTCCTTCCAGTTTGTAGACAGCATCGTAGTTGCCGTAATCCCGCTTCTGGGAGATAGGCAGAGGAGCATGCAGCGCGTATTTGGAGGGCAGTTCGAGCCGGATTTGATAGTCACGAGCGTTAGGGGGACCTAGATTGATGGGGTCGGGGTTGTCCGCGTCGTCGGAATCGGCCGTTGCCAGACCAAGAACAGGCAGCGGCAACTTCAAAACCAATTTCTTCTTCGCCTGATCGAGGTAGTTCGCCTTGGTGACACGATATGAGAATGTGAACGGCTCGCGCGTCGCCCTCGGGTCTGAGATCTTGATCTCGCTGACGTTTTTCCCTAACCCTTCCGTCGAGCTCATGTTCTCGATAACCTGCTGCCATTGTGCGCTCGCAACACTTCGGAAAGTTTGGCGTAGCCGGATTTCCGAATCGCCTCGTATTTCATAAGCGATCCTGGCATCGAGTTTGCCGGAGTCGTCCACTTTGCCATCAATTTGAAGTTTCTCCGTGTCCGGTATGGGGGAGTCCACCGGCGTCTCCTGGAGGTGAGGAGGCCCACCATCGGCCGGAATCACCAGCGCCTGTTTCTTGCGCAACGGGTAGGCCAGTAGCCGGAAGGGCGCCACCTCCGTGGTGGTATCCATCCAGATTTCCTCTTTCCCCAGCGGCACCATCGTGATGATGTGATTGAACTGGGATGGCGATGGCACGTCGGGATCGAGCTTGCGCACTGAGTTGATCATCACTGACGAGGCGTGCAGGCCCTCAGCATCCAGCAAAGCCGCCAGGAGCGTGTGTTTGTCCTTGCAATCGCCATACTGATTGTGGAGTACTTCATCGGCCGAGTGCGGCTGATATCGCCCCACGCCGAGCGACAAGCTTACGTAGCGAAAATTCTCGGCCGCGTAATCGTACAGCGCTTCAACCTTTGCGATATCCGTCGGAAGCCCTTTGGCCAGCTCTTCCGCCTTTGCACGAACTGCCTTCGAAGGCACGCGCCGGTCTTTCTCCAACCCAGCGTACCAGCGTCCCACCTCTTCCCAACTCGCAAAGGACGTTAACTGCACCGCGGGAATTTCATCTTCCGGCTTCTTTTTCTTCTTTTTTCTCAGCGTGTCATTGCCTTTGTTTTCATCCTCTCGCACCAAGTGCGAACTGGACCAACGATAAATTCGTCGGCCGTTTTCTTCCGTGACTTTGGGCTCCACGCCCGGCTTGGTTTTCAACTTCACAGTGCGCGCGGCAGGAATGTCGATCTCAAGCTCCTCGTCCAAAACGATGGCGCTTTTCTGAAAGTCGTATCGCGTCCAAAACTGGCCCGGAGCTAGAGCAGTGTGAATCGCGGCCACCGTTTCGTATTCGAGAACGTCGCCGGGCCGTAATCCGGGCACAATCACGTGCTTCTCGCGGTAATCCGTGTAGACCGGCGCAATCTGCTGGATGGGCCCGCTCAGCTCTTGCACCGCATCGGCGCCAGCGGTGACCACACTCCCGTCCTGTTTGATTACGCGGACATATGGAATTTCGAAGCGCTCGCTGGCCAAGTTATAACCAAACCGTAACTGGCCCCAGCGCTGCAAGCCCGCTTCGCTCTGCACCCGAACCCGGACCACAAGTTCCCGGCGTCCGGTACCGTCGCTTTCGAACCGAAGTCGTATTCGCCACTGCTCGATCACAAAGGGTTCTTTTGAATAGTCCGCTTTTACGGCAGGGGTGGCAGTCTTGTCTCCCGTTTCTTGGGGCGTCTCCATTTTCGCTGTTGGAGTCGCTGGCTCTTCTTGCCCCGTGCGACTCAATTCGGATGAGCTGCCTGCCCGGATAACGGTACTGCGGGCTGCAACTAAGGAAGCAGAAACACAGAGCGCAAGAACAAAACAGAAACGACTCATCATTTGAGTATCCGACCTGTGCCGTTTGTATCCTAGAGCCATGGCCATTGCAAGGACAACGTGGAGGGTAGCCGCGCCTCAAGCGCCGCCTGTGTAACTGGCTTAGCCTGAAAACGGACTATAGGGTTGAGAAACGCTCTTCTGGAAAACTGACACGACACGTCAAGCCCAAACAGCTTAAGGAGCGCTTATGAATTGGGCGCAGCCTCGCTTCCACACACTTGATGTCAACATCGAGATGGCGTGGAAAGCGGTTGCAGTCGGGTTTACACGCGGCAGGGAGCGGTTCCACTTCGGCAACGGAAAAGCAGCGGGCACAAGCCAGCGCTTGTGCCCCGACCGGTTCTGCGCCCGGTTCGCAGATAACTCAGCAGACAATCTACTTCGCTTGCAGAGATTCGATGTAGTGAGTAAGGTTCGCCACGCGTTGCTGCACCTCACCCTCGTGTCCACTACTCATAGCCCAAAACAACGATCCCCACACCGGCATGTCCTTGGATCCGTGCGCGGGAAGATCGGATTCACCGTGGATGGTGGACGTGACTTTCAGAGTGGGATATTTCCCCCCATTGTTCTTGCTCAGCAGGGTAAGGTCGGTAGCAGGAACCTTCAGCGCGCTGGCCGCGGGACCTCCTCCTTTGCCGTCCGTTCCATGGCAAACGGCACAGTACGCCGTGTACATATCCTTGCCGGATACCGGCGACATGGACTTGATTGGGACATGCTTGATGGTTTTCTCTGGTTGGCCCGGCGTTTGTTCCTGCGCGGCTACCGTGCAGGCGCATACGATCAGGGCAGTGAACATCAAAATCACTTTCTTTATGGACATCGCAATTTCTCCTTTTAAGCCAAAGCTCTCTGCTCGGAGCTTTCGGCGCACTCAGAAGCCAAAAGCGACTGCATTGTTACCTTCCGCTTCGCTGCCCGCTATCGCGCCGGGAGTTTCCATGCACGATCGTTCCGCACGAGCGCTAGCCTGGATCTCGTCGCGTCCCCGTGATAGAAGTCGACTCCATACTTATTGATCAGGGTTTGGCGCTCCCAAAGACTGAAGCTTTTCACCAGCGGACCGCCCGCGTCAAACACGTCCCCCAATGGATTGGGCACCCATTTCCAATTGTATTCGACGATCGCGCTGTCAGTTCCGATCATGTTTACGCCGGCGACGCTCATGAATTGCCGTTGCGCCAGGGGAGCCTGATAGGAGAAAGTGCCATCCGCTTCTTTCGATTTCTTGAAACCCGGGAGACCGGTCAGCAGGCGCTCTCCTTCCGGTGTGAGCGAGACCAGCACGCTGCCCTGCGGCGCTTTGCCCAATTTAACGATTCGTGCTTTTTCCAATAATCGATAATTAGGATCCGGTAGTTTTTCGTCGTTTTTCACGAGACCACTGCGGAAGTGGATAACCGCCGGACCTGGTCCCTGCAGCGCCGCGGTTACTATCCCGCTCGCCTCCTGCGCGCTGAGAGGCGTTTTCCCCCGGACTTGGAGTAGCACGTAGGTTGCTAACCCCACGATCCCCGCTACCAGACATATCATGAGTAGCAGCGGCATGAACGATGAGCGTCGTTCCATCTCAATTTCGGCTTCAAACATGGCAAGCCCCCTTCTTGAACAGTCGCGAATTTCGTCAATCAACTCTTCATTCTGAGTCCACCGTCTCCCGATTGCGGTGATCAAAGGCACGATCGATTGTGTTTTGTATCACGACGAGCTGATCCCCTCACCCCGTGTCCCGGAGCAGCACCCGTCACCGAACCTGTGCGCGTCCTCACATACAGCTGTGACCATTGTCACACCCAACTGTACCCCCACACCGCATAATTACCTCAGATTTCGTGGCTACTTCTACCACTTGGAGCGTGGAGATTTCATGGCAAAAGGACGTGTTTCCATCGTCGTTGAGCGCTGCAAAGCCTGCGGCTTCTGTGTGGAGTTTTGTCCCACAAAAGTGCTCGCGCTCTCTTCCGCTTTCAATTCCAAGGGCTACCATCCCCCGCACGTCGTGCATCCGGAAAAGTGCAGCGGTTGTGACTTATGCGGCATGTACTGCCCCGACTTCGCCATTTACGCCACCAAGGTTCTCGCTGGGGGAGGTGAGAAATGAAAGCTGACCCTCACGGCGTACTCACCGGCGTACACTTCATGGACGGCGACCACGCCTGTTGCGAAGGCGCGTTGGCCGCCGGCAGTCGATTCGCCGCCGGATACCCCATCACTCCTTCCACCGAAGTCGTTGAGCGCTTCGCCTCTCGTGTGCCGATGGTAGGCGGAACCTTCATCCAGATGGAAGACGAGCTCGCAGCCTCCATCACCCTGCAAGGCGCGGTCTGGGGCGGAGCCAAGGCCTTTACCGTGACCTCCGGCCCCGGCTTTTCTTTGATGATGGAACACATCGGCTACGCTGCCATGACCGAAACGCCGTGCGTGTTCGTGGATGTGCAGCGTGGGGGACCGTCCACCGGCCTGCCCACGCTCCCCGCCCAAGCCGACATGATGCAGGCGCGTTGGGGCTCGCATGGCGACTACGAGATCATCGCCCTCTGCCCCAATTCTCCGCAGGAGTGTTTTGACCTCACCATCAAGGCCTTCAACCTGGCCGAAGAATTCCGCGTGCCCGTGATGTTCATGATGGACGAAGTCGTGGGCCACATGACCGAGAAGGTAGTGATTCCTCCCGCCGACCAGATCGAAATCGTACCGCGTCGCCATACTCACAAGTCGGTTGACGAGTACCTCCCCTACGCAACCAACGGCGACATGGTTCCGGAAATGGCGCATGCCGGCGAAGGCTACAACTTTCATGTCACCGGCTTGACTCACGACGAACGCGGCTACCCCAACATGACTCTGCCGACCCAGGACAAGCTGGTTCGCCGCCTGCAAAACAAGATTCTCCAAGCCGCCGACCGCATTGCCATGTTCGAAGAAGAGCAACTCGAGGGCGCCGATGTAGTGGTCGTCTCCTACGGAATCACTTCCCGAGTGGCGCAACGAGCCATCGAGGCGGCTCGTAAACAGGGTCTGCGCGTCGGCAAGTTGCGCCTGATCACCGCCTGGCCCTTCCCCGAGAAAAAGATCCGCGAACTCGCAGCGAACATTAAAGCATTCGTCGTCCCCGAACTCAATCTGGGCCAGATGGTGCGAGAAGTGGAGCGCGCCGCCGCCGGCCAGGCAAAGACCTTCGCCGTGTCGCACGCGGGCGGCGGAGTTCACAACCCCCAAGACATCCTCAAGGTAATCGTGGAGGCCAGCCGATGACGGACAGCTTGAACACCGATCTCCTCAATGAAGACATCCTCAATCCAGTTGTGAATCCAGTCGAGGCCTTCTTACGCAGCGATCGCATGCCTCACATCTGGTGCCCGGGTTGCGGCATCGGCACCACCGTGAACTCTTTCGCTCGCGCGCTCATCGAATCGAAAATCGATTTGGGATCGCTGGCCCTGGTCTCGGGCATCGGCTGTACCGGGCGCGTGGCGGGCTACGTCAAACTGGATTCTTTCCATACCACGCACGGCCGCGCCATTCCGTTCGCCACCGGGTTGAAACTCGCAAACCCCAAGCTGAACGTCGTCGTCTATTCCGGTGATGGCGATCTTTCGGCCATCGGGGGCAATCATCTGATTCACGCCGCGCGCCGCAACATCGATTTGAAAGTCATCTGCGTGAACAATCTGATCTACGCCATGACGGGCGGCCAGACCGCGCCCACCACTCCCGATCACTCGACCACTTCCACGAATCCCTACGGTGTGTTCGAGCCGTCGTTCAATTTGCCGCACCTGGTCGAAGCGGCGGGCGCGGTGTATGTCGCGCGCTGGACCACCTTCCACGTACGGCAACTGTCGCGTTCCATCGGCGAGGCGTTTCGGAAGAAAGGCTTCTCCTTTATCGAAGTGATCTCGCCCTGCCCCACGCTTTATCAGCGCCGCAACAAGCTGGGCGATGGTCTCGACGCCATGAAGTACTACAAAGAGAAGAGCAAAGTCCGGCACGGTGCGCCGACCAGTGAAGTCGGCCTGACCATGACAGGAGAAATCATCGTCGGCAAATTCGTGGATTGCGACCGTCCCGACTACCAAACCATGATGCGAGGTCAATACCAAGAATCGCTGGGTGAGAGATTCGTGGAACAAACGGAGATGGTATGCAGCTAACGGAAATTCGTCTCGCGGGCTTTGGCGGCCAGGGAGTGATCCTCTCGGCCATCGTCCTGGGCAAGGCTGCCTCGATTTATCAAGGCGCGTTTGCCACCATGACACAGAACTTCGGCCCGGAAGCCCGGGGCGGCGCCTGCAGTGCGCAGCTCGTGCTCTCCGATTCGCCGATCTTGTACCCCTACGTCACCCACCCGGACATCATGGTCGTCATGTCGCAAGAAGCCTATGTGCGCTTCGGCTCCGAGTTGAAAGAAGGCGGCATCATGATCGTCGAGCAGGATCTGGTGCGAGTTTCAGATCTCAGCAAGGGAATCCAGGTCTACAGCGTCCCAGCGACCCGCATCGCCGAAGAACTCGGAAAGCGCATGGTGCTGAATTCGGTGATGGTGGGATTCTTCACCGCGATCACACACCTGCTGGAACCCGATGCCGTGCGCAAAGCAGTCGCGGATTCTGTCCCGCCAGGCTCCCGAGAGCTGAACCTGAAGGCCTTCGAAAGAGGGTTGGAGTACGGAGCCACTGCGTTAATCGCACCCCCGAACCCTGTCGACGCCGAACTGGAGACGGAGTACTCGCGGGAGTAGGCTTTACCGGTGGCTGAAAACTGCAGTCTTAAGAAACTCCAGTTTCGTATCAGGGTATCGCTTCAGCGATACCGTAAATGCTCCGAGATAGGACGCCCCTTTAGGGGCTGGAGATGGAAGCCCACTTTCGCGCCCGTTTCACCGTTGTATTCTTCAACTCTGGCTGTTGTGAGATGCATCAGTGCACGTTTCTATCCGTAAGCCGCTGATTCCACGCTGCCATTCTCGTCGTCCAACGCCAGACACTCCAAACACAGCCTTTGACCTGTTGCGATTTCCATCAAAGCACTGTTGACAATTTCATCGCAATATCCCAAGCCACGAAATTGCCTTTCGTCTATCCGCTTCATTTCACGGGAGATCGCCGCTCGCAGCGCGCTCACTCCCAAACCGCCGCGTTTTGGCATGGCGATTGCCTTTAGAAAAGTGCTGAGTGGCTCGCAACAGACGGCCCTCCGACGAGGTGACTTATGACAGTCCTACTGGTTCTCTTCTTCTTCGCAACTTTCTTGGCGATTGACTACTTCCGCACCCGCCACGCTTTTGTGCGACCAGCGTTGCAGGTCGCCCCAGCAAAGCATGACGCGGTTGCGCCCCGCCTTCAGCCGGCCGTGGTCGGCGGCTTCGCGGTCCCGGAGAACCTGCGCTATCACCCCGGTCACACCTGGGCATTGAGCGAGAGCCCCAACCTGGTGCGGGTCGGCATGGATGATTTTGCCTCCAAGCTGACCGGCAAGGTGGAGCGCATCACGCTGCCCCAACGCGGCCAATGGATTCGCCAAGGCCAGAAGATGTGCACACTTTATCGCGACGACTACGCCGTCGACATGGTTTCGCCCATCGAGGGAAGCGTGTCTGACATCAACCAAGCGCTCATGCACGATCCAAAACTGGCACTCCGCGATCCCTACGGAGAAGGCTGGCTGGTGACGGTGCAGGCGCCCGATGCCAAGACAAGTTTCCGCAACCTGTTGGGTGGAGCAATGGCGCGCTGGTGGACCGAAGAGTCGGCAAGCCGCCTGCAGCGCCGGATGCCGATGGCGCTGGGTGCGCTGGCCCAGGATGGTGGCGTGGCCATGGATGACGTCTCAACCCACATCCCCGATCAGGAGTGGCTGCCACTAGCGAAAGAATTCTTCCTGTCATAAGTCGAACTCGCGGCCTCGGAGGCGAACCAGCCTCTCGTCGAAATGAGGACCGCAGAAACACCGGCCGCCTGGATTTCCGGGCGGCCGGTGGCGTTTGCAGGCGGTGCAAGTGAGATTCGTATCAGGGCATCGCTTTAGCGATGCCGCAAGTCATTCGAAATCTGTTTTGAAGGGGCGCGGCTTCAGCCGCGCCGTACATCCTCCGGATTTCAAATGATTGCGGGTACCCCATCCCTGCGCGTTCTTTGCGCAGGGGTGGGATTCCACGGTCGTGTCTAGCGTGGGATTCCAGAACCGATCAAGCAATCTCATAAATGATTTTGGGAAAGAATGGTCTGTGGGAGAAGGGTTTTGGGAAGGGCACGGCTTTAGCCGTGCCGCCCAGAGCCAATAAAGACGAGGGCTTCAGCCCCTGAGGGCCCTGGCAGCTTACTGCTCCGTCCTTATAGATGGCTCGTGGCAAGAATCCAGCCGGCAAGGCCATGGGCGAAGGACTCATGAAGTTTCTCCGCACCACGCCCAAGCTCGCGCCCGAGCCGGAAGACACGCTCCAATACCTCAGTCAAAGGCCCCGCCCAAGCGGAGCTTGGACGGGCCACCCGCCAGTGCAACTAATCAGCTTTCGTCGTTTTGCTCTGCTCACTGCCTTCCTCAGCTTTGCTAGAACCCGAGGTGGGAGCCTTATTCTTTTCCCGCAAGAAGTGGGTGCGCTCACTTTCATCGTTTGAAAACACTTGTAGCCGCGTGCTTTCGCTCAATTTGAACTTATAGGGATTTCCCGGTCGGCAGGGACAAAGCAACCTTTGCCATTCAGGCGCACCGGCAACATTCTCAATGTACGCTCCGTTGCTATAGGTCAGTGCGCCTTTTTTTATGAGGTATTGGGTGTGGCAGTTTGGACATTCGACATATAGGCGTGTTGTGGACATCGGATGTGTTCAGCCCCGGCACCTGCTAAATTGTCACTTCAAGCGTACCCTGCCCTGAAAATACTGTATGTTTGGCATCGAACAATTACTGAAGCACAATGGTGCCGGGTGCACCACCCTGCGTTTTTTGAAGGGTGGGACTCCACAGTCGGGAGCTAGCCCACCCTTTCATTCATCTCGACTCCCGAGGGTGCCCCGTCCTTGTGTCTGCGTTCTGTGCAGACACAGGCGGGGATTTTGACTTTCACTGCTGTCCGGTTAAAAGTCGAAGAGAATCAGTTGGTTGGGATTTTCGGTAAA
>OBLU010004039.1_pt1 | contig 13267 bp, 10 predicted proteins | sample 1518681 | NCBI WGS metagenome assembly OBLU01 (sample SAMEA3539304, study PRJEB22396) | soil metagenome | biome: tundra; feature: field; material: soil | place: USA | collected 2010-05 | depth 0.15 m | reverse complement strand
CCGGCGACGAAGTCGTCATCCGCGTGGAAGGCCTGGGCGATCTGCGCAATCCCGTGGTTGCCGAGGAGTAACGAACCGGTACCGAAGGTGGGGCGGACGCCCTCGTCCGCGCGGGACCCCCTGGTCGCGCTCAACTGGCGCCGGAAATCGTCGATCACCCGCACTACCGGGGCGCCCGCGAACTGCGCGGCGGGGAACGCGTCGCTCCAACGCACGCCTGCAGGATAGATCGCCACAAAGTCCCATACCACGCGGCCGTGCAGCCGCTGGTCGCCGAGCACGCCGGCCTGGTTCGATTGCGCCGCGCGCCGGATCGCCTCCGACAGCGAATGCCGCGGATCCCAGAACTGCGCCACGCGCGCGTCCGGAACCCGCCCCACGGCGCCCGCGCCCGGCGCGTGCCAGTCCGTGACCAGGACCGGCTCCCAAACCACGAACACGCGCACATTGGGATCGTGTACGTCGCGCAGAACCGATTCGATCGCGGAGGCCCCCCGCAGGCAAGTCCCTCAAGTGGGCGAGAGCAGCACCACCACGCGCGTGCGATCCGCGGCAGCGTTGAACGATTGCCGGAAGCTGTCCAACTGGAGAGCAGCCACGGTCGGCTGGCCGGCGGGCGCGCTCGCGGGCACATACCCGAACAGCATCGCCGCGACCAGTCCGGTCGAGCACAGCAGCACGGTCACATTCAAGACGCGCCGTCCGCGTCCGCACTTGCGCGCCCGGAACGCCTGCACGAATCCTACTACCAGCATCAAGACCGCGAAGGCGATCAGGTAAGGTTCGAGCGATACGAAGATCCCCGAGGCGCCGGCCGATCCCGCCGCCAACAGGAACGGCCCCAGCGGCAGGCAGCAACTAAGCGCCGCCAGCGCGCTCACCACCGCCGCCACCGAAGAGGCCAGCGTACCGCTTCTCATGGCACCAAGACCCGAAGCAAACGCGCGCCATTGCGTGGACGAATCGTGAATGCATCCGCATGCGCGGGAACCACCCAAACCTGGCCCGGCGCGAACGCTTCATCGCCGAACTGCCCGTCGCCTTCCAGGCAGATCGGCAACTCGGCGCGCGACGCACCCGCCCAGGTCAAGCCGCCCTCCACCGCACCATCAACCGCGATCGATTCCGTCCGGAAGTATGGGCACTCCACCAGCAGCCGCCTCCCATCGCCCAGATCCACGGGCGCGCTCGCCCCCGGATGGCAGCCCAAATCCGCCACCGCCAACGCGGCATCTAAATGCAGCTCGCGCGGCCGGCCGTAGTCATAGAGCCTGTAGGTCACATCGCTATACTGCTGGATCTCGCACAGCGCGATGCCCGCCCCGATGGCGTGTACCGTGCCCGCCGGCACGAAGAAGGTATCGCCGGCTTCGGCCGCATACCAGCGCAGCAGTCCCTCGATCTCGCCGGAAAGCGCCGCCGCCCGCGCCTCATCGCGATCCAGAGGCCGTTCAAAGCCCAGCGCCAACCGCGCATCCGGCCCGGCCCGCAGCACATGCCACATCTCGGTTTTGCCCGGACCGCTGGCGGAATCCGGCGGATGCACCTGCACCGAGAGCTTCTCCGAAGTGAAGAGGAACTTCACCAACAGGCGCGGCTCCTCGGGCGCAACGAACCAGACTTCGCCGGTCTTCCCCGCGCCGCGCGGATACCAGGGTTCCGTCTCCGGAGTGCCCCAAACCTTTTCGAGTGCCGTGGAGCTGAGCCGCCGAACCTTCACTGTTCTACTATAAACCGGTGCAGGCGCTCCAAGCCCCGCTCCAGCTCGTGCATGGAAGTGGCGTAAGAAATCCGCACGTGCCGGTCGGTACCGAACGCCTCGCCCGGAACCACCGCCACGGCCGCCTTGTCGAGCAGCTTCTCGGCGAACTGCGCGCTGTTGGAGATGCCGTTCCGGAACGCCACCCCGATGTTCGGATATGCGTAGAACGCGCCCCGCGGCTCGGCGCAACGCACGCCGGGAATCGCGCGCAGCCGCCCGATGACGAAGTCGCGCCGCTTGGCGTATTCCGCCAGCATCGTGCCCACGGATTCCTGCGGCCCGCGCAGCGCCTCCACCGCGCCCTTCTGCGCGATAGACGTCGGATTGGAAGTGGAATGGCTTTGCAGCTTCATCATGGCCCCGATCACTCGCGCGGGCGCCAACGCGAAGCCGATGCGCCATCCCGTCATAGCATACGTTTTCGAGAGCGACCCGGCCACCAGCACATTCTCCTTCGCGCCCTCGAGCGATGCGATCGAAAACGGATGGCTATCGTACAGGAAGTGGCAGTAGCACTCGTCGGTCATCAGGAAAACGCCGCGCTCCGCTGTAAGCCGGTAGATCCTTTCGAACTCAGTGCGGTCGAGCACCGCGCCGCTGGGGTTCGACGGCGAATTGATCAGCACGAGCTTGGTGCGCGCGGTCAGGTACGGCTCGACCATGTCCGCCGTCAGCGTGAATCCCTTATCTTCGTCCGTGCCCACGAACACGCAAGTAGCGCCCGCGTAGTTCACCACGTCTTTGTAGGTGACCCAATACGGCACCGGGATCACCACCTCGTCGCCGGGATTGAGCAGCGCCTGCGTCAGGTTGAAGATGGCGTGCTTGCCGCCCACGGTGATCAGGCACTCGCCCGGCTGGTAATGCGTGCCGAAGTCCGTCGCATGCCTTTCGCAGACCGCCTGCTTCAACTCCAGCGTGCCGCCCGCGTTGGTGTATTTCGTGAAGTTCTGTTCCAAAGCGCGCACGGCGGCGCGCTTGATGTTGTCCGGCGTCGGAAAGTCCGGCTCGCCAGCCCCGAAGTCCACTACGTCCACGCCTTGCGCGCGCAACTTCTCCGCATCGGCCGCCACTTTCATCGTGGACGACACGCTGATTAAAGATATGCGCTCAGCGATTTCCTGATTGCTTTGCACTACCATCGTCGCTCCTTGGTTCCTCGCCGCTTCCGCTAGCTTCGCCCGAACCGCTTCCGCAGCCTGTCTTCCACCGGCGGCGGCACCAGCCCCCCGATGTTGCCGCCCAGCCCGAACACTTCCTTCACCAGACGCGAGCTGATGAACGAGTGCGCCTCGCTGGCCATCATGAAAACCGTCTCGATGTCCGGACGCAGCCGCCGGTTCATCAAGGCCATCTGCAGTTCATACTCGTAATCCGAGATCGCCCGTATGCCGCGCAACAGCACGGTTGCGCCGTTTTGCGCCGCGTAATCCACCAGCAAGCCCTCAAAGGAGTCGACGGCCACGTTCGGATAGCAGTCCACCACTTCGCCCAGCATCTCGATTCTCTCTTCCACGCTGAACAGCGGCTGCTTGGTTTCGTTGCGCAGAATCGCGACAATCAGCTTGTCGAACAGACAGCACCCGCGTACGATCAGGTCCAGGTGACCATTGGTGATCGGGTCGAAAGAACCCGGATAGATAGCGGTCACTCGGGCCGGCTTCGTGGCCGCTCGAACGCATTCGGTCTCGTTGGTTATTCTACGATTCTACCCGAACTTCAGCGCGGCTGCTGAGCCGCACCCCCAGGCCGTGCGAGTGTGCGCCAGGTCATGTGGAAGCCGGGCGCGATGCGAAACCCCGCGGCCTCGATATAGAAAATGCCGGTGCCCCGGATTCCGCCCTCAATCAGGACCCTATTCGCATGGCCGTCGTAGTATGTGACCGGCCGGTGCGTGCCGGCAGACTTGCGGTCGAGGTCAACCAACTCCGCATAAAACGTTGCACGTGCGCCCTTCCACTCGACTTCGGAGAACTCGATCCCCACCGCGAAAGGCCGCGACGATGAGGCGCGGTCCAGCTTGCGGATGTGCCCGCTGACTACGGCGCCCCGCGGCACCGCAAAGTCCCCCTCGTACCGAACCTCCTCGACCACCCGCGCATGCAGCGTATCGCCCACCGAAGCCGTCTTCGAATCGATGGCGGTGTCCAATTCGACAGGAAAAAGCAGGCCGGCGGGCAGATCTACCTCGCGCACCTGCGGCTTGGGGACCTCCGGCAGAGAAGCGGCAGGCGCATCGAAACTGATCGTCGATTCACTCCGGTACTCGTGGCAATCGGAAAACTCGATCGCATCGCGGTTCGCCTCACCGGAGAAATACGTCATTGTCAATTCCGATCGTTTGGGGAGCAAGGCGTCGGCATCGCCGATATGCGCGCGGGCATAAAAGGTCCGGATGACGGCTTCCTCGAGCCGCAGGCTATAGGGCATGTGGTCGCCATACACGTCCAGGCGGATCAGGTCCAGAGAAACGGGATCAAACCAGAAGGAGCCTTTAGCGGCCACTGTCTCTTCGGCGTCGCTAGCCCGTATTTCCCAGCGGCTTTCTTGCTGTGTGAGATGAAAATCGTAACGGACGGAACCACGCCCGGCCAGAGTCTCCTCGCCCCGGTATTCGAGAGTGCCTTTGCCCGTGACGAATAGATTCTGCGCAAAGGTGGCGAACATGCCGGTACCGATAGCGCCGCTGGGCACCAAAGCCGTCACTTCCCGATCTTCGAATTGGCGGGACCCGGGCCAGGCGAACAGCTCCTTCCCGGCCACGCTGGAGACCTCCAGGCGAACCGTATCGGCAGGCTTGAAGTTGCGTGAATGCGGCTGGCGATGCGCGCGCTCGATGGTCTCCAGGCAGGTATAGTTGGGAATACTGGTCATGTCCTGCCGGACCTTCTCCTTAAAGCGAGCCAACTGGCCTTCGTCAGGCGCTTGACCGGCGGCGCCCGCCGTCATCGTGAGGCAGATCGCGAACAGCCATGCCCCACATATTTTGTTTCGCATCTGCCGCCATAATAACGCCCTTCGGCGGGGGCCATTCGGCAGACCGGCCTGTACTCGGCTGCCTATCCGCGTTGATCTGTGTTTTGCCGGCCGCGGCGCTGAACGAACTCCGCGGCGCCCTGTACTCCCAACCCATTAGTATCAAAAGGTTATTGTAAACCTCCCTCCCCCGCGATACCATTCGAACTTCAGGGGTTAGACATAAACAGGTCTGAAGGTAGTGAATAAAAGCAGCCAAGCCGTGCGAACTTGGAAGTTTTGGTGGGTAGCGGCCGCCGGAGTTCTGTCGTTCGGAACGCTGTTGGCGCTGGCTTCCGGCGATGCCATCCGCCCGCCCGCGCACGTCTACACCGCGACGCCGCGATTCGATCCGGACGCCTGGGCGTGCGGGCAGGAGCGCTTTCCGCAGGGAGCGGCCATTCGCCTGGTTGCCGCGGTCGACCCGCGCGACCTCGCGCCGGGCTTCTTCGCTTCCGCCGATCCGGAAGTATCTTTTGACGGCCAACACGTGCTCTTCGCGGGCAAGCCGCGGCGCGAAGATCCCTGGCAGATCTGGGAAGCGCCGGTGGGGGTGCCCTCTGGGCCTGCAACTGGGACTGCCGAGCCGCGCCGCATCGCGGCCTGGCCCGAGGATTCCATCCGTCCGCTGTATCTGCCCGATGACAAAATCGTCTATGCCCGGAAAACGCCACAAGGCTATCAACTTGAAGTGTTGGCGCTGGCGGGCGGGCAGCCGCTGCGGATCACTTATGTGCCCGGCAACTACCTGACGTGCGATGTCCTGCACGACGGGCGCGTGCTCTACGAAGGCTCCTACCCATCCGCCGAATCCGCCACCGACGACTTATATACGGTATATCCGGACGGTAGCGGCGTGGAAGCCTACCGTTGCGATCATGGCGTCAGCCGTCATGCCGCGCGGCAGTTGGCGTCGCGCGACATTGTGTTCACCACCAATAAAGGATTCGCGCGCTTCACATCGGCGCTGGCCACACAGGTGGATATGGACCCGGTGCGCGGCGGAGAGTTCGCCGGACCGCTGGCCGAGGTGACGCCCGGCGAATGGCTGGTTTCCTTCCGCCCGAATGCCCGCACTCCGTATGCCATTTATAGCCTGAATCCGGCGAATGGCGCGCTCGCCAAGACGACGGACGGGCCGGGCGTCGAGCCCATGGTGCTGGCCGCGCGCGAGGTTCCGCTGCGATTTCCTTCGGGCTTGCACGATTGGGCGGGCGCCAATCTGCTGTGCCTCAACGCCTATACATCCAAGACCAATATCACGGAAGGCGCCATCGGGAGCGTGCGGCTTTACTCCCAAAGCGCCGAGGGCAAGCCCGCGCTGCTCGGCGAGACGCCGGTGGAAAGCGATGGATCGTTTTTCCTGCACGTGCCGAGCGAGCAGCCGCTGCGCATGGAATTGCGGGACCGCTCGGGCCGGGTGATCGAAGCCGAGCGCGGCTGGTTCTGGATGCGGCGCGGCGAGCAGCGCGTATGCGTCGGCTGCCACGCAGGTCCGGAACGCGCGCCCGAGAATGCGGTGCCGAAAGTGCTGTTGCGCACCGACGTGCCCGTGCCGATGACGGGAGGTGGAAACTGATGAGAAAAAGTGGGGCAGGCTCGCAGCCTGCAGCGGCCTCGAAGGCCGCCTGCTTTGGGCTTTTCCTCTTGTTAAGCCTCGCCCAAGCCGCCGACCAGCCCGTCGTCACCATCCGCTTCGAAGATGCCACACCCGCCTCCGGCATCCAGTTCACCCACAGCATCGGCGCGCGCAAGCTCGGCTCGCTGCTCGAAAGCACCGGCGCGGGCTGCGTCTGGTTCGACTACAACAACGACGGGCTGCCCGACCTCTACGTGGCCAACGGCAGGCCGCTGGGCGACGACATCCATCCCTATCCGCTGCGCCAGCCGCCTGCAACGCCGCCGCACAATCATCTCTATCGCAACGATGGTAACGGCAAATTCACCGATGTCACGGACGCGGCCTGCGTCGGCGCGGACCTCTTCAGCATGGCCGCCATCGCCGCGGACTTCGATAACGATGGCTTTGTGGACCTGCTGGTCACCGGCTACGGCCACGTCACGCTGTACCGCAACAAAGGCAATGGCACGTTCGAAGACGTCACCGCCAAGGCGGGGCTGAATGTGCCCGGCTGGTCGATAGGCGCCGCCTGGCTGGATTACGATCGCGACGGCTGCGTGGACCTCTTCATCGGCCGCTACGTGAAGTTCGATCCCAAGTACCGCGCCTACTACGCCGCCGACAATTATCCCGGACCGCTGGATTACGCCGGCAACACCAACATGCTGTTCCACAATAACTGCAACGGCACATTCACGGATGTCAGCCAGAAGTCCGGCATCTCTAAGTATGTGGGCCGCACCATGGGCGTTACCGCGGGGGATTTCGATGGCGATGGCTATCCGGATATCTACGTGGCCAACGACAAGACCGAGAACTTCCTGTTCCACAACAATCGCGACGGTACCTTCAAGGAAGTTGCGGTGCAGTCCGGCGTGGCCTATGGGCAGAACGGCGAATCCACCTCCGCCATGGGACCGGTGTTCGCCGATTTCGAGAACACGGGCCGCGTGGGGCTGTGGGTCACCGACTCCCGCTTCAACCGGCTGCTGCGGAACGGCGGCGCGGACTTCACCGACATTACCGAGGCGTCCGGCATCTCGCAGTTAACCGCGCAGTATGTGAGTTGGGGCACCGGCGTCTACGATTTCGATAACGACGGGCTGCGCGATATCTTCATCGCGCACGGCGGCCTGATCCACATGGTGCCGCAGGAGCATTCGATTTTCCGCAATCTGGGCGGCGGGCGCTTTGCGGACGTCGCCAGCGGGGCCGGACCTTTCTTCGAAGTGAAGACCGTGGCGCGCGGCGCTTGCTTCGCCGACTACGATAACGACGGCAAGGTGGACCTCTTCATGGTGAACCTGGGCGGGCCCGGCTATCTGCTGCACAATGTCTCGCCGGGCGCCAACCATTGGCTGGCTTTCAAGCTGGTGGGCACGAAGAGCAACCGGGATGGTATCGGCGCGAAGATCGAAGTGGCCGCGGGCGGGCGCAAACAGCAGGCCGAGCGCATCGCGGGGTCGGGTTATCTATCGCAGGACGACGCGCGCGTGCACTTCGGGCTGGGCGGCGCGGCGAAAGCCGATACGGTGACGATTACGTGGCCGAGCGGCAAAGTCCAGACGTTGCGCGATGTGGCGGCCGACCGTGTCGTCACCGTGGAGGAAAAGTGATGTGGACTCCTAGTGGGGCAGGCTCTCAGCCTGCGGCGGCCTCGCAGGCCGCCCCGCGCTGGACCAAGCGTACTGCTCCTGGCTTGCGACAAGGCTTGCTGCCACCGGATTGTTTTCAATATACCGCTGGATGCTCCGGAATTCCTCGCCATTGCGTACCAGATGATCGTAGCTTTCGTCCTGCCAAAAGGGCTGACCGGTCCGCCTCAGCAGCAGGTTGGCTCTTTTTGCAGTGGCGGTCTTCAATGAGCAGAGCAGCTTCGAGACATTGATATGCGGCGTAAGCAACAGATGAACATGGTTGGACATGATCACGAACGCATGCAATTGATAGTGCCCGATCTCGGCGCCGCACTCGATGGAGGCCAGCACCACTTGAGCGATGTCCGGTTGTCTGAGAAACATCGGCCCGCTACGGGCTTGATCGAGCAGCCGGTCCATGGCGACGAATGCTTCGCCGGAAGTCAGATTGGCGGATGGAAACGTGCGATTGGCAGGAAGACTGCCGTGCAGGCAGAACGTGACGAACAACGGCTGGCCGATTACATAGAGATGCGGGAGCCGGCGTTCTTTGAGAAACACAATTGGGTAGTGCGCCGGGCGTCCGGAGATTCTCAAAGCTGGCGGCCTGGGAGGCCGCCGCAGGCTACGAGCCTGCCCCACTTTTGCATTCTGCTACTGGCAAGTTTGGTTTTCGTTGGGACTCTATCCGCTGCGACCGTGCGCTATCCTACGCCGATTGAACTCGCGGTTTCGCCGGATGGCGCGCGCCTGTTCGTCCTCTGCGAAGGCACCGACGAGCTTGTCTTCGCCGATGCACACACGGGCAAAATCGCGGGGCGCGTGCAGGTAGGCCGCGTGCCGAAGGGTTTGTGGCTCAGCGGGCGCTACGCATACGTTGCCAACTCGTGGAGCGACACCGTGTCGGTGGTCGATACCTCGACCCTACAGGTGACCCGCACCCTCAAGACCGGCTTCGAGCCCAACGCGGTCTTCGCAGACCCTGCCGGAGCCACCATCTACACCGCGAATCGCATCGGCAACGACATTTCGGTAATCGACCTGGCCAGCGGCGCCGAAACACGGCGGCTGGCAGCCGGGCGTGGAGCCAGCTACCTGACACCAACGCCCGATGGCCAGTCGCTCTTCTGCACGCATATTTACCCGAACATCGGCCGCCACCGCGCACCGCCGGAATCCGAGATCACGGTCATCGATGTCGAACACCAGATTGTCCGCGAGCGCCAGCCGCTGCACAACGTGGCCGGCGTTTTCCACGTGGCGTTTTCGAGCGACGGCCGCTTGGGGCTAGCTTGCCAGTTGCGCCCCAAGAACCTCGTGCCCCTGGCGCACGTCGAGCATGGCTCGGTTTTCGGCGATTCGTTGACGTTGTTCGGCGCCGACGTGGGCGAGAGCGTGCAGGTTTTGATCGACGAGCTGGAGCGCTATTACACGATGCCTTTCGCCGTGGTCATCGCCCCGGATAAGAGCGCGGCTTACATTTCCACCACCGGCGCCAACAGCGTGACTGTCATCGACATCCGGCGGCTGCTGGAGTTCGTGCGCGCGGCTTCACCCCGCGAGCGGCGCGCTTTGGCCAACGATTTGTCCGCTTCGGCGCACTTCGTGGCCGCGCGCATTCCGGTGGGCCGCAGTCCCAAAGGCCTCGCGCTTTCGCCTGATGGCGCGCTGCTCTACGTGGCCAATCGCCTGGACGATACCGTTTCAGTGATCGACACGGCCACACGCAAGGTAGTGCGCATGATCGAACTGGGCGGCCCGGCCGAACTCACGCCGCAACGCCGTGGCGAGCGGCTGTTCTTCGATGCGCGCTTCGCCTTCCACGGCGGCTTCAGTTGCGCCAACTGTCACTTGGAATCCACCTTCGACGGGCTACAATGGGACCTGGAGCCGGACGGCTTCGGCAAGGACATCGTGGACAACCGGTTGTTGGAAGATGTGGATGGCACCGAGCCGTTCAAGTGGAATGGCGGCAATCCGGACCTGGAAACCGAATGCGGACCGCGCACCGAAAAGTATTTCTACCGCTCGCAGAGTTATTCGCGCGAGGAGTTGGGCGACCTGGTCGGCTATATCAAGTCGATGCCGCTGCGTCCCAACCGCTACCGCCTGCCGAACGGCGAGTTGACCGCTGCGCAGGAACGCGGTAAGGACATTTTCGAGCGCACCCGCCGCAAAGACGGCACTCCCATTCCGAAGGCAAATCAATGCGGATTCTGCCATGCGGGCCGCCACTATACCAACCAGACTCAAGTGGATGTCGGCAGCGGTAAGTGGTCAGACCGCTCGCCGATTATCGACGTTCCGCAACTTACCAACGTAGCCCTGACTGCGCCCTATCTCCACGACGGATCGGCGCGCAGCCTGGAAGAGATCTGGACCGTGTTCAACCCCAAGGACACGCACGGGGTAACTAATGACTTGGCTAAAGACGAACTCAACGATCTGATTGAGTATTTAAAGACGTTATGACCCATAAGATCTGCTGTCTCCTCCTATCGCTCGTGCCGCTGGCGGCCTCGGCTCAACCCATGCCGCGCTACCGCTGGCAGAATTTCACCACCGCGGACGGCTTGCCCGACAATCGCGTCTTCAGCGTGGCGGTGGATGGCTCGCGCATCTGGGCCGGGACCGAAAACGGTCTGGGATTGTACGAGAACGGCAAATGGAAGGTGTTCCGCCCGGCGGACGGCCTGGCGCATCGCGCCGTAACGTACGTGGCCGTCGATAAGAAGACGCACGACGTCTGGGCCGCCACCATGGGCGGACTCAGCCGCTATTCCGCCGGCCGCTTCGACACGTTCACGCAGCTCAACAGCGGTCTGAGCAACGACGTGGTTTACGGCGTCGCCGTCCAGGGCGATTATGTCTGGGCGGCCACCGCCGCCGGCGCCAGCCGTCTGAACACGCGCACCGGCGAATGGAGCCTCTTCAACGAGCGCAACACGCCCATGTACGAGATCTGGACTTACGCCGTCAGCCCCGGAACCAGCAAAGTCTATTACGCCGTGTGGGGCGGCGGAGTGCTCGAATACGACGTCAAGACCGAGCGATGGAAAGACTATAACGATCCGGACGGCGAGACCGAAATGGTGCTCTTCAAGGATCAAGGGCTCATTCACGAAATCACCACGTCGGTCAGTTGGATGGAGCAGGATAAGATCCTGTGGGTGGCCACTTACTTCGGAGCCAGCCGCTACGATGGCCGCAACTGGCATAACTTCATGCAGAAGGACAGCGGCCTGCCCAGTGACTTCATGAACCAAGTCAAAGGCGTGGATGGCAACCGGGCATGGTTCTCCACCGACAAGGGATTGGCTTATTACGATGGCGAGAATTGGGCGGTCTACCGCCCCGCGCTCCAGACCGGCAAACCCGAGATGCTGGTGCGCGACGCGGCGGGCAAGGTGAGGCAGGTGGAGACCGACACGGCTCCCGCTCACAACTACATTTTTGGAGTTGATTTTCAGGGAAACGACATCTGGGTGGCCACAGCCAAAGGCCTGAGCCACGGGATGCTAATTCAACAGGAGGTTAGTCAGAATGTTACTCGAAGAAATGATCGATGAAATTAGCGGCGCGGCCGTCCAGAAGCGGGCCGTCACCGACCTGGGCGTACTCAACGAGGCCTACGATTACAATCGGCCCAGTTCTTTTTCGCGCGGCATGCGCATCGACCTGAACGGCCTGGTGGTGCTTTTGATCTCCGGGACGGCCAGCATCGACGAGAACGGCGAAACGGTGCACGTGGGCGATTTCCGCGCGCAATGCCGGCGCATGTTCTACAACATCACCGGCCTGCTGGAAGCGGAGGGCGCCACTTGGCACGACATCGTGCGCACTACCTTCTACCTGCGCGATATCGACCGCGACTATCGCGAGTTCAACGAAGAGCGCACGGCGTTCTACAAGAAGCAGGGGCTGGACCCGCTGCCGGCCTCGACGGGTATTCAGGCGAAGCTGTGCCGTCCGGAGCTGCTGGTGGAAGGCGAAGCCATCGCCATCTTCCGCAGCCCCGCTTCCGAGCCACGACCGTAAGGGAGTGGTCCATGCGCACGCTTCTATCTCTATTCTTAGTTGCCGGAGCAGCCCTGGCCCAATCGCCCGGCCCCTGCTCCTGCGGCGCGAATCCGCCTGGCCCGCCGCCGCCGCGCACGCTGGAGCCTTATGCCAACGCGCCCGACGATCTGCGTCCGTACTCGCGCTTCACCAAGCCGTACTTCGAGAACTACACCAAGACTGTGGAGTATAACGGTCCGGCGCGCGACATACCCGTGCCCGATTTGAAAGACCTCACCGAAGTGCGCATAGGTTTCCTGGGCCCCGTCTACGAACACCGCGACGAGGCCCTGGGCCGCATGATGCTCAACGGCGCAACTATGGCCATCGACGAGGCCAATGCCGCGGGCGGATACGGCGGCAAGCCCTTCAAGCTGATGGTGCACAACGATTCCGCCATCTGGGGCGCTTCCAGCAACGAAATCGTGAAGATGTCCTACGACGAAAAGGACTGGGCTATGTTGGGCTCCATCAGCGGCGACACCACGCATATCGCCCTGCGCGTTTCGTTGAAATCGGAACTGCCGATCGTCAACACCGCGGCCACCGATCCCACCATTCCGGAGACCATCATTCCGTGGTCCTTGACCAACATTCAGGACGACCGCGTGCAGGGCTATACTCTGGCGCGGCGTATCTACACGGAACTGGGTCACAGCCGGGTGGCGCTGCTGCGTGTGAACGAACGCTACGGCCGCTTCGGGGTCATCAAGTTCCGGGACGCTTCCCGCCGGCTCGGGCATCCGGTGGTCATCGAGCAGAAGTACATGCCGGGCGACGCGGATTTCCACCACCAGCTCAGCGTGATTCTGGACTCCAACGTGGACGCCATTGTCCTCTGGGCCGACCAGATACCCGCCGGCAACATCCTGAAACAGATGCGCGAGATGGGCATGAAACAGCCCGTTTTCGGCGCATTCCGTGTGTATGGGGATGAGATGCTGCGCATCGCCGGACCGGCCGCCGAAGGGTTGGAGTTCGTTTTCCCTTACGATCCCACGCGCGACGAGCCGCTGTGGACCGGCTTCAACGCGCGCTTTGCGAAGCGGTTCGAGAAGGCGCCGGACGCGTTCGCGTCGCTGGGCTACGACGGCATGCGCATCCTGCTGGACTCTGTATGCCGTGCGGGCCTGAACCGCGCGCGCATTCGCGACGCGCTCTATGGCCTGGAGC
>OBLU010004036.1_pt1 | contig 13272 bp, 12 predicted proteins | sample 1518681 | NCBI WGS metagenome assembly OBLU01 (sample SAMEA3539304, study PRJEB22396) | soil metagenome | biome: tundra; feature: field; material: soil | place: USA | collected 2010-05 | depth 0.15 m | reverse complement strand
TCGCCAGAGTTACCATCGGAAAACACCCGGTAATAGGATGAATGAATAACCCTCCCGGTAAGCCGCCATTCCCATAGCATTTGCCGGGCGTGCAGGCGGGCGCATGGCACGGCACCCGGAAAGGCGCCTAGTTCCAGGAAGCTCCGCAGCGGCCACTGGCGAATCCAGCTATCATCCCGCGACGCTACGAATGGCGGAATTCGCACCGCAGTGCTGGGCTGGCCAGTGCGGGGATCGCCTCGGACTAGTGGCGCCGCTCGCTCCGTTGCGTCGGCATGACGGGCGTGCCCGCCGGCGCTGTCCTGCCTGGCAGCACTCGTCTTGCCATGCATGGAAGTCTCTCCCATAGTGCAGTCAACTAACCGCGGACGCGAAGAAGCTCACGAGCTGGTCACGGATGAATGCCGCAGATTGTTCCGAGGGCCGCTTATTGCAGTCCACGCGCAATACGTCAAAACCGGCCTGGATCAGCCTTTCGGTTGCCTGCCGGTAGAAATGAGCCTCGGCGTGGCTGCTGCCGGGCGTGAGCTGGAAGCGATTATGCGGACCACGCGCTGCTAGCCTCTCCGCTATGGTGTCCGGGTCAGCTTCCAGGATCACGGCCAGGTCAGGGCGGTCAGCTTCGGAATTAACATGCCACAAGAAGGACGGGTCGATACCATCAAACCTCTGCATGACAAGGCCGGACGGGATATACCGATCGCTAATGACGGTCTCTCCGCTTTCCGTATGCGGGCGGATTTCCGTTTGCACATGGTGGTAGCGGTCGGCCGCATACAGGCAGGCAAGGGCGTGACCGGTAACCGATTCGGTCAGCTCCCGGCAGAGCACGCCGATCGGCCCGTTTGACGGCTCGGCAGTTATATGCACGTCCTCGCCGGCCGCTACCAGCATCTGCGCCAGGTGACGGACTATCGTGGATTTCCCTGCGCCGCTGGGGCCGTCGATGCTGATGAAAATGCCTCGGTCCCGGCTAGAAAAGGGACGCAGCCTCATCTGGGCCTCCGGGTCTCTGATCTCCTGCCTGCCCGCGAAGTTCATCGAGCGAGACCGGGCTTCCGTCGTGGCCGGTGGCGAGCCGGGCGAACAAACGGGCCGTGACCAGCACGTCATAGGCGGCGCGGTGAGGCCCGACGCCAGGCGGCATCCCGTCATCCAGCGACAGCGCTGTAACCAGCGCGCCGAGCTTGTAACTGGGCTGGCCCGGGAGCAGCCGCCTGGCGAGCTTGAGCGTGTCGAATACCTCGGGGGACTCCCAGCCGTCCAGCTCGCGGCGCAGGACGGATTCGTCTACATGCGCGTTGTGGGCGACGAGCACCCTGTCCGCCAGCGCCCACCGCACCTCGTGCTCGATGTCGGCGAAGACGGGAGCGCTGGCGACGTCCTTACCGGATATCCGGTGAATGCTGGTGGCGAAGGACGTGATCGGCCGCGGTGGCTTGACCAGCCAGCTCACTGGCTCGCCGATGACGCCGTCCGTGATCGGCAGGACTGCCAGTTCTACCAGGTCGGGGGGCTGCTGGCCGTTGCCTTCCACATCGGCGACGGCATAGCGCAGGCTTGTCCAGTCAGCCATCGTGAGGCGTGTCCCATCCGGTATCGGCGCGGCCGTGACGGTGCTCGTGGTGCGGGTGCCGCGCGTCGTGCATCTGGAAGCCGAGCGCATGTTGCAGGTAGTAGCGCGGCTGTTCATCGCCCAGCCCGGACATGACGGCGGCGCGCTCGCTGATGTCTACTACCTGTATGCCCTGCGTTTCCGGCAACGCGCGGGCCATCTGGTAAATCTGGTCCGCCGAAGGTACCCGGTGTGCGCTGCGGCACAGGCTGACCTGGCTGGCCGGGCAGATGTCGCACAGTTCCCGGATGCCGTAATGACCGTTGTAATCGGGCAGGCCGTGCACGTAGGAGACAGCGCACGAGGTCTTGCGGAACAGCGAGGCTGAACCCGCGAAGGCGGTCAGCACTCGCTGTTCGAGTGCCTCGGGCACGATCTTCCGGCGCGCAGTGGCGTTGTAGGGTTCGGGCAGTCCGCTGGCCCGGTAGTACCGCGCGATCTGATCCCGGTAGAACAAGCCGGTAAAGACCGTGGCATCGGCCAGCCGGCTCAGCCCGTACGCCCGCGCAAGATGCTCATCGCTGTCGTTGAGGCCAGGCACCAGCGGACGCCAGTACAAGATGGTCCGGTACCGGCGGCGCCCCGGGGCGCTCATCAGCTTCAGCGAATCGGCCGCGACCCGGGACGGATAGGGCTCGATGCGCTTGTCATCGATGCCGGAATAGGTGAACAGCAAAGTCACCTTGAGGTTCACGAGCTGGTTCAGCCGGCCGGCGTCGCTCGGCTTCATCCGGTGCCGCGTGATGACCAGCACGTGGTTACGCAGGCCACGGCCGTCGAGATCCGCCAGCACCGCCAGCGTGTGCGGCCGGACAGCAGGCAGGAACGGGTCCGTCGCACGGTTGAGAAGCTGAACCGGGGTGACGTGCGCCTGAAAGTAACGGTGGCTGACCAGCTGCTCCACCGCCTCGGCGTCGGGCATCAAGGCGCGCGGCTGGCGCTGATCCCACAGGCCATAGGTATGGCGGATGCAGTAAGCGCAGTCCAGCGGGCAGCCCTGAATGTGGTTCAGGCTCAGCCCGCTCTTGCGGTACTCGACCACCTCACGGGCACCCGCCGGCAGGCGCTGCACCTGTCCGATGTCCAGCAGCGGGACGAACGTACTCACTCCGGCCTCCCGGCCGCCCGGTATGCACGGGCGCTTCATTGGGAGAGTAGGACCGGAAGGCACGAATGGCCAGAAAGTTTCTAAGAGTTTCTAGAAATAAACGTCTCATGAGGCGGGGCGGGAAATCACGAGCCATCCTCAGGTTCCTCTGGAGCAAGGTCGTCGATGACACGGGTCACGATCGCACGTGCCGCCCGGCCATAACTAGCCACGGCCGCCATCTGGTCGAAGATGCCGCTATACAGCTCGATCTCCTGCGGCTGGGCAAGGTTCAGTTCCGCCGAGAACGTCTCGACCATCACCCTGTCATCGTCCAGCAGCCAGAAACCATGCGCCGGCGCGACCACATACGCGGTATCGAAGCCGACAATGCCGAGCCGCACGTTAGGCAGCGCGGCGAATGAGATCAGCCGGTCCAGCTGCCCGAGCATCACCTCGGGCGCACACAACCGGTACCGCAGCGTGGCCTCGGTCAGCACGAAATGGAACCGCTTGTCCGGCCGGTACAACATCTCCTGACGCCGCACGCGCGCCCGGACCGCCTGATCAATGTCATTGGGCACCTTGAACACGGTGATGCTCTGCGCGAAACGGGCACGGGCGTATCCCGCCGTCTGCAATAGCCCCGGAATGAAGGTGGGCTCGAACGCGCGGAACAGCCGCGTTTTCGCGTCCAGGTCGGCGATCTCGTCCTGGTGGGGCCGCAGCCCGGTCTTGAGCTGGCGTCGCCACTCGGCGTGCTGGACCTCCAGGGTGTGCAGCGTGGCGAGCAGCGCTTCAGCCTCACCCCCGGCATGGGTGACGCTTGCCCAGCCGCGGACATCCTCGTCGGTCGGTGTCTGCCGGCCATTCTCCAGCTTGGAGACCTTCGAGGCAGGCCAGGACAGCGAGTCCGCGACCTGCCGGCCGGTCAGCCCGGCCTGCTGGCGAAGCTCGCGAAGACGCTGTCCCAGCGCGTGGCGCGCCTCGTGGACAGTAAGGACCCCAGCAGTTCTACTCGGAGGCAAAGTCGTCCCGTCGAACCGCGCGATGCCAGGCAGCATCGCGCCAGTAACCGTGCTGCACGATCACGGCCGGGTCCTTAATCACCTCACCGCCGAGGAAGTTCTCATCGGTATCGAAGTGCATCTTGACCAGCAACCGCGAGTCGAACAGCCAGTAATCGTAGTCCGGCAGGTCACAGGCTTGATCGCGGGTCAGGTAACGAATCTCCTCACCAGCCCCGTTCGTGTACTGCGAGCAGAACACGCCAAAGCGGCTGTAATCGGTCAGCGGCACGCTGACCATCCGGACACGCGAAAACCGGCGTCCCCCGGCGGTTGCCGCACGGATCATCGACAGCCAGTTCTGGAACCAGCCCATGTCAACCGGCTCTCCCGCGACGAACTGAGCCAGCGCCTTCGCCTCGTTGGGCGAGTAGTAGTAGTCTCGCGCCTCCAGCCGGAAGGCTGTGTGCTCGAACGTGCGGAAGAGCCGGGAGAACTCCTCGCCGATGAGCAGGCTCAGCGGACCTCCCCCGCAAAACGTAGGACATCGGCGGGAATCTCGATCACACCCTCACCAGGCGGGATGTCGCCTAGTTCCGCCAGCGCCACCGGGTCGGTCACGATCCACCCCTGGGCGATGTAGGTCTTGCGGTCGGTCCGGTCGGTCGCGAACAGGGTAGGCGACTGCCCCTCCTGGGAGTCGGGGTCCTTGCCGAGGAAGCGGACATGCATGAGAAGTTCTCCTTGCTCGAATGACAGAGAAACGTTCTCAAGCATCGTCACCCCAATCGCCTAACCAGTCAAGCGCACGACAGAGCATCTAAGTAGGCGGCTTGGCTGGGAGGGAGCGGCCGGATCATTCACACGCAGTGACCGTGCCGTGCGGCCCGCCTGAGGTGCTCATGCGCGAGGCGGGCGGCTTCGGGCGGGGCGTCGATAAACCGTTTCTACGTGACGCGGAACGGGCTCGGCGAGCGCCAGACGAGGGCTGACCGCTTGCTAATCGGTTGCCTGAGCTGTGGCATTGAGTAGCCTCGACGCGTGGGAAATGGAGTCGACTCGGTCGAGGACGTCGTGAGCAGTGTCCGCGGCGCGGTCGCTGAGATGCATAAGTACAGTACGGTCGCGCCGATCCGGTTCCCCGATCCGGGGGGCGCGTTCACGGGAGATATCTTGCTGCGCCCGCCGCCGGTGGTGGTCGATGCGAACGTGCTCAGGAACGACATCCTGTACGCCTGCCGTACCGGGCGGCGAACAGTCCTGGTCACGGCCGCGAACGCCGGTTTCTTGCGCCTGTTCTGCGCCGAGCATGTCTACGAGGAGGTCATCGAGCACAGTAGCGACTGGGCCGCAGATGGTCAGGTCACCCGTGACGCGTTTCTCCGCAGGTGGCTGCTGGAGTACCTTCCGCTGATCCGGGTCGTCCAGATCGGGGAGGGGCACCTGGCCTGGCTTAGCCCGGCCGAGCTGGACCGCGTCCGTCATCTCGCCGAGCCATGCCAGGATCCTGATGACGTACCTTCAGCCGTGCTGGCCCTGCTGCTGGAGGCGTTCTTCCTGTCCGAGGACGTCAAGCCACTGCGCGCGGTGTATGGCGACGCTGACCTGTCCGGCCACCGGGAGTGGGTGGGAATCCTGAAAGCAGGCGGTGACGCCGGGCAGCTCGGCAAGGCCTTCTCGCTGGTCGTGAACACAACGGTCCTCATCAGCGAGGGGCTGGCGAGCGGTGCCCGGCGGATCGCCGCCGCCACCAGCCCTTGGCTGCTCGTCGCGGCCGCCATCGGCGCAGCCTGGTGGTACATGAACCTCCCCGCCAGCACCAGGCAGCGAGTCGCCTCTGCCGCCAAGTCCGTCCTGAACTGTGCGCTCGGCGCGGCGGTCGCCTACCAGGAAGTCCAGGACCAGTTCACCAGTGCCGCGCCGAAGACCCCCGGTTGGGCATCGCTGGCTGCCGACCTTCCGCCGTCGGCGGCCCTCGGGCGTGCCTGCCTGCACGCGCTCGCCCGCAGCTGTAGATGCAACCTGTCGGCCGCCGAGCTGACCAAGGAACTGCCCTACCTGGGTATCGCGCAGGGCGAGGCAAAGGTCCGCCAGGTCCTCCGCGACGCCAGCCCGTTCATCGAGGTGTGGCGTGGCAGATGGCAGGTCGGGCACGTCGCCCGAGCACTGCTGCGCTACCTCGACATGCAGTCGCCAAGGCCGGAGCCGGGTGGCATGGCCCAGCATGCCCTGCCCCTGAGATCCGAAGAACCATCATTGATCCTCGCTGGAGAGCAGGACTAAGCCGGGGACGGGACGACATGAGCAACAGCGACCTGGCGTCGTCAGGCCCACCTCGGCTTGGAGGAATCGAGAGAGGGAACCTCACGAATGTGCAGCTATAGGCCGTACTGTTCACGTCCCCATGCGAGTAGTTCGCCCTCATGAACATCGCGGACGCCAGCGGGTAGTTCCCCTGCTGCCTCTGCGAGAGTGCTGTGGCGGGCGAGTTGCTCGAATAGGTGGGCCTTGAAGCCGGATAGCTGGACGACGCGTTCGTCGATACTGTTCTCGGCGATGAGCCGGTAGACCACGACCGGGAGAGTCTGGCCCATCCGGTGCGCGCGATCGATCGCCTGCTTCTCGGTGCTCGGCTTGAGCTGTGGCTCCATGAGTATGACCACGGAGGCGGCCTGCAAGTTCAATCCCACTCCGCCGGCATCGATCTGAAGTGCTAGGGCAGCGAATCCGTTTGCTTCCTGGAACTGCCTGATGACCTCGGTGCGCTTACTCAACGGCACGTCACCGTGATACAACAGGGTCTCTTCTCCGATGATCACGCGGCACAGGTCCAGGACGCGGCGGAACTGGCTGAAGACCAGCACTTTCTTCTGGCTGTCCCGGCATTCTCCGATGATCTCGCGGAGCCGTTCCATCTTGGCCGATCGCTCGTCATTGCCTGTGGTAAGCCCAATCCGCGCACCGCTGAGGTTCCCGCCGGCCAGAGCCCGCTTGCAGGCCAGGTACTCGTTCTCTCCTACCTCGATAGGCACATCCACTGGGATGATGTCCGGCAGCTCGGTCAGTACTTCGTCTTGGTTGCGGCGGAGGTAAAGATCGCCGATCATGTCCCGGAAGGTTGCCGCGTCGCGGTGCGCGTTGCTGCCGTCGCCGAATTGTCGGCGCAGGCGTGCGCCTTGGTCTGGGTCGGCGAGATCGGCCAGCGCAATGAACTCGGCGGCCCGGTTCTCCATCGGAGTGCCGCTCATGAGCAGGACCCGGCTGGCGCGATCGGTGAGGGATCGGACGACCTTCGTCCGGCGTGCCTCTGGATTCTTCACGGCGTGCGCCTCATCCACGACCACGAACCCGATCGGCGGATGGTTCCTGGCCAGCAGGTGTTCGGCCTGCTGGAAGCTGGTCACTAGGATGCCTCCCGCTCCCTGCCAGTCGTGGAACGCCGTGTCTTTGGTCGCGCCGTGGAATCGCCGGCCCTCTATACCGGCAAGTGTCCGCCCGATTTCCTGAAGCCAGGTATCAATCAAAGACGCGGGACATACCACCACGTGGTGCTGTCCGCCATCTGCCTGGGTGGCATGCGCGATCGCGGCGAGCGCCTGCGCGGTCTTGCCTAGTCCCATGTCATCGCCCAGCAATCCCCGGCCGACAGCCACTGCGAACTTCGCGCCGAATTCCTGGTAGGGGCGAAGCTGTAGGACAAGTCGCGTGGTGTTCAGCGTGATCGCCTGGATCCGCTTGAGGAGATCGGGGGAGAACCTCGTTGCCAGCCCGCGGCGCAGGAAGTCCCGCTCCCGGGAGGTCCCCTTCCGGGACAGCAGCTGCTCTAGCGACGACAGGAGAGACGAAGAACTTGCGCGCCACCTGCCGGCGATGGCCGAGTCGGGTTCCGTTCCGACCCGCTGGGCCCGGTCCAGCCCAGCCAGCAGCTTCTGCAGGCTCTCGACGGCCTGCGAGGAGAGCCAGGCCTGGCGGATCTCGGGTACTCGAGACTGGATCCGGGTCTTGCGAGATGACGTGCTGAACAGCCACGCCAGCCAGCTGGTGGTCCGCGAGAGCCAGCCTACGGAGACAAGGACCTCCCGGAGGACCGCCGCGTGCGGAGCGAGTCCCGTAACGGCCGCGAGCATCGCCAGCCTGCGGACCATGGCGTAATCCGCCCCTGTCCAGGCGTCAGGATTCGCGGGCGGACGAAGGTCGTCCGGGCGAATCTGCTCGCATTCTGTTGCCAGCTCCATGATCTTGCGCGCCGACTGCGGGCCGATATTGCGAAGGTCATCAAGGTCGTTCACCGTACGCCGGAGAACGTCTGCTGCGGTGGCTACTCCTCCTTTGCGCAAAGCCGCGGCGCTCACACCTGAGCCGCGGGCAAGCTCCTCCACTGACATCTCGCCCAGACGATGATCGACACGTGCCTGCTGCTGCGGGCCACGAGCCTTCAATACCGCCTTTCGGTAACGCCGTTCCAGCCGACGGTGCAGCCGCACTGCCCGCCGACCCTGACGCAGCTCTGATCGTGCCCACCGGTGCAGTTCGGCCCGGTCAATAGGCTGCGCAGCATCTACTGCCGAGCTTGGCTCCTCAGGAATCACCTTGTCTGCAATCCGTCCGCACAGGCTGTACTTCCTCAGCAAGGATCTATCACCAACGCGCAGGTTGCAATCTTGCGCATATCGATTTCGGCCCCGTCGTATCGGGCGCCAGGCTGACGGTGTTGATCGGCGCAGCAGTCAAATCCTGCTGATCTCTCCGAGGTGATGGCCGCATTACCAGCCATCACGTCATCCAATATGATCATGCAAGGCTAGGCTTGGGCTTACCAGGAATCCCGGGCCTCAATGGCTGGTACTGGCGGGCCGCCTGAGGCGGCTGTCGAGAGCCGGTACGCGTCGGCACGCCTGTGGTTCACGCCGTTGCCAGGCTGCTTATTTACAGCGTGTATAAGGCGAGAGATGATGACCGCATGCTAGCCCGAGCAGTCCGCTGTTCAGACTGAGTTGAGTTCAGGACGGTCCGCCGCCTCCAGACGGTACAAAACCCGGAGTGTTTGATGGCGCACAACAGTCGCTGCGAGAAATCAACGACCGACGCAAGGAAATGCAGGTGCTCGTGCAACGGCAGGCATCATGGCGGGGCGGCACATTACAGCCACGGCACTGCCGGCAGCTGGTCAGGCGTAGAGAACGGGCCGGGTCCAAGCACACGTAATGGTCAGCCGCCAGGGCATACGAGCCCCAGGGACATGACGGTCACGGTGCAGCACGCCGTGACCGAGATCATCGACTGGCTGGCAAAAAATCCCACGGCCGCGGAACAGGTCACTGCGGTCGCTGATCTAGTCGCAGAGCAGGCGGTCGAGGCTCTGAAGAAGCATGGTCACGCCACCTCCAGGCAAGAGCTAAAGGCTAATCATTTCCTTTGCAGCCTATTGGCCGCTCTTGCGGAAGCGATCGACAGATTTAAACAGGCCCTCGACCGGGTCCCTGATGCCGTGATTGCGATGATCACCGGAAAGAGCGACCAGCTTGGGCTCAACGCTGTGGCCGTAAGAGTCGCCGTCCGGTCATCCTGGCGGCTGATCATGCAGCTACCGGTATTTAGTCAGATCGATAACCTGCTGCGTGCTGTGAGGATCGCGGCCGTATTGGCCTGTCCAGCTCCAGATAGGCACGAAGATGTCCTTCGGAATTGCCTCTATCCTCTGGGCGGGGATGTAATTTCAGCGGCAACGGAGAAGCGACTGGAAGAACTGCTCTCAGCCAGACGCGCCTCGTAGGGCTGCATCGGTCAGCACGCCCAATGCACTGTGCCAACGCTCGCAACTCTGAGACGATGACAACGTGAAAGTCTTCGTGATGACGGCGCGTTTGCCGACCGACCAATTTTATCGAGCCGGCTAACGATACTATACGAGAGTCAACCTTGTCGCCGAGTCTTGACGATCCAGAAGAGCACGGGGATTGCCAGAGCAAACACCCCGGCGAACGTGGCGTACCCCCCGAAATGGTGTTTCATTAGTATTACTGCAGCCAAGAGCCCTACTCCGGAACTACAGCAAATCAACGTAAGCCGGAACCGCCAATTTTCAGCGCTCTGAGAAGAATGCAGCATGTCCACTCCGGCAGTGCGCGCAGCGTTGGCTGTAGCTATGCGCGCAGGATCGGGCTCAGAACGCTTAGGAGACCGTGGCGAACTGCTTGGCTGCGCAGTCGTCGCACGCATTGAATTCAGATTTTGTTCGAGGTTGCGGACTGTTGCGTTTAGCTCATCATTAATACGAATAAACTTATTCGCTACTTCTTCATTAATGTTCCGCCCGGCATGCCAGAGCCGGTCGGCAACGTCCTCGTTGATGTTCCGCGCCGCATACCAGAGTCGGTCAGCAACGTCATCGTTTATGTGCCGAACTGCACTTTGAAGCGCAGCCACGGTATCCGGTGAGACAATGCCATCGCGAAGTGCAGTTTTCAGAATGTCGGCCAGTTCGGGTGCATCCTTGGACAGCTTCGCCAGCGTGGCTTTTGTCTTCGGGTCAAGCAGTACGTTGTTTACGGTGCCATGGTTATCGCCTCCGAAGGAACCGGGACCGTAAAAGCTCTGTTGCCTTGGTTCGTTCTGCCCGGATGCGCTCATCGGATTATTTCTAGGAGTTAATGTTTATGGTGCCGTTGTTATCGCCGCCGAAGGAGCCGGAACCGTAGAAGTTCTGAGAGCCGATGCTCACGGTCTTACGGGCAACCGGTGATGAGGCGAACGACGCGATGTCCTCTCCGGCTTCTGGGTGAGCAATGAGGTAGGAGAACAAGGAACTTCTCCACCGTAGGGTGACGTCGGTCTCTGACGCCTTCTTTTGGGCCAAGGCTGCGGTGTCATCTTCCAGGGCGCGGAGGGCCACCGACCGTTCTTGCTCGGTACCATGTCGGAACATCTTGGTGACATGGGCGCGTAGCGCGTCCACTCGGCCGTTGAGCATGTAGGCAACGATATTCCCAGCAGCCCCAGTAGAGATCGCCATAGCGACCTCTACGATCATGCGAAACCCCCGTTATGATCTGATCGTTCGGCTAATTCTCTCATAAGCCGATACCAATACAAACGACCTTTCCGGCGTGGCGACCGCGTCGACCACGGTGACCCCGTCCTCGACGGGCCGCGCGGCAGCTGACCGGGGCGGATCGAGTCCAGGACCATGGTCTCGATCTGCCGGCTCAGTGGGGTAGATCTTTTCGTCGGAGCCGATCCCATGTCGGGGTCGTCCGATAGCCATCCTCGTATGACCGAGCAGGACATCACCGTCTGACCTGACTTGTGACAGGTTAGTGCGCACTTGGATAGCCGGATGGGCCAGACTCCGCTCGCGAGTGGCGCTGGCCAAGTCCAGAGCGGTGGCCGGCCGGCTCTCGCGCGATGTCGAGGTGGCCAGCGTGCACGATCCTTCTGCCGGTTGTTCCGGGCAGAGCCGGTCATTAGGATAGATGGAGCGTGCGAGGGCGCTGCCAGTCCGCGGGCAGGGATTTTCCCACCTCGAGCAGTAGCCTCAGCGCACCGGTAAGACCAGCCTCTTTCCGGCCGGGCGAGCGGACCTCGGCGACGGAGGAGGTTGTGATGCCTGATCGTCATTTCGAGCTGCCGGCTCACCCGGACCTGGAGTACTACCGCAAGCAGGCCAAGCACCTGCTGCGCTCGTACGAGGCGGGGGATGCCGCCGCCCGGGACCGGGCGGCCGAGGTGCTGGGTGACCGGGCCGCCGAGCGGTTCCTGCTCAGCGACGCCCAGTTCGTCCTCGCCCAGGAACACGGATTCCGGACCTGGGCCGAGTTCCGGGCGGACATCCAGAGCCAGCGCACCACCGGCGACCGGCCGGTCTCCCGCCTGTGGGGGCGAGGGGCAGGCGACTATGCCTCGTGGGCCGACGGCCTGCTCACCGAGCTGCGCCGCGGCGACCCGGGCGCGCTGCGACGGCTGCGGGCCTATGTGCCCAGGTACGCCGCTGCCACCGACGGCTCCACCGCCGAGCTGCGCGACGCGCGGCTGATCATCGCCCAGGAACTCGGCTTCCCGACCTGGCGCGAGCTCGTGGCGGCCATCGAGAAAGCCCAGCGTGATGACGCCGAACGCCAGGAGGAGCGGCGGCGCATGCGCCCGGAGGCCGAAGCCCTGCTGGCCGGCGACATCGGCCGGCTGGCCCAGCTGACCGCCGGGCAGGCCGACACCCTGCTGCAGATGCTCGCCATGCGGGAGCTCCTTGGTACCAAGCTCGGCGAGGGACTCGGCGTGCCCCGCGCCGCCGTCGATGTGCTGATCGGCAAGGCCACCAGCCTGGACCTCCCGCTGCCCCAGGCCGTCCGCGGCGACCGGGTGGAGTATGTGCGCCTGCTGCTCGGCGCCGGCGCCGACCCCGGCACCCGGACCGACGGCATCACGCCGCTGGAGAGCGCCATCTACTTTGGCCGCCCGCAGATGGTCGACCTGCTCGCCGAGCACGGCATTGTCCCGGCGGCGCTCTGGACCTATGCCGCGTGCGGCCGGCTGGATCTTGTCCGGGCCTGTTTCGATGCGGATGGCAGGCTGCGGCCCGACGCCGCGCTGTCGCGCCCCAACCCCGCCGACTTCTTCCCTATCCCACCCCGGATCCCGGCGACCGACGATCCGGAGCAGATCATGGCCGAGGCGTTCGTCTACGCCTGCCAGCACGGCCGGATCGAGGTCGTGCGCTGGTTCCTCGACCGCGGCCTGGACCCCGACGTCGCGCCCTACTTCGGGCGGACCGGCCTGATCTGGGCGGTCATGACCCAGCAGGTCGAGGTGGTCCGCTTGCTCATGGAACGTGGTGCCGATCCGTCCCGCCACGAGGAGCATATCCCCTTCGGCGCCGAGGCCCTGGTGGCCGTGCTCTTCGCCACCGACCGGGACGACCCCGTGATCCGGCAACTCCACGAGCTGCTCAAGCCTCGATCCGCTGAGTTACCGCCGCAGGTCCCCAGCAGGCGGAGTCCGTCCGTAGACCGGACGACCGGCGCGGTCCGCCCCGTGCCGCAACCTGCAATCCGCCACGAGATCCACGAGGCCTTCATGACCTCACCACCGCCATCATCTGCTGGCGACACCTCATCTGCTGATCATTTGCCAGGACTTATTAGTGCGCAGATTCGTCCACCACGACGCATAATTACCCAGGTCAACGAATTGCACGCCGTCCGGGCCTGCGAGGGTGTCACAAGTCGGGTCGGAGCCGATCCCATGTCGGGGTCGTCCGATAGCCATCCTCGTATGACCGAGCAGGACATCACCGTCTGATGCGCTGGGCTGTGCGTGCTCGCATCGTCAGCGGGTAGGCCCACGTGGCCTGGGTGGTGGCAGCCGTCGCACTCATGGCGGTCCGCCCGGGGCTCGGTCGGGGCTGTCCTTGTGTCTCTGGTGGTGAGGCTGGCGGGGGAAGACTGTCAGGCGAGCTGGGCAGGCGGTGTCGGGCGCTGGGTCGGCTGGGCAGGCGGTGTCGAGCGCGCGGCGGCGTACAGCCGTTCGGCGGCGGCGCGAGCGGCGGCGGCCTGGGCGGCGTCCCGCTG
>OBLU010004035.1_pt1 | contig 13273 bp, 10 predicted proteins | sample 1518681 | NCBI WGS metagenome assembly OBLU01 (sample SAMEA3539304, study PRJEB22396) | soil metagenome | biome: tundra; feature: field; material: soil | place: USA | collected 2010-05 | depth 0.15 m | reverse complement strand
AGCTGCTGCGCGAATTGCTCAATCGACTCGAGGATTCGCTTCAAGAGATCGCGCCCCGCTGCAGGACCGCTGCCAGCGCCAGCGCTACGCTCGCCGACGCGGTTGAATGAGCAGCGACAGACCCGCGGATCGCGGCTTCTCGATGCTTGCAAAGGTGCGCGATATTCTCGAGAAGGTCTAGCCGTACCGGCAGGTGGTGCCGGTCAAGGTGGAGATATTTCGGCATCGGGTTGGAATAGAAACGGGAGCTAGTCTCCCGCGACGGATCAGCCGGGTCGGACAATCGCCGACCCCGACATCCTAATTGCAGTTTTTGCCCAATGAGTACGCGTGCTAGGCTATTGGCATGGATTTCGTCTAGGTGCGCGAGAAATTGATGCAGAAGAATTGGTGTGGCGGCCCGGCGGCGGCATTACTCGCTTTTCTGGCACTCGGCTGCGTGCCGCAGGCGCAGGCCGCGCAATACGTGATTCCGAGCAGCGGCGATGCCATGGTCGGTGAGGACCAGACCGTCGAGACCGTGTATGAAGACACGCTCTACGACCTCGCGCGAACCTACGGCCTCGGCTCCGAGGAGTTGATCCGGGTGAATCCTCAGATCGATCCCTGGCTGCCCGGCGCGGGCAAAAAGGTCATCGTTCCAGGCCGTCATGTCCTGCCGCCCGGACCGCGCGAGGGCATCGTCGTCAACCTGCCCGAACACAGGCTCTATTACTATCCGAAGCCCAAGCATAACGGCCCCCGGCTGGTCATCACTTACCCGGTCAGCATCGGCAAGATGGATTGGCGCACGCCGCTCGGCCTCACCCGCGTGATGGCGAAGCAGAAGGATCCGACGTGGTATCCGCCGGAATCGGTCCGACAGGAGCATCTCAAGGACGACGATCCACTTCCCGCGATGGTGCCGCCGGGGCCGAAAAATCCCCTGGGAGCATATGCGCTGCGCCTGGCGGCGGGAAAGGGTACTTATCTGATTCACGGCACCAACAACCCGATCGCCGTCGGACTTGCGGTGACGCACGGCTGTATCCGCATGTATCCGGAAGACGTGGCCGCGCTGTTTCCGTTGATTCCCGTCGGTATGCCGGTGCGCCTGATCAATGAACCTGTGAAGGTGGCCTGGATCGACGGCGAGCTGCTGCTCGAAGCGCATCCCCCGATTGATGCGCAGGGACAAAGTGTCGAGCCGAATCTCGAGCAGTTCTCTGAATTGCTGCAACTCGCGGTGGGGGACAGTACGCTCGCCATTCATTGGGACTACGCGCGCGAAGTACTGCAGAAGGCCGATGGCGTCATCGCCACGGTCGGTCTCGAAGCCGATATGACGGCTGTTATTGACCCCCAGCAAGGGTTCGCCGACGTCGCCAAGTGATCCGGCCCGTCGCCGGACCCTGCGAGTGTTATCCATGTCCTCGGAATCCCGGGACGGAACCGAAATCACGCAGAAAATACCGATAATTTATGGAGTTCTGACTTCGGTTTGTGTCGATACCCCCAAAACTACCCTTTACGAGAGGTGGCTGTTGCCGGACGTTTTCGGATGACGAATCACGTCCATCCGCTTGCCCTTTTTGTTGCAGATACCCCTGCATCGGCCCGGCGGGATTGTCGCTGCCAAGCTCGAAGCATTCGCTCAGGCGGCCTTTAAGAGGAAATCCACATGGATGGCGTCATAAGGAAACACAACGCCACCTTCCTCAGCCTTCAGTAATACGCCTACCCGAAGCAGAACATGAACATCGCTGTGGACCGCGCGGACGTCGCGCTGCGCCCGACGAGCAATCTCCCGAATAGCCATAGATCCTTGGCCGGCCATCAGCTTGAGTAGCGCCCAGCGTTTGGGCGTCAGAGTCTTCCAGAGAAGGTCTTCAGACGCGAATGAAATGCGCGCGCCTTGTTTCTTGCCGTGAAATGCGGCCGATGCACGTCGCTGGGTGTCACTAAGAGAAGCTACGCCGATTGTGACGGTACTCATTTTCGTTTCCTCCGCTTGTTTACTTCAGCCCAAAAATCCGCTTGCAGAGTGGCGAGATTGCTGAAGATGTAAGGTACTTCTATCTCATCCAAATGCTTGTGATCACCTTTGCCCGCTTCATTGTCGAAGCGAAGTACACAACGTTGATTCGCCACGTATGCGAAGCGGTACTTGAAGTCATGTCCGCTGTCCGGAAGTGGCTGCGACAGCTTCCAAATCACAATTTCTACGAATGCGCGACTGCTCAAAATGAACCGTTCGCGCATCAGTAGCTAGGCCTTCATGTTGCTTATGATAGCAACAGTAAAAATAAGTTGTCAATCGAAGCAACAGGCGGTCGGGTAGGAAGGAATTGATTGAGAATCGATTGCAACCGTTGCGCGAATATGCCCGCTGCGCCGCTGGGATACGTAGCATCGTCTGCCGCACGATGTTCGTTGACTTTTGATTCGAGCCGGGCGTACTGTCAAGAAAGCAACGAATTCAATCTGTACACCTTTTTCTGACGCGACCGATGGGATGGTTCGACGTTAAACCTATCTTACCCATCGGATCGCAATAGCGAGCAACAACCGAAGTTAAGGGGATGATATGAACACTCGCAATCTGTTTGCGCCGTTGAGCGCTGTTCTTCTTGTGATCGCAGCGGGGGTTACGGGGCTGCTGGCGATGGGCGTGGTCCGCGCCGATGACGGCCCTTGGGAAGTTCGTCTGCGAGCGGTGTACTTGTCTCCGAAAAATACTTCGGATGCCATCACCGGCCTGGTTCCGGAGAATGCGATTACAATTAATCACAAGGTGCTGCCGGACCTGGATATCGAGTACTTCTTTACGCCCCATTGGTCGACGGAATTGGTGCTCACCTATCCGCAGACTCAGGACGTGTACGTGGGCGGTACCCCGATCGGTACCTTCAAGCACCTGCCGCCGGTCTTGACCGCTAAATACGATTTTCTGCCGGACAGCAATTTCCAGCCGTATGTGGGCGCGGGCATCAATTTCACGATCATTTCGGATGTCAGTCTCAACGTTCCCGGCGTCAGTAAGCTGTATCTCAATTCCACCAGCGTGGGACCTGCGGTGCAGGCGGGATTCGATTACAAGATCAAGGATCACTGGTATGTGAATGCCGATATCAAATATGTTGTCCTCGGATCCAATGTGTACTTGCCGGGTGAAGTTAGGGTCTCGACCTTGCACATCAACCCGTTCTTATACGGCGTCGGCTTTGGCTATCGATTCGGTGGTGGTCCCGCGCCATCGGCCGCGCTCGTGGCAACGCCTGCGCCGACGCCCGTCGTCGCGGCCGCACCGGTGCTGGTCGTCGTGCCGGTCCCTGCGCAGACCAAACAGTACTGCAGCATTCTCGACATCCAGTTCGAGATCAACCTGAATGAAATCCAGCGCGAAGAGAAAGAGAAGCTCGCTGTCGTGGCGACGTTCTTGAAGAAATACCCCGACACCACGGCAGTGATCGAAGGTCATACGGACAACGTCGGAACGCCCGAGCACAATAGGGAACTGTCCCAACGTCGGGCGGCAAGCGTAGTGAACTACCTGGTGGATAGCTTCCAGATCAGCCCCTCCCGGCTGACCGCAGTGGGGTACGGAGACACGCGCCCCGTGGCGGACAATCGCACCGAGGAAGGCAAGCGGCTGAACCGGCGCATCGATGCCGTCATCGCGTGCGTGACGGATATCGCAGGGCTCACGGTGATACCCGCCAGAATCACCATGGCCATGCAAATTGAATTCGACCAGAACAAGGCCGACATCAGACCGCAGTATCGTGACGATCTGCGCAAGGTGGCGGATTTCTTGAACGCGAATCCCTCGGTCACGGCAACGGTGGAAGGGCACACCGCCAATCTGCAGATGACCCCCGAGTTGGCGCTGGAAATCTCGCAGCGCCGCGCCCAGAACGTGGTCAATTACCTAGTGGATAACTTTGGTATCGCTCGCTCGCGGCTCACCGCGGCAGGATTCGGCAACACCCGCCGTTTCGCCTACAACACGAGCGCAGAGGGGCAGCAGGAAAACCGTCGGGTCAACATCATTCTCAACTACCCGAATTAGCATCACGACGGGGTTTCGGCGCTTTTGCCGAGGCCCGGTGGGCGTGCCACCCATTGAGTCGGGCCGCCGCTGGTGCAACGTTCGCAGATCGATTTCGGCTGCCCGATACCGGACGGTCGCGACAGTCAAGTTCGGGTCGATCAGAGTCAGATGGCATGCGTTTGTACCTGGGGCAAATCGAGCCAAAGCATCAAGAAATGCATCGGTAGCACCTCATCGCCGCTGCCAACCCCTTTAAAATCGAGTCTATTTCGGATGATGATGCATCGTTCGAGTCGGTCGCACGGAGTTCCGGATAAATTCCTTTGAAATGGCAAAAAATAGACCACGGCACCAGCTCCGTCGTGTTCCGATCCGCGGTCGTTGCCATTTTATGCTCGTCGGGCTTAGGCGCGGCCATGCCGATTCACGAGGGTATTTCTCGCTCCCGCTGTTCGCGATTCCGGCTTTTGCGGTGCCGCGCTCCGGTCAATGTGAAGAGCAGCGGTGCACCATGTCAATGTCGGCACCGTGATTGTTGTAACGCATGGCGGCCTTGAGCTTTACGTGCTGCGTCGACAGCGCCCTCGATCGAGTCTAATACCCGGATTCGCGCTCGCGTTGACGCTGGCGTTTCTCATTGGGCTCGCCGCGATGCGCTCTGTGCAGGGAGGCGAACTGCAGCTGATTGCGGGCGATGCGGGTGATGCGGCGGTCGTGGACGGCCCACCGGCCGTTGCGCGCTTGAGCGCCCTCACGGGTATCGCTGTCGACGGGCCGGGTAATGTGTATGTCGCGGACGGACACGCGATTCGCAGGATCTCCACCGACCGTACCGTCACGACCATTGCCGGGAGGGTCGGTGAATGGGGAACCCGCGATGGTGCCGACACGATCGCGCGATTCAACAACCCGCAAGGTCTCGCGGTTGATGCCGCAGGTAACGTGTATGTCGCCGATCGAGATAATCACACGATCCGAAAGATCACGCCCGAGGGTATGGTGAGCACCGTAGCCGGCGCCGCGGGATCTGCGGGCGCAAGCGATGGCCGAGGGCCCAAGGCCCGGTTCTTCAGGCCGTCCGGGATTGCGGTGGACGCAGCAGGAAACCTATTCGTCTCGGATACTCGTAACTACACGATCCGAAGGATCTCACCGGCCGGTGTCGTTAGCACGCTCGCCGGTCGCGCGGAGCAGGATGGAAGTCAGAATGGACCCGCCACCGTGGCGCGCTTCAGCTTTCCGCAAGGTATTGCCGTGGACACCCTTGGCAATGTCTACGTGGCCGACACTTTTTCGCATGCGATTCGCAAGATCAGCGCCGGCGGGAGCGTGACGACTCTTGCAGGCCAGAGCAGCCCACCGACGATGGGATCAAGCGACGGATCGGGTGCGTCGGCACGCTTTGCGTATCCGAGCGGCCTATCGATCGACAAGGGCGGCAATCTCTACGTCGCCGATTCGCATAGCCTTACGATTCGCAAGATCATGCCCGACGGAACCGTGACAACACTCGCGGGCCTCGCAGATCACCCGGGGACACAAGATGGCCCCGGTCCCACAGCGCGCTTCGCCGCATTAGGGGCTCTCGCGGTCGATCGCCGGGGCAATTTGTACCTAACCGACTTCGTGTACATCCCAATCCCCGCGACGGGAAAATACGTGAAGGCCGGACCCTCCGCGACCGTCCGCCGGATTGACGCGGCGGGTGTGGTGAGCACGCTCGGTGGCCACGCAAGCAATCCGTCCAGCAGTCCCGACGGCAGCGGCGCGGCCGCGCGCTTCGAGTCCCCCTCCGGCATCGTCGCGGATCGGGCCGGCACGCTCTACGTGACCGATACCACGGCGAATACCGTTCGTAAGATCACGGCCGCGGGCGAGGTGACGACACTGGCTGGAAAGTCGGGTGTCAGCGGGCACCAAGATGGGCCCGGAGACCAAGCCCTCTTTAACAACCCCAGCGGGATCGCTCGGGATGGCTCGGGCACACTGTATGTCGCCGATTCCGCTTCCAGTGTGATTCGTAAGATCACCCGAGATGGATGGGTCAGCACGTTCGCCGGCACCGCGGGCGTGAGGGGAAGTGTCGACGGCATGGGTACTGCGGCGCGATTCAGTACTCCATCCGATATTGCGATCGACGGCGCCGGCAATCTGCTGGTCACCGATGGGTGGGCCAACAACATTCGAAAGGTCACACCGGCCGGTGAGGTCACGACCTGGGCGAACAAGACGGGACAGCGCGGATCCACCGACGGCCTTGCCGATCAGGCCCGATTTGTGGTTCCTGCGGGCATCGCCATTGATCATGCGGGCAATGTGTATGTCTGTGACTACGGCAATCGAACGATCCGCAAAATTACTGGCGATGGAATCGTCAGCACATTCGCGGGACGGCCAAACCCCGCCCCGAAACGAGTACCGCGCAGCGCCGACGGCACCGGCACTCAGGCTGAATTTTCGGGTCCTCTCGCCATTGCCGTCGATGACACCAACACTCTCTACGTTTCGGACGGCAATACAATTCGCAAAATTACGCCGAACGGTCTCGTCTCAACGGTTGCCGGTGCGACCGAAGAGGCCGGAATTAAGCTCGGCCCGTTGCCCGGGCGCCTGGAAAACACGGCTGGCCTGGCTTTCATCGACTCGAACACGCTGGCCGCGACGGAGCGATTCAGCGTGCTCAAGATACGACTCGATGAGCAGGTTCCACCCGCTAGTCCGGCGGGTCATCGATAGAATCCCCGGACAGGTGAAAATCTTTCGATCACCAACAAAAAGGGCGGCATATGCGAGTTGCGGTGTTACCCCCGAGATAGGCGACTCGCGTACCAAGGACTATAGGACTTCAATCTGGTCTGCCGGTCGATAGACTGCAACGTCTACCGAAAGTCTACCGATCGACTGGCCATGACGAGATAACCCCGTGATTTCCGCTCAGGAAGACATTTCTGCGACGACTATCACCACAAGTCCTGGGTAAAGCACCCAACACCTGACTAGATTGCCCGATATCTGCCGTTCACCACAGGCAGTTTGGGTCAAATTTACCCGTTCGGAGTCACCCGCTAAACCAGCAAATTGACCCGCCCCCGCCATTAGAGCCACGGCGGAGTTCGTAAAGCCCAAAGTTGAGATTGGTCCTTTTTAGATCCGTCAATTGCGGGAAAAAAAGCTTCTTAATCAAGCCGCAATGGAACTGTCCTCTTGCTTAGTTTCCCTTACCTCGAGCAGTTCATCGAAAAGAGCACGGAAGTGCACGACCGCTTTGCGCAATTCCTCCGTATTAGCTTCGCCGCGTTGATCGCGCACTGCGATGGCTTGCGCCGCCCGATAGGTTTCCACCATGGCAGGATGATCGACAGAGATGTCGGCCGATCGGCGCTCAAAGTCACCCATCGGGTAGCCGCGCGCTAGCATTAACTCACGAACCAACTGATCCGCTTGGGCGACAACTCCTTTGGGGTTATCGACGAACCGGCCCTGCAAAGCGTTCCACGCCTGACTGAACCTGGCCGCCTCAGATGGCGCCAGTGTTGTAATACTGAGGTGCTCAACGCGCTTTTCTCGCGCCTTGAGTTCCGATTCGGCCTTTGCTCGGCCTCCGAACTCATCGACAGTGCGGATGTATTCCGGACCAAAGCGCTGCTGGAGCCTCAGGGATCGCTTCTTCCTTTGAGACAAGACCCATGCCGCAGCTACAAGCAATGCAACGACCAGAATAGTCCCAAAAACGATCCAGGATGTGGGTATCGTGTCCATGTGCGCAATCTCCTATTGTGGTTGATTCGTGCCAGGCGGTGGCGGGTAATTACAGGCCAAATTCTGCCGAGCGAAGGATCCATCAAGACACGCAATGGCCATGCTTAAAAATCAAAACCACTCGCATCAAATATCGCACGCGCGATAATCAGCGCCGGCAATCACTACATTCAACCACGCAGCACACGTTCGAGTCTGTACGGCAACGAACGCTTCATGGTCTGCCCGAATTGCTTTTTGTGCTCTGTTCTGTGGTTCGCCAATCGATCACGTTGCGATCCCAGTCGATTGCAGAATCCTCTTTGCCGAGCGCGCCTGAGCATGCCGCTGAAGAACCAGAGCACGAGAAGGATGGGCAGTATCAAGCCCGGAGTGCCCCCGAGCCCAGCTCCGCCATACCGGCGATACCCGTAATAGCCACCACCGCCGCCGAGCAACAGGATGACCACGACAATGATCAAGATTGGGAGCCATCACTCTGGGATTTTGGAAGTGGAAGGGCTTTGGTCCATAGATTAACGCGAAAGTTACGCCGTTATGAGGGCCCAATAGCCGACGATCGCCAATGACCGTAACGGTCGACTTCAGTCATAGCAGGCGGCGCGGACGCTTCAAATCCTTGCTGATCGCATCGAGGGCGGCAGCTATCATCCCGTCGTCCTTCGACGCCCCGGCGGCTCCTGCACGCACACGCGGATCATTCGGGCCAGTAACATCCATAAAGCCGCCGACGTGCTCGGTCGGCGCACTGAGCACCGGCTGGTCGCCGCCAATGCGCCCGTTTTTGATACAGTCGAGTAAGTCTTTAAGTGTGATGCCACGCGGCCCCATGCGATCAGACGCGTGAGAAGACAATGTGTAGTAGCCTTCTAGAATCCGATCGCGAATTTTTCATTGCACCGCTTTGCACTTTGGGCGGTGCAGGCTTAAAAAATCTCCTAATGAGTGCGCATTACTTTTCAACAATTTCACTTCGGAATTCATCGTCAGTGTCCTATGGGGTGTTCTATGGTTAAAAGTCTCAATCCGTTTCAAGTGTGTGCGGAGATGCCCCCGGAGATGCCCCCGGGGGTGCCACTGGAGATGCCGCCGGAAATGCCCCCGGGGGTGCCACCGGAGATGCCGCCGGAGATGCCCCCGGGGGTGCCGCCGGAGATGCCCCCGGGGGTGCCGCCGGAGATGCCGCTGCTTCCTCCATAAGCCGCTCGAGTGCCGCCTCGGCGAACACTTTCGCGAGTACATCGAGGAGCATTGGGTCGTAGGACGGAGGTTCGGGCGGTATAGCTCAGTTCGCCTTGACGCGCTCGCTCAGCTCTTCCGCAATGGCTTCGGCTTGCTCTATTGATACGTAGCCCCGATCATTCGCGAGACGCTTTGGCTCAATGCCGAGCCGCTGCGCCGCCGACTTCGTGGCCCATACCCCTGCACGGTAAACGCGCCCGACTGACGCAAGAACGATGATCGGCGCAGTGCGCCGAGTCGCCTTGGTAGTCTTTCGCGTTGCGTCTGCTGTCGTCATATAGCTGTCACCCAACCCGCGAAATTGCAGGGTTTGCGAGTCTGTTTTTGGAGCGAATCGCCCGTTAGGGTGCCGCAAAGCCGACGGTGACCACGGACGGCTTGGGGTCGAGATTTGCCGGATGCAGACGGTTCCGGGTTCGCCGTCCTGAATGGCAGGTTCGGAGGAGCAAATCGGTGAGCAGGCGGCCATTACCGGTCTTCGAGTCACACGAAATCCGCGCCTGTAAGCGGTCGTTCCGTGACGGCGGCGGCACGGCGGTTGCTAAGCGGTGAAGCATCCGCGACCATTCCGGAAGGGTAGCGATGGATGTTCACGATGGCCAACGCCAGCAGCATAACTTGAGCGGCACTACGCGAGCCGTCTTCATCAGCTATGCCTCGCAAGATTTGCGGGCGGCTCGGTGCATATGCGACGCACTTCGTGCGGTCGGAGTCGAGGTTTGGTTTGACCAGAGCGACCTCCGCGGCGGGGATGCATGGGATGCGGCGATCCGAAAGCAGGTCAAGGAGTGCGCGCTCTTCCTGCCGCTCATCTCCGTAAATACCGATGCGCGCAGCGAAGGTTATTTCCGTCGCGAATGGAATCTCGCAGTGAACCGGATGCTGGACATGGCAGAGGATCAGCCGTTCCTGCTTCCGGTGGTGATCGACGATACCCCAGAAATGATGGCTCGCGTACCGGACCGCTTTCGTGAGCGGCAATGGGCCAGGATGGCGGGGGGCGTGGCGTCCACGGATTTCGTCGAATGGGTGATGCGTCTGCTCGCGAGCGATCGAGCGACAGCGCCAACGACTCTAGTGCGTGCGGTCGCAGGTGCGTACGGCGACCCGGCGCGTGCGAACGAAGGCTTCGGAGTCGCGGTGTTGCCGTTCAAGTACCGCGGTGCCGACGGCGACCTGACGGCTCTCGCCGAGGCGATCTCCGCGGAGATCGTGACGGGGCTGTCCCGCTTTTCCTATCTTCGCGTGCTCGCGCACGGTTCTACGTCTCGGTACGCGATCGGCACGGTCGACGTACGCACGATTGCGAGAGAAATCGGTGCACGCTACGTCATTGAGGGAAGCGTGCAACAGGCTGGTGCGAACCTACGCGTCGCGGCACAGTTGGTGGATGCAGCATCCGGCGCCCACTTGTGGGCGGAGACCTACACCGAGGCCTTCGAGTCCGACCGAATCCTCGACCTTCAGGACGAGCTAGTCGCCCGTATCGTTTCCACCTGCGGCGATCGCTTCGGCGTGCTCGCCCGTAGCATCAGCGACGTTGTACGAAGCAGAAATCCTGGCGAACTCAGTCCCTATGAGGCGCTGATGCGCGGTTTCGGTTACCACCACCGTCTGTCTGCGACCGACCACGCGCAAGCGCGTGAGGCGCTGGAGCGCGCGGTCGTTTGTGCGCCGGCCAATGCCGACTGTTGGGCGATGCTGTCGTGGATCTACTCGCACGAACACGCCCACGGCCTCAACGTTCTCCCGAGTTCCCTCGAGCGGGCGCTGGCAGCCGCGCGGCGGGCGGTGGACCTCGCCCCATCGAATCAACTGGCGCAGCAGGCCCTGGCGGTTGTACTTTTTTTCCGCAAGGAAACGGCGGGCTGCCTGAGCGCTGCAGAGCGCGCGCTCGCGCTCAATCCGCTCGACGGCAGCAGCGAAACGATGTTCCTGTTCAGCTTTACCGGCCAATGGGAGCGCGGCTGCACAATGGTCCGCCGTGCGATGGAGATCAATCCCCATCACCCGCGCTGGTACGGACTGGTGCTGGCAATGAACGAGTACCGGATGGCCAATTATCGCGCCGCCGTCGATGAGATCGTGAGAGCCAACGCGGCTGATCTTTTCTGGACGAATATGCTGCTCGCCGCCGCGTATGGCGAGCTGCTGGAGCTGCCCGCTGCCAACAAGGCCCTGCGCGAACTGCTAGCCCAGAAGCAAGACTTCGCGGCATCCGGCGAAGCATTCCTGAGCAAATGGTTTGAACCGCAGTTCGTCGGACAGATCATGGACGGGTTGCGAAAGGCCGGCCTGGAAACTGCTTCGGAACCGGTTCAAGCTGACGAAGGTTTTTGGATCGCCGTGCTGCCGCTCAAATGCATTGGCGGCAGCACCGATCTTGCAGCGCTCGCCGAAGCGCTTGCGGACGAGATTATGACGGGACTGTCCCGCTTTTCTTATCTCCGGGTGATCGCGCGCGGCTCGACATCGCGGTACGCAGGCCAAGCAACAGATCTGCGGACTGTGGGCAAGGAACTGGGCGCGCGCTACGTGATGGAGGGGAGTCTGCGCCAAGCGGGACCCAGGCTGCGCTTCGCGGTCCAGCTCATTGACGCGATCTCCGGTGCCCATCTTTGGGCCGAAAACTATGAACGCACCTTCAGCCCGGAAACCGTGTTCGAATTGCAGGACGAACTGGTTCCGCGAATTGTTTCGACGGTTGCGGATATGCACGGGGTTCTGCCCCGAAGCATGAGCGAGGCTGTGCGCAACCGAAACCCCGTGGAACTCAGCCCCTACGAGGCGTTGCTGCGCAGTTTCGGCTACTTCGATCGGATCACCGGCGAAGATCTCGCCGCTGCGCGCTCCGGACTGGAATCGGCGGTACGCAAGGCGCCGGCTTCCGGCGATGCCTGGGCCATGCTGGCGCTGCTGTGCGTCCAGGATTTCGCGCAAGGATTCAACCTTCAGACCGACGCCTTGGAGAAGGGATTGGCGGCCGCGCGGCGTGCCGTTGAGGTGGCGCCATCCAATCATCTGTCCCATTACGGTCTGGCCCAAGCGCTATTCTTCCTCAAGGAATTCCAGAGCTTCCGCAATGCGGCGGAACGGGCCGTCGCGCTCAATCCCATGGACGGCAACGCCCTCGCGTTTCTCGGAGAGCTGCTGTCGTATTCGGGCGACTGCGAGCGAGGCGCGGCACTTGCGGCACGCGCCAAGCAGTTGAATCCGAATCACCCCGGCTTCTACTGGTTTGCGGACTTCTACAACGCGTACCGCCAGCAGGACTACCGCAGCGCGCTCGCTGCCGCGCTCAATCTCAATCTGCCCGGCCACATGGGCGCACATATGGTGCTGGCTGCCACCTACGGCCAGCTCGGGGAACGGGAGGCTGCAGAAAAGGCCGTGCGGGACCTGCTCAAGCTGCGGCCGGATTTTGCCTCCATCGCACGCGGTCTCCTCGCGCAGTGGTGGGTCCCCGAGTACGTCGAGCAGCTGATCGACGGCTGGCGCAAGGCGGGGCTAGAGATTGCACCGGCAAATGCCGCGGTGACACGGCCGTGACCGCATACGATACGTGCAGCGACCCCTCCGCTGCGATGCGCGAGAGTCCGCTCATGGACAATGCGACCGTCAGGCTTGGGTCGGCTTTGCCCTGTCGGCGACCTGGGCCGGACGGCGGGTCAAGGTTGCACAGCAGACCTCCAAACTCCGCAGGCCCGCTATCGAACTCTATGCCGACGTTGGGGCCACGCCTCTTGGCATCCGGGGTCGGCCACAAACCGTCGGTCACGAGCGGCTCATTTCGGCCTGTCCACCGCAGCGGCGGAAGCGCACTCACTGCGAGCCGGATGTCGGTAGGATGCAGGCGAGACGCGTACTGCGAAGAAGTCGATCAAAAATCTGAATTCGCTTGACTCCAACGTCAAGATGGCCTTCGAAAAGTGAATCAACCAAAACCTCAGTTTACGGCGGCAGTCGATTCTAGTTGCGTTGGGACTTGCGCGGTAATTTGGCAATTCGGCGTAGTGCCCCTTTGAATACCATTACCCTTCAAACCAACCGAGGAACGACCATGACTAGCCCTATGTATACCAACTCAGTCCCCGTCTTTAAGCAATTGCTGACGGCCTTGAAAGCCATACTTGCGCAGGCCGATGCACATGCTGCCGCCAAATCAATAGAGCCAGACGCATTCTTACAGGCACGCCTGTATCCGGACATGTTTCCGCTGGTCAAACAGGTGCAGATTGC
>OBLU010004034.1_pt1 | contig 13273 bp, 13 predicted proteins | sample 1518681 | NCBI WGS metagenome assembly OBLU01 (sample SAMEA3539304, study PRJEB22396) | soil metagenome | biome: tundra; feature: field; material: soil | place: USA | collected 2010-05 | depth 0.15 m | reverse complement strand
GTAAACTCAGGAGTGTAAATGTCCCTTGAAGCGCAGTCCGAATCGCAGGCCGGCCAGATAGCACGTACCCGGGCAACGATTGTTCCATCGGAAGAACGCCTTTCCCTGATGGATGTTTGGCGCGTCCTGATGAAACGGAGTTTCATCATCTTAGTCTCGACCGCGGTATTTCTTGCCGGCGCCGCAATCTACTCATTTCGCACTGAACCGGTCTATGAAAGTGTTTCCAGAATTGAGATTAAACCGAATTCCAATTCCAACGTGGGACTGCGGAGTTTGGTCGATGAAGAGGAGCCGGGGGGATCCGCCAGCGCCCTGCAGACGGAGATACTTGTCCTTCAAAGCAACACGGTAATGCTTCAAACCGCACAAAGTCTCGATCTTCTCAACGTGGCGCGAGCCGCCCAACGAGCGCAGGGCAAGGCAGACGGATCCGCAGCTTCGGGCGAGATGACGATAGGGGAACGGCTTGCCATGATCTCCCTGATTCGAAGTGGGTTACGTGTTCAGATCGTACCTTCGACGCAGATGGTCGACATTCGCTTCCGCAGCAACGATCCAAAGCTGGCCACCGACGTGGTGAACAAGTTGGTGGACACCTACATCGATGAGGATCTTCGGTCAAAATTCGATCGAACGATGCATGTCTCCATCTGGCTGCAGAAACAGCTCGAAGGACTCAAGCAGGCGGCGGGGGATGCGCAACGCCAGCTTGCGGATTATCAGAAGCAGCACAACATCGTGGGAACAGACGAGACCTCGAATCTAACGATGCAAAACCTGGCCCAAATTAGCGGGGACTTGGAGAATGCCGAGGCCGACCGGATCATCAAGGAAGCCAGAATGCGCGAGTTCGAATCGGAGGATCCCGACCTCGTCGCCCTCATGGGAGACAATCCCCAGCTGGCGAGTTTGCGCAACCAACTAGCTGTACTGGAAACACAACGCGCAGAACTCGCCTCGAAGTTTGGCGAGCACCATCCAAGGATGCAGGAACTGAAGGCGCAGATTGACAAGGTCCAATCCACTATTAACAGCGAAGTAGCCCTCGCGCGGCGCCAGGTGCGGGACGAATACACAGGTTCGCTTCGCCTGGAAGAGATGCTTCATAAGCGCCTTGATGCTCAGAAAGAAGACGCCTACCGCCTCAACGAAGACGTGGCGCAATACGCAATCCTCCGGCACGAAGCTGAACTAAACCGTGACCTTTACGACGCTTTGCAGATGAGGCTGAAAGAAGCCAGCGTGACCGCCGGTTTGTCGGCAACCAACATCACCGTGGTCGACCGGGCCATTGTTCCGCTGATCCCCGTGGCACCGAGAAAATCGATGAGCCTTCTCCTGGGGCTTTTAGGCGGGCTGTTATCGGGCACTGTTCTTGCATTTATGGTCGAATCGATCGACGATACCCTGCAGACCTCGGAAGAAGTCGAAAACGTGTCTATGCTGCCATCGCTGGCCACAGTTCCTCACATTCTGGGAGATTCAGGAAAGCAAAAACGAGGGAGTTCTACCGGTCCCAGTCAATCGGATGCTCACGCACACCAGCTCGTTGCCCTACTCAGTCCCAAGTCCCATGCCGCTGAGGCATATCGCGGGCTGCGAAGTGCTCTATTGCTGTCTTCCATTGACAGGCCCCCGCGGGTGATCGTTGTGACCAGTGCATTCCCCGGCGAAGGAAAGACAACTACGGCGGTCAACATTGCGATCGCTTTCGCTCAGCGAGGCGAGCGCGTCCTGCTGGTCGATGCTGACCTTCGCCGTGGAAGCCTCGATCGCGTATTCAAGCTGGACGACAAGAGTTTTGGATTGTCCACCGTACTTGCACACCCCGCAGCCTACTGCGACCTTGCGAGCCCGCTACCCGACCTGCCCATGCTGCGCGTGCTTCCAACCGGACCGCGGCCTCCGAATCCGGCTGAGATGCTGTCTTCCAACAGAATGGATGAACAATTGCGACAGTGGGCTAAAGAGTATGACAGGGTGGTTATTGACACTGCCCCCGTGCTTGCGGTGAGTGACACGCAGGCGATGGCGGCAATGGCCGATACGGTCATTCTGGTGGCCCGCGCGGGAATGACCCGCAAGCGCGCATTGATCCGTGCCCGCGATCTTCTGTGGCGGATCAATGCACCGATCGCTGGAGTCGTTGTGAACGATGTCGACATGCGACTCGAGAATTTCTACACATATCGCTACGGCATGTACGGCTACAACTACGGGTACGGATATCGCTACGCCCCTAAAGGCTCGGATACCGCCTATGGACTTGAGGATGAGGATGAGGAGAAGGGTGAGTAGTATGGCAAAAACACTCATGTGTACGGCGGCCATTTGGTCAATTCTTTGGTTCCAGGCCGGTGCAGGTTTTGCCCAGGAAATTACCGTTCCCACCTCAAATGTGGCGCCGCCACTGAGGATCGGTTCTGGCGACCTGGTCGAAGTAAGTGTTTATGACAACCCCGATCTGTCTGGCCGCTTTCGGGTTGATGAAAAGGGCGACATAGCCGTTCCGCTACTTGGCTTGGTGCGCGTAGAGGGTGAAACTGCAGCGGAAGTTGGAGCAACAGTTGAGAAGCGTTACGTGGATGCGGACATTCTGAAGCAATCCAGTGCCCAGGTCACCGTCTTTATCGCTGAGTACGCGACGCAGGGCATCATGGTCACCGGACAGGTAAAGGCCGCCGGGATGTATCCTGCTTTCGGCGTCCGCATGCTGAACGACGTAATTACTGCTGCAGGCGGTATCCTACCCACGGCCTCCTCGAGGGTCGTTATCACCCGCAAGAGCGATCCGGGCAATCCCATTGCAATTGAATACAACCCCGAGGCTCTCACGCCTGTGATTCCGCAGATCCAGGTATTTCCAGGCGATACGATCATGGTTCCTCGTGCCGGCATTGTTTATGTCCTTGGTAAAGTCATGCGCCCTGGAGGATTTGTCCTGGACGGCCGGCAGACCCTTTCGGTAGAACGAGCCATGGCGCTGGCTGGGGGCAGTGGACCTGCTGCGGCCATGAGTCGTGCGCATCTCGTACGGACCCTGGGGGACGGCAGGAAAGAGGACATCATCCTTAACGTCGATAAAATCCAGGCGGCGAAGGCCCCTGACGTGGCTATGAAGGACGGAGATATACTGTTCGTTCCTACGAGCAACGGCAAGCTTATCGTGCTCCAGGCCATTACTTCTGCACTGAACATCGGCACCAGTCTCGCCATTTACCGGACCGCATCCGTCCCCTGAGCTGCTCCTGTGCGGATGCCGCAAGGCCACGATGAAGCCCTTCCCCGAACCAGAACTTAAGAGGCGATGGTTCGCGGGTGTACGGACAAAGGAAGTGAGTCTGCTTTTTCACGATTCTCCAACAGTGTGCGTCCGACAGTCCTTCGTACGGCTCAGCAGAGAAGAGAGCGAGGAGGCGAAGGATCATCCAACTCAGCCACCGCATTTCAAAAGCTCCATGGAGAAACTTCCGTAGTCCCCAAACAGCGTTTCGGCGTTCGCAGGCATCTCCAACGATCTGAAGGGAGTGAAAAGGATGACCAAGCGGGCACTCATTTGCGGCATCTCCGGTCAAGACGGTAGCTACCTTGCGAAATTGCTGCTCAGAAGAGGTTATGAGGTTTGGGGCAGTTCGCGTGATGCCGAACTGACCTCGTTCAGCAACTTGCACCATCTTGGAGTCTTCGACTCTGTAAGGCTGGTCTCCTTGAATCTCAGGGATACCGGCAGCGCCATCGGATTGCTCAGGCGAATTCGTCCAAACGAAGTCTTCAGCCTTGCAGGTCAGAGCTCCGTAGGGCTGTCATTTGAACAACCGGTCGAGACAATCGAGAGCATTGCGCTTGGCACGCTTACATTGCTTGAGGCTATCCGACTGTCCGATCTCGACATCCGCTTCTACAACGCCGGCTCGACGGAATGTTTTGGGGATACCGGAAACGGCATCGCGAACGAGGAGACACAATTCCATCCGCGCAGTCCCTACGCAGTAGCCAAAGCATCTGCATACTGGGCAGTCGCGAATTACCGCGAAGCATATGGGATGTTTGCATGCACGGGGATCTTATCCAACCACGATTCTCCTCTTAGGCCGCGCCGCTTCGTGACCCGAAAGATTATCCATGCAGTTGCGTCTTTGGCCATCGGAAAGGCCTCGAAGCTCTCGCTCGGTAATCTTGAAATAGAAAGAGACTGGGGATGGGCGCCAGACTACGTCGAAGCGATTCATATGATGCTTGAGCAGCCTTCGGCGAAAGACTACATCATTGCGACCGGTCAGAGTCATTCCCTGACAGAGTTCGTTGAAACGGCATTCAGTCTGGTCGGAAAGGACTGGCGTGCCTATGTTACCTCAGATCAGCATCTTATGAGGCCTACCGACATAGTGAAGAACAAGGTTGATCCGTCAATGGCCGCATCCTCTTTGGGTTGGCGGGCTAAGAACGGCATGAGCCAGGTAATTTCCATGATGCTTGAGTCAGAGATGGAGCTTCTCCGGCATGAGCAATCAGCCATGTGATTGCCCAGGCTTTGTGCATTGACCCGCAGATCGGAAACTATATGTGGCGCCACGCAAGAACGGTGATGGCAAAAGAGGTAGGAAGGCCAATGGTCAGCAGACTCGCTCGTTCCCAGGGCCTCCTACGCAGATTCATGCAGGCAGCAGAGGTGTCCTGAACCAAGAGGGATTGCTCTTTACCGATTGCCCTTGCCTCCGAAGTGCAAAGGGTGCAATCAATCGGGGCGCAGCCGACGCTTCACTGTGACCTGCTTTCAATGATGTCAGAGGGCGCCACCGCAGCGAAGATCATCGCCAGTTCAGAGCGTTGGCACAGGAACAATAATGCAGAAGCTGTCCCTCGCGATTTTGGTCACAAACTATAACACCTGGGAACTCGTTCAACGCTGCGTTGAGGCTTGCCATCGCCAAGACCACGGGCATTTCGACTCCCTTCTCGTTTACGATGATTGTTCGCAGACAGAGTTCCCCGGTGGATTTCCAGCCGGTACTCGAATCCACCGAGGTCTTCAAAACCTTGGACTCACCAGGGCGCTTAATCTTGCCTTTGGGTTGATATCTGAAGACATCGTGGTGCTTTTTGACTCGGATGCTTATCCCACGACGCCGTTTTGCGATGAAGTGAAGGGAATGTTCGAGCAGAATCCGCGATTGGGACTCCTTGGCCTGCGGACGGTCGGGAAATCCGGGCGCCCCACCGAGTCGTTTACAACAGAGCCCAACATCTGGAGTCTCTTGTTGGGGCAAGCGCTCTACGCCAAAATGGAAAGGCTGCTTCGCGACAAATCGGGACGTGTCTCTGTTTTCACATGCGCAATGGCAGTTCGCAAGGCTGCCTTCCAGGAAGTAAACGGTTTTGACCCAAACTTCGACTGGCTCGATCTGGATCACGATTTCAGTATGCGTATCAATCGTTCGCAATGGCAGACGGCAATCGCCCAGGAATCTCGAGTATTTCATGAGGGAGGCGGAACCCAGCAACTCACTCGCAAGCGTGTCGGGCGCTTCTATAAGACCAGGTGGTACCTCCTGGGAAAATTCAATAGGTTACCTTTCAAAAAGCTGGTGAAAACCCTGATTCTGGCGCGGTTGTGTGCAGAATACCTGGTGATTCTCTGCTTCGGGCCGATTCTCTTCCGCGATAAGGTTGTGCGCGAAGACAAGATTGAGGGGCGGCGTGAGCTAATCAGCTTCTGCTTCAGGAATTACTGAGAGGACGGTGCCGAAATTCTACCCGCTGCAGACGGGGCGCCTTGGGGCTCAGGAGATAGGCAATCCGGAAGCATCTGGCTCTGAATTGCCAGCAACACAATCTATTTTGCGGAGGTAGTCTCACCCTTGTCACCGGAATTCCCCTTTGCCGGCTTGGTATCCGAGCGGCAATCGGACAGCACCAAAAGGCCGAAAGCAGGAGAATGTATACTAGAGAAAGGGTTGGACGAATTTCCCAAGCGGAACTTCGCAGCTTCGACTTCGATTGGTCCATTGCTTGAAAATGCGAACGGGCCATCCAGAAATCCAATACCCGGCTAATCGACCGACCATGCTCCGGGAACGACTTCTGAAGTGGCCTGTTGACTCTTGAATCATCGGACAATCCTATGAACACATCGAGTCTGCGTCTCATTCAGGTTGTAGCCCAGCTAAAGCCATTGCGATGCGGCGTAAGCGATCAAGCACTACTGCTTGCGCGGGAGTTAGAATCTGCGTTTGGTATCGGCACCGCGTTCGTCATTCTAAATTCGGCAGAGGAGTGTAATTCTCATTTCCCTCAAATTCACTGCGACCCGGCTCACCTTCTCGAGTCTTGCATTTCGTTGAGCGAAGGCAAGCCGGGAGCCATCCTTGTCCATTACAGCGGATATGGGTACTCAGCCGATGGAGCTCCAAAGTTGCTTGCCGATGGGCTTGAGCGCGTTCGAAGAAGCGGGCAGTTCCGCATCGGGGCTTACTTTCATGAACTGTATGCGGTCGGAATGCCGTGGCGGTCCGCATTCTGGCACACGCGACGTCAGAAGAGCGTGGTCCGCAGGATCGCCAGGGGATGTGATCTTGTCGCCACCAACCTGAACCATCATGCGGACTGGCTCGAACGGGAAGCATTGAGTGGAGTCGTGACCCCGCTGAAAAGGCTGCCCGTATTTTCAAACGTAGGAGAGAGGCTGGAGCTAGCGCCAATGAGCGTCAGACGACCGGTCGTCGCCGTGTTTGGCCTTCCCGGCACCAGGAAAAGATCCTATCAACGTCTTGCGCACCTGGAGAGCATGTTAGCGACTCTTGGAGTCGAGGGGATCTTGGACATCGGCCCGGAATTCGAAGCTCCTGCTGCGCTGGGAGGAGTTCCGGTTAAGCGGATGGGAGTTCTGTCCGCGGAGGAAATTGCCATTCTTCTTGCGCGGACCATGTTCGGGTTCGTTCCCAACGCTCCCTTCTGTCTGGCAAAGTCGTCGATCCTGGCATGTTTCTGTGCCCTCGGTACGATTCCTGTCCTTGCAGAGTCATTTTCCGGAGAAATCGATGGACTGAGTGACGGCGTTCAACTTGTGAGTCCGCGCACCGCGAAGGCTGCCTTGGACTCCGGATTAGAGCGCTGTTCCGCTGCGGCCTGGCGCTGGTACTCGGGACATCGGCTCCATATCCACGCAGGCACTTACGCGCATCTATTGTTTAATTCTTCGCCCGAGGCACCAACGATTGTACCGGCAATCGCCGCCTTTGCGGAGAGATAGGTCCGAGATGCGTTTTGTTGGGGAAACGGTGCATCGGATTAGGGCGCCCCGCTGTATGCCTGCTGTTCTCATGTCGCACCCAACCGGGAATCAGAATGTCCGGAACGCTCTACGCAGCCTCGTTGAACATGAAATGCTTGTTGAATTCTGGACGGCTATCGCATGGGATCCAAAGTCACCATGGAACAGGCTTCTACCGGTTGGTATGCGGAGGAAGTTTGCGAGGCGCGCGTTCGATGAAGCTCCGAAAGAGCGAGTGAAGTGCGTGCCCTGGCGAGAAATGGTACGGCTGAGCGCCATGTCCTCGCCGTTCGGAAGCATACTCTGCTCTGGCGAGCGTCCATTCTCGGTCATCGGCATGTACCGCCAATTTGACTCCCGGGTAGCGCGACGGATTCCGGAGATTGAATTGGAAGCGGTCTACGCGCATGAAGGCGGCGCGCTTCAGACCTTTCGCATGGCCAAGCGGCTGGGCATTACCACCTTGTACGAACTGCCAAGCAGCCATTGGTATTGGGAGTACAAACTCCTGGCGGAAGAGGCGGAGCGCAACCCGGAGTTCGCAGGACTTCTGCCAAAGCTGCAGGATTCGACTCGCCACATGGAGTGGAAGGACGAAGAGCTTCTTCTTGCTGACGCGGTCTTCGTTCCGAGCCAACATGTTCGCGGGACCCTCTCAGGATATGTGCCGGATGATAAGATTCGAGTGATCAGCTATGGAGCGCCGCCGCTGAGACCCAACAAGCTAGTCTCACGCGACTCGAGTCGCCCTTTGAAGGTTCTTTTTGCCGGGTCGTTGATCCAGCGCAAGGGTATTGGATACCTACTCGATGCTATCGATCTACTTGGTTCACGAGTTGAACTCACGCTCGTTGGTAAGCGTTTCAGCGCTAACCCGCGTGTTGATGCAGCGTGCTCTCGATGGCAGTGGTATCAGGCCTTGGCCCATTCAGAGGTCATGGATTTAATGGAGCAATCGGATGTCCTTGTTCTTCCATCTCTTGCGGAAGGCTGTGCGTTGGTTGTACTGGAGGCCCTGGCATGCGGACTACCGGTGATCGTAACTCCGAACACGGGTTCTCAGGAGTTTGTAAGAGACGGCCGCGAAGGGTTCGTTGTTCCGATCTGCCGGTCGGACGCAATTGCCGACCGGTTGAATGAGCTAGACCGAGACCGTGAACTATTGGCTGAAATGTCGCGCAACGCGCACGCAACCGCGGCAGAGAAGCACTGGAAGACATATCGCGACTGCTGGGCGGAAGCTGTGAGGTCTGTGACATGCGGGTAGCAAGATGGCAGATTGGCGCCAGGAAGGCTACGCCGATGCCTTTCCTCAAGCGACTCTTTTGGGTTTATTTCTTGCTGCTGATTTTCGAAGGTGCTCTTCGCAAATGGATTCTTCCGCAACTTTCGGCGCCACTCTTGCTTGTTCGGGATCCGGTGGCATTGCTCATCATCTGGGAAGCCTATCGCACTCACAAATGGCCAAGACAGTGGTCGGGAGTGATCGGGATTCTAGCGGTCGGGATGCTCGCATTATGCTTTGTCCAGTTGGTTGTGGGCGAGAATCCATGGTTTGTTGCGCTTTATGGATTGCGTTCCTACCTGCTCCCGTTTCCAGTTGCATTCGTGATGGGAGAGAACCTTAGCAGGGAGGACTTGCGCAAGTTCGGGCTGTGCACGTTGTGGCTCCTGCTGCCATTGGTGGCTCTGGAGGTCGCGCAATACTCTTCTCCACCTAGTTCGTTTCTGAATGCGGGCTCCTATGCGGGCCTGCAACAGATAAGTTATGCTGCTGGCCACGTAAGGGCATCGGCAACATTCAGCTTTGTCACAGGCCCAGCGCTTTATATGCCCTTGGCGGCGGCTTTTATCTTTTATGGTTTTGTCGACGACAAATTCGCGAGTAGATGGCTGTTATGGACAGCATCGAGCGCCCTGATCCTTGCAGTCCCAGTTACGGGAAGCCGCGGGATGGTACTCTCGCTTTCGGAAGTCCTCGCGGTTGTGGCGATCGCAGCGATGTTTGGCGTAACTCAGCTGGTGTCCTCGTTGAAAGTGATCGGAACGATCCTTGTGATAGCTCTGGCCGTTTCCCAACTGCCTTTGTTTTCCGAGGCGACGAGTACCTTCATGGAACGCTTCACTTTGGCATCGGCTAGTGAAGGAGGTACGACGGGAACGCTGAACTCGCGTGTGGGACTTCCAATCCTGCTGGCGGTGGAAGACAGCATCTCGTCAACAGATTTGTTTGGCAACGGCATTGGTCTTGGCAGTCTAGCCGCTGCGAAGCTCTTGACTGGCACCCCGCAGTTTCTCGCGGGTGAAGGAGAGTTCGCTCGGGTTATCTCTGAATTTGGCGGTCCATTCGGCATTGCCTTCATGCTCTTTCGAATTCTCCTCGCCATAATGATTGCAGCAAAGGCCTTCTCGAGAGTCCGCGAACATGAACCACTTGCCTTGTTCCTGGTGCCGCTCATGTTTACCAATGTGATAACGGGAATTCTAGAGCAGCCGACAATACAAGGGTTTACGGTCGTGAGTGTTGCTTTCTCAATTGCGGCACTGAATCGATCCCCGAGTTTGTCAAAAGCCGCACCGTCCACGAACGCAAATCTGGTGCGCGCATCCTCAGGCTCAGGTACCTGAGCGCACCAGCGGGCGACTCTTACAAGAAGATGTAAGCGATAATGCTCCGGATCAAGAGATCCTGAATGGGTTTGGCGCTTTCGATTGGCTTGCGCCTGACGCTGATATCCACGGGTAAAAGGAGCGGCTTAGCCAAGACCTACCGCTTGAACCTCGTGAGTCCGGTGAATGAGTCGGAGATCTCGATTCGAAACTTGCTACTTTGAGCAGGCGCGCTTTGGAAAGGGAAGGGATGAACTTCGTAGCATCGCTGAAACGACCCGAATACCTTTTTCGGCCCAAGCAAATCCTGCGTCGCTTGCTCTACGAACTTAGGCCAAAGTCCGTCGAATACGACACAGTGCGGTTGCCATGGGGTCTGTCGATAAGAGTGCACCCCCGAGAGACTGTGGGATCTGGAATTCGACGGTTGGGGATCCACGAGCTCCCGGCAAGCGAATGCATAAGCCGTTTGATCGATCCTGGAGAGCTGGTTGTGGATGTCGGTGCCAATATAGGCCACATGACCAGCATCATGGCGATGCGGGCAGGACCAACTGGCAAAGTATTGGCCTTTGAACCCCATCCTGTACTTTTCAGCGAGTTGCAATACAACATCGGTCTTTGGACGCAGAATCCGAAGGCGGCGCCAATTGTGGCTCAAAACCTGGCACTGAGTGACTATGTCGGGACCGCCCAGCTCATGGTTCCGCCCTCCTTCGAAGAGAATCACGGGGTCTCATCGCTAGTCGGCGCTACCCAGGTTGCCTCGAATGGCCAACGCATTGACGTGAGCGTAACGACCCTGGACGCGGTATTGGGGGAGGGTAAGAAGGTAGGGTTTCTAAAGATCGATGTTGAAGGGCACGAATTGGAGGTCTTGATCGGAGCTCAGGCCCTTTTGGCAGCAGGGAGTATTCGCGACATCCTCTTCGAGGAACACCGAACCCTGCCGACGCCAGTTACCCAGCTCCTTGAAGACCATGGCTACGCAATCTATCGCATTGATGGCAGATTACTTGGGCCGATCGCGGCGTCGATCAAGACACCATATGAGCCAGCTATTGTGAATGACTCACCTAACTACCTGGCTACACATGATCCAAGCCGACTTCTCAGTAGAACGTCAAAGCGAGGATGGATGGTCTACTCGCGTAGATGGTCATTCGTATAAGAGATTCCGTTAAGAGCCCCTGGAGACGGGCCGCCGCAACCTTTCGCCGAGCCGACTCCAAGGATTGCGTTGTGAAAAGTGTCAAGTGTGGAGCCAACTTTGACCTCGCAGGCAAAATCAGACGTTGAATCTCACTCGTTGCACGTTGCAAAGACAAAGGGATATCTCCCCACGCTTGACGGCTGGAGAGCCGTCGCCATCCTTGGGGTCATTTTTGAACACGACCGGCTCTATACTCTCGGGAGTTTAAGTTTCCGGTGGTTGCACGATCACGGCAGGAGCGGGGTTGATCTGTTTTTTGCAATCAGCGGTCTGCTTATCTGCGGCAGGCTGCTTGAAGAAGAGCAGGTCTTTGGTCGCATCTCCCTCCGGAAGTTCTATATCCGCCGCGCATTTCGAATCCTTCCGCCCGCGCTTGTTTATCTTGCTGCCATCGGGATTCTGAGTGCGACAGGAGTGCTTCATATAGGGTTGCAAGAATTGTTCGGATCCGCATTCTTCTTTCGCAACTATACTTCGATGCTAGGAGCCACGGGACCGGACTCCTATTTTACGGGTCACTTCTGGTCCCTGGCGGTGGAAGAGCACTTCTACCTTATCCTTCCGGCCGTACTTGTGCTTACTCAAAGGCGCTGGCGGCTACCTGTATTGGTTGGGCTTACACTCCTCATTGAGTTCCACCGGATGCGTCAATTGGAATTCCGCCCTTGGGACCATGTACTCTTCCATACTGATATTCGATTAGATGGGCTCATTGTCCCCGCGATCTACGCGGTTCTGATTGATTCGGGGAGAATCCGTGAGAGGGCGAGCCAATGGCTGAGGTTCTGGCCCTTGCTATTGATTTCAGCGGTCGTCCTGATTACCAATTGGGAGGGTGTGGCTTGGGAGTCGACTCTCGTTGCGCTGCTGCTTCCGTTGACCATCCTCGGAACCGTACTTAACCCGACTGGGTTTGCGGCCCGGGCCTTGGAGTCGGCGCCAATCAGGTATCTTGGACGTATTTCCTATAGCGTCTATTTGTGGCAGCAACTGTTCTTCATAAGCCACTCTTACACTGCTTATGGGTACCCGCTTGGAATTCTGCAGCGAACACCTCTGCGGTTCGTTGCCACCGCGGCCGTTGCGATTGCCAGCTATCATTTCTTGGAACGACCGCTAATCAGATTCGGGCACAAACTCGCCCCACCGGCGACGCCTGGCAGGCAGGACGTCCTTGACGTCGTTCCCCATCTTGGGGAGAAGCAAAGGGAAAGTCCCAAGCTCGGCATTCAATAATGATGCTGGATCAGGTTCCAATCGCAGATGAGGAGCTCCACCTCCGACCCGGCACTGGAGAGTATTTGGCTACCCTCGTCTCCGATGATAGGATTCAGAAGTCCTTCGAGCGCTAAGAACGGCGTTTCCGCGTGACTTTTGGCTGAATGGTAAAATCTGCGCATGGCATCACAAGAGTTTGGCAAACAGTTTTCGGAAGCTTGGGAGGGTGGCTATTACGAAGGCGACCCCCTCGATCCGATGGCCGAGTCTACTTATGGTGTCTACGGCTACAGCAGTTCCCTATACACAGTCTATCTTGCCTGCATCCGCCCCTATGTTGGACCAAAAACTGTGGCGCTTGAAATCGGCCCCGGGCGAGGTGCATGGTCAAGAGCCATCCTTTCGCGCCATTGTGCGCGGCTTTATGCGGTGGACGTGGCGCCAGCCGAGCATACTCACTTCTGGGATTATGTCGGGCGTGACGAGCGCGTCTCTTATCTTGTGGCCGAGAACTTCGAATTGAGCGATATCCCTGACGACTCGATCGATTTTCTTTTTTCTTTCGGAGTCTTCTGTCATCTGCGCCCAGAAATGTGCGAGAGTTATATCCAATCTCTCGCGCAAAAGATGAAGACCCAAGCGAACGGCTTCCTGATGTATGCCGATTTCGACAAGTACAACCATTGCTTGGATAACGCCGATTCCACTTCCCTGAAGCGGTTTTTTGATCATCAGACACGCAAAGTCTGGATGCCGGTGAAGTGGGCATACTCCGCGATGTGGCATTCGTTTCGCTCAAAGGTGGATTTGGAACGAGTTTCTAAGGCGAGTGAGCGCAACTTGACAGATGCCTCTGGCCGAACGAGCTGGTATCACTGGGGGGTTCAGGACGCCTGCAGAGCGATCTCGAACGCAGGTTTTGAAGTGGTTGAACCCGACATTGGTGCAATCGGACGAGA
>OBLU010004033.1_pt1 | contig 13274 bp, 9 predicted proteins | sample 1518681 | NCBI WGS metagenome assembly OBLU01 (sample SAMEA3539304, study PRJEB22396) | soil metagenome | biome: tundra; feature: field; material: soil | place: USA | collected 2010-05 | depth 0.15 m | reverse complement strand
CTGGGCAGGACCCGCACCGTGGTGACCGAGGCGGTCAGGGCCATCGCCGGGACCGGGCGCAGCAGTTCTACCGCCACCCAGGCCACGGCGGCGGTCAGGATGACGGCGCCCGCGATCAGCAGGCATGACCGCAGCTTGCGGCCACGGCCGGCACCCCCCGGCCGGCGCCCGGCGCGCCGCGAGCGCAACGTGCTGCCGCTCACGGCCCGCGGCCGGAACTCCCTGCGGCGCATGACACATCACCGGAACAACGATCAGCCACCCGGTCCTGCCCGGCTCCAGCAGCCTGACGAGGAGGCGCAACAGCTTCACTGCTGGTAGCAAGAATGTTACCGGCATTACCGAAGGCTGAGGTCAGCCCGCTCACCGGCCCCGGTCCGCGGGCCAGGCCGCGGACGGCCCCTGTGCAGATTCGCTGACCAGGCCCGGGCGGGGTCAGCAGCGGCCACGCGCCCGGGCTGCCCGGTCGCGCCGTGATGATCAGGCCCAGAGATAGCTGGACAGGCTGCACGTCCAGCCCCCGTACAGGACCTCCTGGACACCTGTTCTAACTGCGACTCGGGATGTGCCTGCCGCGGCGTGGACGGGCCATCCGTGTGTCCCTTCCCGTGGGCGACCGTCGTGGGTCAGTGTCCCGGGCCGACCGCCCGTGCGGCCAATTTAGGTCCTTTGCTGGTTTAGGTCCTTTGCTGGGTGGCCCAGTCGTCCTTCTTTGGCACGCCGACATCATCGTGGGATCCTGACGTTAGCGGATCGAATCTGGGCGGGCCCCGACGCAGATCAATACGCCGCCGCCCCGAGATCTACGGCGCTGCTCGCACATCAGGAGGTAGGGGCATGGCCACTGTAGCGGCTTCCTGCGGCGAGCAGGCAGCCCATCACAGCAGGCTGGCCTCTATTGTCGGCCTTGCCCTGATGGCCGCCGGAGTAGTGCTGCTGTCCGGTTGCACCGAGGGATCCTCGAGTCCCGCTGCGCAGGCCTCTGCCTCCGCGACAGCACAGACGCGCTCCGTGACCCAGTTCAGCCGCCTTGACCTGGTCGGCAACAGCCAAGTCACTGTTACGGTCGGCGGGCGCCAGTCAGTTGTCGTGCACGCGGACCGCAAGCTGATCAGTCACGTGACCACGCGCGTCGCCGGTGGAACCCTCACTATCGCAGGCACTGATAGCTCCACGTCCAATACCTCGATAAGCGTCGAGGTCAGCGTGCCATCACTTGCCGTATTGAAGCTAAGCGGCAATGGGGAGATCTCCGTTAGCGGGATCAGGGCACCACGGCTCACCGTGACGATCTCCGGCGACGGCCTGCTTTACGCCGCCGGAAGCACATCTCAGCTCGACGTTACTCTTAGCGGCAATGGCACGGCTCAGCTCACCCATCTCGTCGCCGGCAACGTGCACGCCATTGTTGACGGCGCTGGCCTGATTGAAGTGACTGCCACGACAAGCCTGAATGCGGCGATCCCAGGTGACGGTGCGATCATCTACGGCGGCAATCCGCTGCAGGTGACAACCAGCGTCACAGGCACCGGAACCGTGACACGCGGATGACTGGCCGTGAGTCAGGTCAGCCCGGAAACAGGCCAATACCGATCTTCCCGCATCCAGCCGAGGTGCGCGCCCTGTGACCGGCAGGTCGGCTCGACGTTCACGACAGACGCCTTCTCATCAGAAACTAAACTGGCATGGCCGACGGCTTTTCCAGCCTGGCGAAGGGGGGAATATAGATGGGCCAGTCGAGCAAGACACTTACCAGGTCGAAGCAAAAGCCAGTGGCGATGAAGTAAGCAATCACGATCGTCCAGAAGCCTTGCGGGGCAGGCGGTATCCAGGCTGGCAGATGCGACAGGTAAGCGTGAGTTGAGGCAGCGTAGACAGTGATACCGGCCAGGAACACGATCCAGAGCCTCTGGTAGCCCCGGGGGCGGGGACTGCAGATTATGAGCGCTGCGCCGAAGGCGGCAACTGCCCAATCTATTGCGGAGAGCTGATGATATCCAAAGGATGTTACATAATGCATCGCTGGTAGTGATGAGTGAAGATTCTGGAGTATCCAAAGATCTACTGATAGCAATCCTGCTGTCACGAGCACTGCCATGAGGCGCCTGCTCGGACTTATGGCGTAAAAGGCAGAGCGGTTATGGCTTCTTGGGCGGCCCGGGAAGAAGTTGCCGGTCCGCAGGGTGAGAATATATGCATTGCGGTAAAAAATATGCGCAATAAGAACGATCATCAATGAGACAATAGCATATACTGGCACCACCCACCCTATCTGCTGCTTTGCCGGCGGTGCCAGTACGGCTTGCAAACTGCCTATGAGCGATACCAGATGACTCTGGGCCCAGCTAGCGGCCGGTTCTACTCGCCTTGTGATATCCTCGATTGCCGCTGGCTGCGGGAATGCTGGCAGGTGTCGCTGATAGAAGCCGAGCGCTATGCTGGCAAGAATGGTGAACCTGAAGATCCAAATGCGCGCTCGCGGAATGCAAATCAAAATGACACTGAACAGCGCGATTGCCGGAGCCCAGCTGCTAAGCTGCACGACTGCGGGCACGGTCGCGACGCTGATCGCCCAGCCGTTCTCGACGTTTCTTGTGGCGGGCCACCGGGGATAACTCATATTGCCCAGCACGGTGCCAAGAAAGCCGTACAGAGTGATTGCCACACTTGCCATGACGGCCGCGATTACGCGACAGATCACGATTCTAGTGACCGCCCACACATATGTACCCGGCCTGGGCCGCCACAGGTGCCAGTATAGTTTCGCGAGCTTCCTGCCCCGACGTCGCGCCGCCCTTACGGCGGCTGGACCCCGCTCAGACACCCCAGCCGTAGCAGTCCCTGACATGCCCTCATGTTATCGCGTCCGACCTCTTTGCGGCAATCTTCACGTGCTCGATGCCTCGCCAGGCAGATATGGACGAACAATTGAAAAAATCTCAAGATAGAGTTGTTCTGGATAGGGCAGAAAATTTATTTGCCACGTCGGCATGACCTGATCGTCCACATCTAGGATAAAACTCCCGTACCCGATAATTCTGCCCAGTTGCGAGCGCTCATAGTCAATACTAATGAGCTGAGCGAAGGGTATCATTACGACATCGCGCGCTAGAACTCCGCTTATGACAAGCATCCTGTCCGCCGTCACGATATAGTAGTTAACCGACCAGTTTATTGTCTTCCAGGCCAGACGGAGCAGGAGAAGGCCCCAGGCAAGCCGGACAGCGAGCAGCATGTCTCCGCTGAATTTCAATAGGCTGCTCAGCACCCCGGCTATACCCAGCCCGATAAGGACTTTAAGGCTGGGACCAAGAAGCATAGCAGGATGACGGCGGATAATGATCTGTTTCTGCTCATGTGGCAGGAGGTACCGGTACCGGTTAGACGGTCGGCCGGAATCGCCGTCTGATGTAATCAGCCCCATATCGAATCCCAACTGGGTTAGTGACTAAGCTACCTTCCTTTTCGAGCAGCGCCGCGTCAAGCTTAATTGCGGTAAGGCCGTTCGGTGTCGCGACAACAAGCGTATCGTGATCGGCGAAGCTGATGTCGCTCACTGGAACCTCGATACTCATCTCGCAGAGCAACCCATTATCGTCAGATCCATCGGTGAAGACCTCTGGCTTCCAGATGCGGACAATGCCATCTTCCCCCGCGGTCGCGACGATCGCCCGGCCATTGCTCAGCACCGCCGCGGCCGCAGCATCAGCTGGCATCACGCCCATCCGCCGGACCCCCCAGGGGAATCTGCGAGGCTCGAGTGCCCGGACCATCCCATCTGAGGTGGCCACCAGCGCCACAAGCCTGCCGCCATCCAGCGGCAGCGTCCACATGGCGTGTGCTCGGCCGGTCGGAGGGCTAGCCAGGAAAGTCCACGGCGGAACGATGCGGAAGTGCTTGTGCCGCCGTCCACGGCGCAGATCCCAGATATTGACACGATTGTCATATCCACCGGTGAGCGCTATCGGCCGCAGCCCTGGACCGACAGCGCAAGCCACGCAAGCCGACCAGCCCTTATGACCAGTCAGCACATTGCGGATCCGGCCTGTGCTTACGTCCCAGACCGCGATTCGACGGCCATGACCACTCGTCACAGCTATGCCGGTGCCATCGGTCAGGCGCGCGAAGGCCACGTCACTCGGCCAGCGGAGCCGATCAACAGGGAACTGGCCGACTAGACGGCAATCCGGCAGGTTCCAGCGCCGCATCATGCCGTCGGAGTCGAAGGTAACCGCAGTGGGGGTGTCGATCGCAGAGTTGGCGATACCGACGGCCCGTGGCCACGCCGTACGCCATCCAAGGCTGCCGATGAAATTACCATTCCGCAAGTCCCAGAGCCCGACACCATGGCGAGCAAGGGTGAGACCCAGCGGTGTGCCGTCCTGCAGCCGCACGCTCACGATCTTATGAAGTGCGACCTTGGCTTGCTCATCCTCCTCGCCGGATTCTGGCTTGATCGCGCTTACATCCCATGTGCGAACGGTGCCGTCGCGGCTCGCGGTAATGACAACTACATGGCCATCTGACAAACGGGTCCAGTCATACCACGTAACATCTGCGGTGTGTCCCGCGAGAGTCAGGGAGATCACACGTCTACCTTCATCAAACTTTACATTAAGGAAGCGGCCTCTCGTCTCGAGTTGCGGTGAGAGCGACTCGCGTGCTTCAGAATCGGGCCGCCCCTTCCCCTTGGCCAAGATATGGAGAGGGATGACAGTGTCAGGGTCCTCACCAGGTTGCTCTGATTTGTTTGATTCGGCAACCTGGACGCTCGGTGGCTGAATCGTGATGATTCGCCCGTTTTGAAGCCGCACCTGGATTATCTGACCGTAGGGCGAGTCCCTGCGCCAGGCGTCAAGCGGACTGGAGTTGGTGAGATCCCACACGATGGTAGAACTGGACCGAAATCTAACCCGGACCGCCACGGCCGGGGTTCCATCGCGGAAGGCGTAATAAGTTATGCTCGCTAGGCGAACGGCATCGTAGATCGTGCGCAGCCACGGGAAAGGTATCCGCCGATGTTCATGCGGCAGCTCACGTCCCGTCTGAAGATCATACATGCAACGCCGGGTACCTCCGAGCGAGGCTATAACCACGAACTTTCCGTTAGTAAGCGTCGCGAACTTGACCGTTTCCGGAGCGACACCCCACGGAAGATGAGTAACCCGGCGCCCGGTCGACAGGTCCCATAGGGATGCGCGTCCTCTACGGCCGCCGACGACGGCAAACGGCTGGCCATCGGGAGCGGCGAGGCACCGTAGCGTAAGGTTAGGATTTCGTATGCTGGCCAGTCGGCGCCAGGAACGTGTCGTCGGGATCCTCCGCAGCTCTGTGGTAGTCGCGATATCCCAGAGGTACAGGATTCCGTCCGCGGCCAGCAACATGATGGCTGTTCCATGCTTCGGCAGGCGGACAGCGCGCGCTGCGACAAGAGGCGCATCTCCCACGGTGTAAATGCCACGGGGCTGGGCCGTCACGACGTCCCAGATCCGCAAACTCGCATCCTCACCGATGCTGGCGACGAGCGACTTTCCGTCATCAAGATTAATGCACAAGATTCCGTTGACCTGGCCGAGGCGCCCGGCCAGCACGCGGTGTGGAAGTTCCCGCGGCCAGTGGGTCCACGGAACCGACCAGCGGCGATGCGGCGCGCTGTCGACGATGCGGTTCGCAAGCTCGACGGCGTCACTGATCCGCGAGGCTAGCTCGAGGTACGAGTAGCGATAGTCTTCCGGCTGGCCTTGGAGTTGGTAAACCGCTCGCTGGTAGGCCCGGCCGGCCAGTTGTGCATCCGGGCGCTGTGCCGCGGGAAGCGCCGCCAGGAGTCCGGCCGGCTCGGCATTGATCAGGAATCCGGGATCGAGCAGCAGGCTGTCCAGCATTCCTGCCCGCTGCGCATGGGTGGCTAGATGGGCGCGCACATAGGGGTGGGCACCGCTCCAATCTGAAGCCGAGCGTGATGTGGGCAAGATGCCAGAGTCCTGCTTGCCGTTCACGTGTGGGGGATCCAGCGTGATCAGGGCGTCGGTGATTGCGCGCTGGTCGGCGCGCTGGTCGCGGCCTTCGAGGAGGTGATCGGTAAGTGCCTGATGATACAGCCGGTATGCGGAGCGGCCGTAGGCGAGACCCTCGACGGCGTAGGAGCCGGCTGTCTTGCGCAGCCAGGTCAGGTCATTGTTGTCGTAACCGCTGCCGGGTGAGAGCGCCTCGACCAGATGAGGCCAGATGCCTTCCCAGGGCAGGCCATTGCCCTGCGCGTAGGCTAGAGGCAGCAGCAGGGTTTCGGCCTTGCCCGCTTCGTCGTCGAGTCGCAGACTCAGGTCCCGTCGCATCGCCGGCCCAGCGCGCTGCGGCAGAGCCGTCCGCCATGCAGGATCGTTGGGGTCGGGCAGCTTGCTCGCGGTCGATTCGGTCGTGGCGGTGATCCGTGCCACCAAGAACGATGATCCAGCCGCCTGCCCGATCGCCTCGGTGACCGCATCCACGACATCCGACGGCGCGGTTCGGTATACGCCCGACGGTCGGTAAGCGCTATCCAGGGGGTCGTCGGCCAGCAGGATCCGGCGGATATAGGCCCGGACACTCGCAGGGTCGGCGTAGTGCGCGGAATCCAAGTCCACGAGCAGGTAGCGGCCGGATTCCGGCGTCCCCAGCAGCCGGGCGGTCAGCAGGTGTCGACGGGTTCCCAGCAGCAGCCGGAGGGTATCGGCGCACTTGGTCATCAGCGGACTGAGCAGCCCGCTGATGAGGCCGCCGGGGTCGGCGGCCTCATCGAGAGCGTCGACGAGGACTACCAGCGGGCGGTCCCGCCGGCTGAGGCCGTCGATGAGATCCTGCGTTGTCTTCACCCGCACGCCGGCTGCGTCAGCGACCCGGTCGCGTACCTGCCCCGTGGTCATAGTGCCGGCGTAGATCACCTCGGCGATCGCGTCGCCCGAGATGGCGAACGATTCCGGTAGGCCGTCACGCGGCACGGCTGGTGCCCGGTCAGGATCGGATAGGACGGCCAGCAGCCCTAGCAGGGCAGTCTTCCCCGATCCGGCGTCGCCGGTCACGATCAAGGCGCTGGGAACAGCAGACGGCTTGTCCAACCATGCCGCCAGGTCGGTGAGAGCGGTATGGCGCCCGGTGAACCACCGGGTCGCGGGCAGGAAACGCTGCTGCACATGCGTCTCGCGTTGCTCGGTATACCGGGCGCGTTCCTCCTCCAGATACCGGGCGCGTTCCTGCTCCAGCAGGTCCGCGTCGATCAACTGCTGCCGGTACCGCGGATTGGGCAGGAACGCGGGTTGCAGGCCGGTCAAGCCGAGCAGATGGCAGGTGACCGTCTGGCTGGGCGGCTTTTCGTGATCTCCCCTGATCACCTCGACCACTGCGTCCAGCGGGAGGTCTTCCTGGGCAGGCCCGCCGGTGGCAAGGTGGCGGACGGCTCGTTCGAAAGCCTTGGAGAACACGCCCGGCTGGGCTTCCTGCCACGGATGGGTGGCGGCGACCAGCACAACCCCAGGGCGATCTGCCGCTCCGGGCTGGTTGACCCACTTCACCGCAGCCTTCGCTGCTTCCTGTCCGCCCTGCCCGGAATAGCAGGTATCGAGCATAAGCAGCAGTCGGCGCACGTTCGTACCACGGAGCATCCAGTCGACCAGTACCTGCGGCATGACCGCGAGCGGCAACGGATCTTTGGCGTTGATGTCGGAGGGGAGCAAGACGAAGTCGTCAGGCTCAAGGATGGCCCCGTGACACGCTAGGTACACCGCCACGAAATCCTCCGGGCCACGTTCCGGTGCCATACAGAAGGCCCGCAACCCGTCTCGCAGTTGCGCATACGTCGGGCTATCATCAGCCAGACCAACGTGCGTGTATCCGAAATCCTTGGAAAACAGGCCCGCCATCCGCTCCACGTCGTCGGCCAGTTCGGGCCGGTTCAGGGTTTGGTCGCCTGGGTACCGCGTCATAGCAGCCGTCAGCAAGTACCGGTTCCCCGGCTCCACCTCCATTAGCGGCCGCTCCCGCCAGTGCCGGTCGGCGGCGTGCCATCTAGGCCTGCCGCGATCGCCCGTCCGGTCTCCACCGCTGTCAGGTACGGCCTGACGTCGTGAGCATGTGCGCCGTTATCAACTACCCAGCAGTCCACCCTCGGCCCGAACCCGGCGCCTAGGTCCTTGACCAGAGCCACCACGTCTCCCTGGTCTGCAATGTTCACCCAGGACCGCCCTGGACCGGGCCACCGGCCCCGCGGACCGGACCCGGCCGACGTCACCGGCACTGGTGCCGGCTCAAGGCGATCGAAAATCAGATTGGAGATACCCAGCGGTGAACCCAGAGTCACCAGCATCCTGACCGGCCATTCCGGGTTTGCGCACAACGCCTCGTACGCCACCACTGACCCAAGCGAATGACCTACCAGCACCTGGGTGTCGTCCCCGACCGCCGCAGCGACCCGCTCTCGTGCTTCTTGCCGGACTTCCCGCTTGTGGAAATAATCACGGACCTGTCGCAGGTCACCTAGCAGTGCCCGCTCTCCGAACGCCGCGAAGAACCGCGATCCGCTCAACGCCCGCAGCGCGCGCTGCACGCCACCCGGCGTCCGCACCGCCAGCGTACGCGCATCCGGCGCGACTACCGCCGCATCGGTGCGAGCCGCTTCACCCCACCACGCAGCCAGCAGGTCCTGCTCGAACTCATCCAGATCCCCCGGCCGGATGGGCCGGTCACTACCCGCCAGATGTCGGCCCGCCGGGCGGAACAGGTCCCCATAGAAGGCGCACCGCACCTCGGCCTCCGTCAACCGCTTGCCCGCCAGCCCCACCCCTCCGCACAACGCCGGAGCCCAGGCCTGGTGAAGGGTATTCTCCGTCTCGCGCTGCTGGCCGATCCCATGCACACACACCATCCGACCCATGGCACCCCCTCCGGACATGACGCAACGAACGTGTCACACAAAGTCAACCGCATGAGCGGCTCTCACGTCACCCAGAAACAGGCCGAAAAGGGGCGTGGTGAAGTAAATAGTGAAGCCGTCCGGTTCTGTGGCGCTTCTCTAGAACCAAGCGCCACCGCCACCCAGCCGCTCCGGCGGCCTGTCGACGATCTCGGATCGGGTCCGGTCAACTGAATCACGAATAGATATGCCGAGCGAAGTATTAGTAGCCAGATATCCAACGCGCTGTTTTCGGCATGCATGAGCGGTAAACCGGCCGGCGGGTCTGCGAGCACGAACACGGGCCGGCGGTTTCCCCGGACGCGGCTCAGCGCCAGGATGGCTGGAACAACAGAGGACACTATCAGCCGGGACGTCCGGACTGAACGATCTTGAATTTCCGGGGTCCCGCCCCTGGGTCGCCGGTTCGGCCGGCAGATGCGGTCAGACGACCGCAGGCTCATGAACGTGCTGGAGTACCGCCGCGCGCTCGCCGTATGGAGCGCAGGCATAAGCGGTGCTGCCACCGCCGCGCAGCCCTGCCTTGCGCGCCGCTCGATCTCGTCGTCGGTCAGCGGTTCAGCGAAGGCCACCGGGCGTCTGCCTCCGTCGCGGGATGTCAGGCGAAGGTGTAGTGACGCGGGTTGGTGCCATCGCCGCGCTGGAAGTTCCACCGCACGACCCGGTGGCCGAACGCCCAGCAGTCCGCGCCGGGCAGCAGCAGGCCGGCTGCTTTGGTGCGCGGCAGCCAGCGGATGTCCTCGCCGGCTTGGATGTTGACGTCGGTGCAGGCGTCCTCCCACCGCAGGTACTCCGATAGCGGCTCAGATACCACCCGGACCCGGCTGATCGTCACGCCGCGGGCGACCGCAGCGCGGACGACATCGAGGTGATCACCCCACTCATACGCCCCGGTGTCGCCGGTCGCCTGCCACTCGGCGAAGCCTTTCACGGCCGGGTCGCAGGAGTCGCGCATCTCGAAGCGGATCACTGACCGGTGGGTGCTCGCCAGCAGTTCAGCGAAACTGTGCTGGCCGGGGCCTTGCCCGCCCTGCTTGTATCGTCCAGGGTCTCCCGGCCGTCCCTGGGATCGCCATCCAGCGAACGGCGTGAAGAGCTTCTGATAACCGCGCGCTGACCCGCCGTTCTGAACGCTTCAGAAATGAAGTGCAGGTGATCCTCCGGCCGCTCATAACCAGATATCTGTCATGTGTTCTTGGGACGCCAAGCCAATTAACGACCTTTGATTGGTGATGCCCGCAGCCTGACACAGGTGGATTTGGGCTATATGCACCAAATATGAGGTATGCGCAGACGTCAATTTCTTACCCAGCTGGCGGCGACGTCTGTCCGTTTCTTTGGCCTTCGTCGAAAGTGTCCGCGTGTAACCATGGATGCCATGCCACGGATTCTGGGCGTCATTTCGGTCCTCGCGTGTGTCCTTGCATGTGCCTCGTGCACGGCAGGTAGCCACTCGTCGCATCTGCCCGTCATCCCTGCGACAAACTTGCCGACCGCCGCGCGTCCGGTGGAACCGTCGGGGCTCCCGACCTGCGGGTCGACGTCGGGGCCCCAGGCGTGGGCTGAGGACGTAAGCGCTGCCGGGCGGGTTGTGTGGCGGACCGCGCTGACGACCCAATCGCAGCAGGTTGGGTCCGTGGTCCAGCCAGTCGCAGCGTCCGGGATGGCCATCTTCGCGGACGACACCAGCGTGTACGGGCTACGCCTGTCGGACGGGCGGCTGCTCTGGCGGACCGGGATCGGCCGGTCCGCTCTTGGCATGTGGACGTGGTCGTCGACGGTCACGGTGATCACCGGACCAAGCGTCACCGGGGCGACGCTTGTCTCACTCGATCTGGCGTCCGGGAAGGAGCGCTGGGAATACCCAATTCCGCGTGATGACCTGTCTAACGGGCAGGCGCTGACGGGCGACGGCGGGTTGGCGACGATCACGTCGAAGGGTGATCTGGTGGTCAGGTCTCTCGACACGGGCCAGGTCCGGTGGACCGCTAGCGCTGCCCGCCCGGCGGCGTATCCCGGCCCCGCCGCCGCTGGCTCCCTGGTGTTCGCGGGCGGCGGCGGGCAGGTGCGCGGGTACGACGCGGCGACCGGGTCGGTCGCCTGGACGGCGGGAGGCATGCCTGTGATCCCGTCGTTGAACTTGCTCAGCGGGATCCTCATCGTGTCTGACGGCGACTTCGGCGCGCACGCTACGTCGGGGGTCACGGCGCTGTCGCCCGCGACTGGACGTGTGTTGTGGCGCTTCAACCCAGGTTCGGTGCCGGTCTTCCCGTCGTCCGGACCAGCGGGCCTGGGTATGGAGACCGGAAGCACGGAGCAGCGGCTTGCCCTTGTTAACCTGCGAGATGGGCACGAGCAATGGCAGGTCCAGACGACCTCGCAGGACGTTCTCTTCCCGGTGATCACAGCGAGCGACGTGGCGTACGCGGTGAACGGCACCAGCACCGTGCAGCTCGTCGACCGCCGGGCCAGTGACGGGGCGGTGCGCTGGCAGAGCCAGCCGTTCACCGGCGAGGCCAGTCCGCTGGCGGAGCTGACCGGGAACAGCGCTATGGTCGTGATCGGGACGGACCTGCTGGCCTTCAGCCTCGCGTCCGGAGCAGCCGACTGGCGGGTCACGCTGCCCGGCCAGGACCCGGTCACGGCACCGCTTGTCACCGCATCCGGCGTGCTCGTGGAGCCCGTCAACGCGTTCAACGACTGCGTACCACCGGGATCGGCCGGCTGACCCGCCGCCACGCTCAGGACCCAGTTCGAGGAGGCAGCGTGGCCGGGAAGTATGACCCCTAAGGGGATTACCTGGCGGCCCGGGACAAGGGCGAGGTCCGGCTTTCCCTGTCGTTCGACGCGGTCGCCCGGTTCGTAGGAGGCCTGCCGCCGTCGGCCACGTCACGAGAGACGTGGTGGGCCAACACGGCCGCCACCCAGGGACAGGCCAAGGCATGGCGAGACGCCGGCTGGCTCGTTGAGTCCGTTGACCCCAGCGCCGGCGTCGTGGTATTCGCCAGGTCACCTGCCGGGACCTCGCCTGGCTCGGCGGGTCCAGCCCCCGCCGCTGGCCCCGTGGCGCCCGCGGGAGGGCGGTCGTCTCCGGGGGCCGCCCCGGAACCGGGAAAGCATGCCTCCTGGCGGTCCATGAAGAGCGACCTTGCCGCCGCCGGCGTGGCGGCGCTCTCCGGTGGCGTCGCGGCCATCATCTCGCTGAACCACCTGCCATGGCTTGCCATCGTGCTGCTGAGCGTGAGCGTATTCGCGGTCACGTTCGCGATCACGCAGGCGCTGGCCTCCCGGGACGCCACCGAGAAGGCCGTCAAGTGGTTGTCCCTCGCGATGTCGCTCGTACTGGCGACAGGGGCTGGTGCCTTCGTGTACCACAAGGAACTGGATCCCGCCACAAGGCCCGCCAGCCTGCCATTCACCGTGACGGTGAGCGTCGACCCGCAGAACCCGGTCATCCCGGAGGAGTGCCGCCAGGTCGTCCTCCCAGGCCCGTGGCACGCCCCCGCCCCTCCCACGTCGATAACCCAGCAGGCCATCAACAGCTGGGAACACGCTCAGGACGGGGTCGACGGTGCCGGGACGTACGTGACCATCATCCTGCAAGGAACCTCCGACCAGGCGGTGACCATTAACGCGCCGCAGGTCGTCATCACCAGCAGACAGCACTCGCTTAATGGGTCAGTCGCTGGGATGTCCGGAGGCTGCGGTGGCGAGCTTCAGGTCCGCCAGTTCACCGTCGACCTCGACCAGCAGCAACCCGTGGCGACCTTCCAGGACGACACCGGCCTGCCAGCCGTGCCGTCGGCGTCAGGAGTCATCAAGCAGGCCCAGGCCCCCGTCTTCACGATCTCCGACACTGACCCGGAGTACTTCGTGGTGGACGCGACAACCGCAAGGAGTCTCGTCCGCTGGTACCTGGACCTGAACTGGCAGAGAATGGGACGATCGGGCACCCTCCCCATCAGCGACGGATCGGTGCCGTTCGCGACAAGCGCGGTCAACCCGGCCGGGCATGCCTTCTACTATCTCCGCCCCGGCGGAACCTGGTCGGGACCCAGTTGACGCCCTCGCGGGGGCATCCGGGGATGTCGAGTACAGCTTTGCCATGATTACGGGCATCAGCCGGTCGTACGTCCCCGCCCACAGCGGCACCGTTCAATCGATACAGGGGCCTGCGTTAAGCCGATACCGATCAGGGCTTATCACGCTATTCAGGCAACGGCAAGTCGGCCAGTAGCGCATCCGCCAGAATCGGCGATCGGCGCTGCAGGCGGGGATTCGGCATTGCGTAGTAGGTGACCCTGCGTGATGGCAATGGTCTCGGTCTGAGGGC